>Ga0208898_1001483_pt1 | contig 15496 bp, 28 predicted proteins | sample VirMetDEL_Mar_4_FD_184513 | JGI IMG/M metagenome (GOLD analysis project Ga0208898, IMG submission 184513) | Aqueous microbial communities from the Delaware River and Bay under freshwater to marine salinity gradient to study organic matter... | ecosystem: Environmental > Aquatic > Marine >...
GTGATCACATCTGTCGTGTTGCCAGCAAAGGTTACAGTTTTGTATTCCCATGTGCTTGCGGAATTTATTGTAAATGTTGAGCCAATCATTGTGGCTGTGCCAGCCATATATAAACCAATAGCGCAATCTCCTGTTTGCGAAGATTTAACCCAAAGAGAAACAGTCAGTGGTTTTGCCGAGCTTGTTCCCCAAGCAAGTTGTTGAAGGTCTAGCCCCTCAAATGGCTGTTCAATTTCAACATAGTCATTAGTAATGTCTGCATCAGCAGTAGTTACTGTAATCTTTTGACTATAACCAAAACCATCTGGTGCATCAGAGCTTTGCTCTAAAGTTACAGTTTCTTCGGCTTCACTGTTATAAAACCATCTGTCACACTGATATGTTGAGGTTGTTACACCAGTGATTGTAGTGCCGCGCTGTGCCAACTGCATTGCGCCGTTGTATATCAAATTTCTCCGACCGCCGATCTGACCGTTGTTAATTGAGCTAGCATTAATTACCGCTGGGTCGCTAGCGCTACCAACGCTATCAAAAATCGTATCTACTTGGTTGCCGAAATAAGGCATTGTGTCACCTATTAGGTTGAGATGTCGTCAACTGTTGAAACCCACGCATCCGCGCTGGTGGCTGTATCACTAACAATCTTTAGTGCATCGCCGCTTTCAACAACCATTTTTGCGCCGCCATCAAGAAGCTGAATCGCAGAGCCAACAGGAACTGGTACATCTTTTGCGACATAATAATCATTGCCGCCTGTTGTGACATAACAGCTAATGTTTATGGATGATGTTGTAACGTTGGCTACGTTAATGCCAATCACGGTATCGTAACTGTTTGAGGTAAACATCGTTGATGCTGATGTCCCAATGTTGCGAGCCTGATAGCGTCTAAAGTTCTGAGCCATTTCTTTCTCCTACAACGCTACAGCTACGGCTATAGCAAAACCTTTTGTTGAGTAGTCTGATGTAAAGTCTACCACAGCGGCACCAGTACCTGCACCATCTGCGTAAATAATTTTATTTTGTCCGTTTGGAACTGTTGCGTTTGCGCCTGAGCCTTGTGAAAACACCGCGTCTTGGCCAGACGAGTTCACAACAAAATACATTTTCTGAGCGTCATTAGGCGCGATAGTGATTGTGTTTGTTCCAGAGGGAGAGCCACCAAGAACCAGAGTCTTATACATACCATCTGACAGCGAACCATCCGAGGTTGTCAGTGTATGTGTCGTGCCAGACAGGGCAATCGTGACAACGCCGTTCAAGCAACGGTCAATGATCTGTAGGTTTACATTAGTGGTATCGCCCCATGTCCCTGACTGCTCGCCAGTTGCAATAAGCTCGATACCAGTATTAGGTGCATATGTACTAGCCATTACGCTACTTCTTTCCAGTTCGGGGTCTGGTCAGTATTAACTGCACCCCAGCTATCTGTTTGACTATCATCGATTACCGTCCAGCTTGGCGCCTGAACAGTGTTGATTGCGTTCCAATTTGCCGACTGGCTATCAGATATAGCTTGCCAGTTGGGGACTTGGTCTGGAACGATGCGACCCCATATATTTATTTTACCAACTGAAATGGTCGCTGACAATCCCGTCACGCCGATTGCAACGTCATCAACCGTGACTGTTCCAACCGATGCAGATGCAGATACTCCAGTTGGAAGAGCAATAGAAACACCGACTGCAACTACTGTCCCAACAGATATAGTTGATGACACCCCAGTCGGGAATACATTCGCCCCAGCGGACACCTGCTCATCACCGAAGCTAACAGTTGCGTCAACGCCAACACCAGTTACCTTGGCACCACCTGCGGCAAGCGCAGTGCCAGTATCACCATTGGCAGATACACCCTCTTCAGAAACAACTGCGCCAGCCGACACAGATACCGAATTAGTGCTAGAAGCCCCAGATACGCCCGTCAGAGCGTATTTAGACTCTATGACGACACCCCCTACCTGACCAGAAGAAAACACTCCAGTGACGCTGTATGCGCTTTCTATGACCACATTGCCTATAGAGCCTGCGGCTGACACACCAGACGGTAAGCCAAATGCATCTATTCTTATAGTCTCATCGCCTAAAAGTGCAGATGAACTTATTCCTGTGGGGAATATATTGGCTGAACCAGAGACGGCTTCGTCGCCAGTCTGCCCTGTAGCTTCGACACCTGTCGCGGATACAAGTGCGGATGCCTCTACCGTTACGGAGCCTAGGGCTGATGTTGCCTCATTACCGCTTGGGAATACATTGGCTCCAGCCGATACTGACTCCTCGCCAATCTCTGCCGTGCCAGTTGCTTTAACGCCTATGACTGACGTGTCAATCCTGATGCTCTCGTCACCGAGGGTACCAGTTGCGAATACGTTTGTTGGCTGGGCGTTAGCTGATGCAGAAATACTTACGGAGCCAACAGCCGAGGTAGCTGTGACTCCGGTAAGTTCGACCGGGATGGCTTCGTTCCATGCGCCTTGGCTCCAAGTGCCTCGGCCCCATCCCGATATAATAGCCATGACTACACCGCTTAGGCGATGCGAATAATCGCGTTAGATGCGTCTGCCGTTGGGAACTGGATAGTGAACGTGCCAGCCGTAGATGTTTTGTCTCCACCAAAGTCGAGAACCGCAACGGCTTTATTGCTATCCGTGCTGTTGTAGATCAAGGCGCCACGCGCCGTAATCGTTGCTGTGGTAAAGCTAAGGTCAGCAAAGTCCGTAAACGCTGTTGTTCCAGATGTGGTTGGCGTGACGTTGGTAAGAGTACCGCCGCCCGTCGCGTAAGAACCACTCGATGCAACCTCACCAGTTGTGGTGAAGCTAGCTGTGGACGCGCCAAGGGTAGCAGTGGTTGCCGACTTGCCGCCAGAGCCAATAGCATAAAGGGCTAGCTTAAAGGTATCGCCCGTACCTGTGGTAAAATTGTGCGTACCGACAAGAAGCTCTTGCTTAAATGAGGTACACATAGCTTGTGTAATGGCCATTATAATCTCCTTATCATTTCCGCGAGGTCGGCATTACCTGACTTACTAATCGCATGACAAATCGTAGCACGTTCTTCTTTCCGTGCCAACAATAGGTACTGAAATAAAACAGCCCGTAAACGATCTTTGTAAGCCATGACCTGATCGCGTATTGGCTGTGGTACATTTTCCGAAACCGAAATGATTTTGTCTAGTGCCATCTCGGTTACTTGTTCGTTTGATAAACCACCATTGTCGGAAGTCTGCACCTTTACTGAGTTTACAGCTACCGAAACATCAACATTAAACATCGTCTTTACTCCAAGTTACACCCTCAATATCATGCCTGCCAAACAATACAGGCTCTGGCCTATCCCCGTCTGTAGCCTCTGGAGACTCAATGCTTGACTGTCTTGTTATAAGCAATGAACCATTTTCAACCTTCTGAACCAATGGGTCATCCAGCCTATGGTAGCCGTACAGCTTCTCGTTCTCTGGGACATTTGTATCTAGCAAACCAGACCTATGGGCAACCTCAATATGAATACCCCTTGAGATAGCGGTAGCGCACCAGAACTCACAACAAGCCCTACCAGCTTCGGCAAAGTTAATATTCTGGCGGTAGCTGTAGTCAATTCCATATAAATGCAAACGACCGACCTGTTGGTAAACTGCAAATGCTAGAGAGTACGCCACAGTATTGTTAAAGTAACAAAGGCCAGTATCCCTAACTACTTCTTCAAGCGGATACTCAACCAATGTTGGAACCCGCTCATCTAACACACAGGTATATATTGGGTTTGTATTTGTAGCTAAGAACTCACGAGCTAGCTTGGTTTGAAGCCCAGCAAATTCTGTGTCTAAGAATCTATCTACTGGGTCAAGCATAAATGTGCGGTCAACGTGTATAACCCCACCTATGCTATTAATCCCCCATACTTCGTCAAATTCTTCACTACGCAACCTTGCGGCAATGTAGTCAGCATAACTGCCACCGAGCGCGACGATTGCCACCTTGGCGCCGCGTAAGCTATCTATTTTCATTACATCTCCAGTCTTGGTTCTCCGTCGCGATAGCTGTCCCGCTTGTATCTTCCGTCAACAAGTTTAGACAATTCTTCCATCGCGTTTTGATAACGTTGTTCGTACATCGTTATCACATCACCCTCACCCTTCATAAATACATATGCCTCAACAAGCGAGCCATACAACAATGCAGATTCGGCGTTTGTGCCAAGCCAGCTTGTTCCGTCTGGGGAAGTGGTAATAGATATTGGGTCATAAAAATAGTGCAACTGAACATTATAGTCAGCATCTGGCGTTGGCCCCAAAATAAATGAGTCCTCGTCAAACTCGGCATAGTATTTGGGCTGGGCTTGAGTTGAGGTCGATGGGTACGCCTCGCGTACAAAGTTCACATCCTTGTCGATAAGGAATGTGTAGTTGCCGCTAGCGTCTATAACCGCAATAGAAAATGATGCTAGATAATCTGTTGGCTTAGATAGGAAACGTACACCAGAGGTAACAGTTCCACTAACATTCTTGCGTAGATCAGGAACAGTAACAGAGCGGTAAATTCTTTCTTCCGCCTGCTGAATGAATGTATCAAGTTGCGAAACAAACGTTGACTCATCATTTTCTGTATAGTCCTGTATCGCTTGTTTTAGCGTTGTATATGTCAGCGCCATTACTCAGACTCCTGTTTGGTACGCCAGTAATATTCATCTGTATCACCAAGCCTACCCCACTCATTTCCATTTTCGACCGCATAATATTCTGTTGATACCAGAAAGTCTGGGGTCTTCGGTTCGGATGGTGTAAGAGAAATATCATACACCCTCATCCTGTTATTAGGATACAGACAATACTGCCCGTTCTCAAGCTCTATAAGATTAAAAGACTTATGCTCCGATGGCGTTTCTGACGTTGACCAATCGACCTCATCTGAGTGTGCGTGATAATTATCGATTGTTGCTATGTATGAACCCTTTTGTATCCCGTGGTTTTTTGTAAAAACCTCAAAGTCCATACTGCCAATGAACTGCTTGTGTATGGTTGTTACCCCATAATCCATGCAATTCCAAAACTGCAAGTCTATTAACTCCATGTCTGGGCTTGGCTTTGTTGGCTCGGATACAAACGCCGATATAGGCAACTTGTCATATAAAGCCCCATACTCAGGTAGGTATGTTTCAAAGTAAAACGCCCTACCTGGCATGGATTTAGCTGATACCCAAACACCCTTTACGAACTCGCCATGGCCATCCTTATGATCTCGAAGATACTCTTTCCGAACCCATACATGAATGGCTGGCAAGTTACATATAAGGTCAGACATTATTTAACGGAATACTTACCGCCTCGAGATGCGGCACCCATGCCACGACAGCTACCACCACCAGCCATATTCTTGACAGTCTTGCCGCCTTTTGAGTATTTGCTACCTTCAGGCTTTTCAAGGCCACGCTCACTGCGAACACTGGCGCGGCGCTCGCCTTCAGCCTTTGTGTTTGCGGCGCTTCTAGAGGCAACCTGTTCACGAGTGCGGCCCATGCTCATCTTTTCCATGTCAGACTTGCTTGTGCCTTCATACACATCAGTTGCCTTTGGCTTCTTACCGCCAGGAATAATAAGGTTTGCGCCAGCACGAATTTTATTTGCGTCCTCTATGTCATTAGCTTTGAGAACCGACTGCAAGCTAACGCCATAATCGCGGGCAATCTGAGACAGCGTGTCACCAGATTTAACTTTATATTTGCGGGGATTCGCCAGAAATTGCGGGTCTTGTTTTGTGCGACCTTCGCGGGTCTGAGAAAAGTCGCGAGTGCGAGCGCGTTTACGCTCACCTTCTGCTTTGTTTGCACGAACGCGAGCCGCTGGCGAGTCCTTGCTTACCAACACATCATCGCCAAACAGGCGTTCAAAAAAACCTTTTTTTGCCATAACACACTCCTATGAGGTTACTATTTTGACTTTACCAATATCGCCTATTGCGTACTGGGCTGGGTTGCCCACAGGATTAAAGCCAAACAGTGAGTCATGCGATCTATCTGGCCTAGGGTCTCGTAAAGCCTGCGGGTCATTAATCTTTACGCGCCCTAAGAAATTTTGCGGCTGATCTGGGTCAACAATATCCTTGCCGATTCTAAACCCAGTCTTAACGCCATCTTTATACTCATACACAAGTTCGTTAAGTGGATACCTAAAGCCACTTCTATCACAGTATCCATATGCCTTGCTACCCTTAGCGTAAGCCATTATGCCCCCAAGTAGAAAGTATCATATGGTACAAACTTAACCGACGAGCGGTCTGCATCTTCCCCTGCGGCAAGCTCGAACTGAAACTCGTATTCTTGCTTTAACCCAGCAACACGGTCTGAAACCTGCGGCTTCTTCATTGCAATGTAATATGCCAAGCCAGCGACCAAGCACGGAACGAACCGTGGCGGCACTGCGGCATTTGCCCCAATGCCAGAAGCAACACCATCAATCCCGACCAGCCGATAGTAAAACAAAGTATAAGATTGCGTTGAATCTGGGATTGGCCATATTGTGGCTTTGGTAGAATCAGCAAGCCGCTCAACAAAAATTTGTGTTGGGCGCCCCTGTGTATTTTTGTTTGACTGTTGAGCGTATGTTGACACACTGATGCGCTCAAGGTTTGTATCCGTCTGGTTAATCCCACTACCTGTACGAACCTGATGCTCAATCAGATCAATCGTATCGCTTGGCAGTGTGTACGTTGCCTGCCCAGCCACCATCGGCAATGTGCCTTCGGCAATCGTCCAAAGATTAAGGCCGCGATTTTGCCACTCAAGAGTCAAAAGATTTAAGCTACGGCGAGCCGTCTTTAGGTCGTAACCAGACCGCATCTCAAGTCCAGCACGTTCAAATGCTTCCTCGAATAGTTCTGGTAGGTCTGGTGTTACTACAGCCATTATGCAGTCCTTCTGTGCCTTCTAACTTTCTTTGCAACCTTTGGCGGTTGTTTAGAAAATTGTTTTCCTTTTTTGGTATCTGCCTTTTTCTTTCGAGTCGTTGCCGCATACTCACTTGCACTTAACGACTTGATAGCCTTCTCAGGAAGATACCGCTCTCCCGTTGCCTTCGGCCCTTGGGTGGATGGCTTACCGCTTTTGGTTCGCCATTTTTGTTTTGTCCAAGCGTCTAGGCTTTTCTGTGATTTTGCCTTACTCATATTAATATTCTACATCGTACTTGCCATGACAACAAGACTTGATGCGTTTGCATATGCCAAGGCAAACACAGCCACTATTGCAATAATAAGAAGGAATGACCCAGCGCTGACTCCAATAATCTGGGCATTGTGAACCATCTTTTTGCGCTTCTTTAGCTTTTCTACCTTAGCCCTTCGCATAGCTTCCTTTTCCTCTTGGATACGCTTGTTGCGCTCGGCAATGATCTCAGCCCATGTGCCAAAACCAAAACGGTTGTCCACAAGAGTATGCATCTCATCCATGGCTTCACGAGCTAGCTTGGCGTCAATCACAGATGATGCCGCATCCTTAGTTTGCCCAAGGATAGACTTGTTTCCAAAACGCTGTTGATTGATTTGCTTTTCGCCCTCGAACATACCGTCAATGGCACCAGCTATATCGCGTATATCGTTAGCCGTATCAATTCCAGACTTGAGCATTTCTACAGATTTCTGGAATAATGATATTCCAGTTAGCCCTAGTGAGATGGGGTCTAACATAAGACCCCCTAACTTTTATAACCGCCACCAGCTTTTTTATATGCTGTGGCTAGCATCTGCGCTTTACGCGCACTCCATTGGCCGGGTTTGCCACCTTTGTCCCCAGCCTTGATTTGATTAAATAGTTTCTTACGCAATGTAGGCTTTGTGTAGTTTCCAGCCTCATTGACGCGAGACTTTGGCTTGCCGCCTTTACTTAGAGCGACTGGCCGTTTCCTCGATGTCGCACACTTTCTGATCATCCAAAAAAGCCTTTCGGTTTATCTCGCTTGTTTAGCGACTTCTTGTGACGCCCCTTACGCTTAATAACCTTTTTAGGTATATATGTTTGGTCAAACTTCTTTTGCGCCATCAGCACATACGTCCTTTAGTTTTACCCTTAACAGCAATGCCGTCGATAGGACGACTGCGCCCTGTAGAACCACCACGCTTCATGGCGCGGGGTGCGGCTGTTGCCGCCATAGTTGCTGGCCGAGCCGCCGCATTCATTGCTGTTGCCTTCATGGCGTCGCCAGGGGTGCCTTCCTTTTTTTCTTCGTCATCATCTCTGGAGCGCTCGATAAGTTTTCCGACAGCGCCAAGTGCACCGCCAGCACCAATCTTTCCAAACAAACCCTCTCCAGTTGCTATGCCATATACTGGACTTAGGCTACCTAAAAGAGACTTACCGCCCTTGCTCATATTTTTTACTGACTTCTTTTTCATACCTTCTTCAACCCCTGTAATTGTTCCTTTGTTAGCGGATGCGTAAAAGACTTGATCGCCACGCTTCGAGCCGTACTTCTTACGCATTTCATTGCGTATCTTTTTGCCTTTTTCTGTCAAAGCCATTCTTCTATTCCCTGTTAACTGACTGCCCATGCTAGAGCGAGATATTGTCATTTGCTCAATATACCCATTAAAAAACTTGCAAGCCATCCAAGAGCGCCGCCCAAAGCAATGATTGCCCAGAACCCGCCCTTCCATCTATTCGCTGTTGCCTTTAGTTCAGACACCTCTTCGTGTACATGACGAACTTCATCTTGAACGTGAGATAGTCGCTCTTCCAATCTTGCTATGGCGGCTTGTAAATTCTTATCCATTATATCACCACTTGACACGGTCGGCCCAATAGGCCGCAGAAAGTTTACCTTTTTTAATATTTTTCGCGTGGCGAGCCTTAAACGACTCACGACGTTTCCTGTATGAAGCAGACTCACCAGACTTTTTAGGTGAGCCAGATACACCCTGTTGACCGAATCGAATTGTTTTAACTTTATCGCCAACCTTTGCAACAACAACGTGAGACTTCTTCGGGTGCTTTGGGGTTCGCTTTGGACTGTTATACCCAGACACGCCAGCTCTTGTGAGTCTAGGGTCTTTCTTTGTTTTCTTTGTCGGCACTGACATTATTTTCCTCAACCGTTTTGAATGTAAATAAACTCCATTGACGCGGACACATTGAAGTCAACTGAGCCTGAAGAAGAAAACCCTCTCATTTCCAAGTCTGTTTTTTCTGTGAAACTTAATGGAAAAGTATAAAGCTGTTCGTGTGCGCCATCTGTAAGAGTAAATCTTTCTTTTATCTGGAAGACTTCTCCGTATGGCCTAGCTACAAGACTAGCATTTAAGAGAGCTTTGGTGGCAGTAGATGTGCCTGTGGACAAAGTCATCTTTGTAAGAAAGGCTGTATATCCTGCGGGAACTGTCCAAAGAGCCATCAATGTTTGGTTATCACCATCCCCATTTATGGTCAGGTAAATATTAGCTGGAACCCCAGATGTAACCGTACCTGTTCCTGCGTAAATTGTGCCAGCGTTTGCGCCACCACTGCCTGCACTGCGAACAATGCCGCGATTTATCCGTAGGTAAGATTTTGTGGTGTTAACAGCAGTTTGCCCATTCAGCGTAACAACTTCGTTTATTTCGTTGTAATCCGCATCTAGGCCAAAAACTTCTACTGTTCTCGCGCCAGTACCTGCGGCAGTGTCGTTAGCCGAACTGCTTGATATAGTCATTACTGTGGCTGATGCGGGATAAGCGTATAAACCACCTTGTTCCCAAATAGTTTCCTTAGTGGCTCCAACAGCAGCGTTGTAACCAAACTTAAAAACAGTTTTATGGAAAGATATTTGTTTACGAGCAACTTGAAGCTCGAACGGCTCCGAAGTCCCTACCCTTGATATGGAACTAACTTCACGAGCCATTCGAGTTTCCTTTAGTTATAGAACACTGTCAGCGCAGTTATGGCTGTAAAGGCAGAAACATAAATATCTTCTACCCGTATGCCTTCCGCTGGTATGTTCACTGAGTGTGAATCAGATGCAAGAAAATCAAGATCAAGAACTGTCGCGCCGCCATTACCATCAGTAACAGTCAAACGCGGAGCTCCTGTTGTCGTGAGAACTTGTATCTGACGAATACGCGCAGGACCAACACCAGCAGAACCAGTAGCTGTCAAGCGTTTTGCTTTTACATCAGAACCAGCCATTAGGGCCTCCTATTAGGCAGCCGCAGTTGCGCCAGTATCTACACGAATCCAGTTAGAACCGTCAGAAAACACAAGGTTGCCTGTACCATTGGTAGCAGTTTCAGCGGCTTTTAACGCATTAGATACATAGTAAATGTACCCTTCGTTATCTGCTGAAGCGGTAGGAAGGTTTGCAAAAAGGATTGGGGTAGCCCAGAAAGCAGTATCTACCTTCAGTGGACCTGAGAAAGTTGTACGAGCCATTTTAACTCCTTGTCGTGGCTAGTGTCAGATTCACTATGAATCTGTCAAGGTAAATTCACTATAAACGAAAAAAGGACGGCTGAAAAGCCGTCCTTTCGTTTTCGATGGTCGAAACTTACGCTCCTGGAGAACCAAACACACAACGTGGGTCTGAGAAGCCGAAGCTGTAACGCTCACGGGCCTTGAACCGCATGTTGCCAGTATCGAAGTCACCTTCCATTTGAGTACGGACAGGCGCACGTTCGAAGTGCTTGAAACCGTTAGGTGCGTCAGTCTTAATGAAGAACGCATCTGTATCGGTCAAGAAGTGGTTAATGGTATAACCCTGTGGCAGCATACCAGAGCTACGCAGAGCGTTAATATCATTATCCGCTGTACCGACACGGAGGTTAGAAGCCATCAAACGCTCAGCAACAAACTGAAGTGCTGGTGGAATGATCAACTTCGTACCGCGAAGTGCGATCTTCAGACCACGTTCATCAACGAAGCCAGAAATGCTAATCAAAGCGTCTTCTAAAGAAGTTTCGTTTAGATCAGCCGCAGTTGCTGGCTCGTTAGAGAATGTGCCACCGCCAGAAAGCGGGTGCGCAGTCGAACAAAGCTCAACGCCGTCACCGCCAGTAAAGGCAGCGTTAAAGGCGTTGTTAAGGACGTTAGCCGCCTTAACTTGCTTTGTGTGAGCCATTGAACGAGCCAATGCGCGAGTGTAACGAGATGCCAAGCGGTCATACAAGTTATCCTCGACAGCTTCCTCAGTAATTGCGAAAGCCAACGCGATTGTCTCATGGGTGTAGCGGGAGGTAAATGACTCCTGAGCGTTGTCAAAATTGACCGCGCCACCCTCGTTTTTAACAGGTGCGCTACCGAAACCTGTCAGCATTACTTCTTCTTCAAAAGCCCGGTCAGAAGACTCGGTATCAAAGATTTCAGAATGCTCGTTTTCGTAACGACCGTATTCCATGCCAAAGAGAGCGTTTAGACCCGGCTCTAATTCTTTGGCGAGTTGTGCTCTAGAAATGGGCATTATTCAACTCCCTTAGTTAGTGCCAATAGTCTGAGTGTATGCATGTTCGTTAATCAGAACATACACGTTTCCATTCGCTGCGCTCGTATCGCTATTATCTGGGTCTTTTGAAAGACCGATAATGCGAAGTTGGGCTGTACCAGAAGCAGTCGTAGCAGAAATTTCTGCAGACGAAATACCTGTGGTTGAACTACCAGCGCCAATGGTAGTCATGTCAGCGTTAGCTCCAACGTCGGCTTGCGTTACAGTACCCGCGCTTTGTACTTCAAATACAATGCGTGGATCATCGTAAACTTGAGCTACGATATCGCTAGCAGCAATGCTGCCGGGATAATAGTTGCTCCAAGTTGGTTTGCCCGTAGTTGGGTCGGTGTAAGAACAGCCCCAGAAAACGCCTACGATATCAGCATCGCCAGCTGCAGCAACAACAATGTCACCACCTGCACCGTCCATTACAACAGGAGTACCCTGATATATTGGACCAGTAGCACCGGACGCAATAACGTATTCGTTTGCTGTGAAGTTCGAAACTCCACCCATTGTACGGACTGGTTTCAGACCAAAAGCGGAATCTTTATTCGCCATTTTTCCAATCCTTTAACAAAACAAAGTGGCCTATTTAGTATGAGGACCACCAAAGGTTACACGAGAATCCCTCTCTCTCGAGATGGGCATAGAAGGATGCTGTTCCTTCAACAAATCGTTGTCAACCGCCGTCATTTGATCAGCTGTTTGTTGCTGAAAATAATCAGAACGGCTTTCCGCGATTTCTTCAGGCACCTTGCACAATATCAAGCCGCCCACACCGATCACTCCTGCATGCTTACCGTCCTCAATGGTCGGAGCATCGAAGTCTGGGTAATCCTCTGCGCGAACAGGTTCATAACCCTCACGGATACGACCAGAGACGTTTTTGGTATCTTGATACCCACGCACTTCGGTACGAACCCATCTGAATTTATAGCCTTCAGGTGGCTGCGGTGCTTCAAGCGACGAAGATGGTCGCCAAGGTTTTCTGCGCTCTACTTTTGAGCGGGTTTCAGCAGCGCGAGGAGTTCTTTTAGAGATTTCAGACATTGGTTAGGCCTCCTTCACGTGTTTCGCATATTCCTCAAGTGGAACACCAAGTTTCTTGGCTATAGCGACTTGCCTTGCATTCAAACGAACACTTTTGCGCCCAGATTTTACATTTCGCGTGGCAGGGGCAACGGTCTGAGCGGGTCTCCGTGCGCCTCCTGATTTAATTTCCCCAAATTTATGGGGCAACTCTTTGCGAAGTCTATTATCAATCTCTTCATAATAGTCTTCCGACGAAGGGTCGTACCCTTCTTCTTCGATGAGTGTACGATGAATTGAGAACGCTGTAAAGGTCATAACTTCATCTTTTCCGAACCATTCGTTCTCTTCAGCCCACTTTTGCGCCCTTGGATCAGGTTTTGCAGCGGGTTGTTGAGTGGTCGGAGCAGGTCGCGACGGTTCTTCTACTACAGTTTCCGCCTTGGTTTCTAACCTAGCAACTTCTCTAGTAATACGATCATTTTCAACGCTTAACTTAGCTACAAGCTCTTGGGCGTTTGCCATAGCTTCTGAGTCGCCTTCTTCATAGGCAAGTTTCAAAGCCCTTTTTGCTTCTGCTAGTTGGCTTTTTACGCGATTATCGGATTCAGTAATTAAAGAAGAACTAGCTTTTTCATAGTTAGTCTTGAGCTTATCGTTCTCTTCTTTTACTTTTTTAGCGAACGCAAGAGCTTCTTCCTCACGTCTTTCAGCTTCGCGCATTTTAAAAGTAAGCCGATCAATACGCTTTTTTACGTTATCAGAATACTCTTGGTGTTCGTCAGTAGCTTCCTGTTTTTCTGCGGCTAGAGGTATATTTTGCTCTTCGCCGTCATCATCGCCACCTTCAACCTCAACTTCGATTTCCTGAGTTTCGTCCTCAAGAACTTCTTCTCTTTTTTCTACTTCCGACATAACTACTCCTTATACAACTACAATGTCGCGTGGGTCTTTGATAACCGCTAGAATCTCATCGTCATTTAACAAACGAGGCTCTGCGCCATCAATTTTAAAACGGGAACCCGCATACCGACCAAAAAGAACCCAATCGCCCTCTTTACACCAAGGACCTTCTGGAAACTTATATTCGTCTTTATATGCGTCTGGACCTAAACTGACCACATAACCAACATTTGTTGAAAGCCGATTACGCTCAACCGTTTCATCCGCGAGTAGAACTCCGCCTTTGGTTTCTTTAGCAGGAGTATAAGGTAGGATTAAAATTCTCCAACCTGTAGGTTTAGGAAGTCTATCTAAAGCTGAATCAGCTTCGTCTTTTTCGACTTCTTCTAAAAACCGTGCAGGATCAAGAAGATTTGGTTTTTGCGATACTGCGCTTGCAGCTCGGCGTTCCTTTTCTTTGTTAAGAAAATGGTCAGGAACGTATAACCTTTTAGTCATCGTCGGCATTCTCCATTCTTTTTCTGGTTTCTTTTAAAGTTTGCTCAAGGTAGCCCAAAGCTGTTACTTGGCCCATAAAATGGTGGTATTGGTTCATATCGCCCACGCCATTAGACATTAGCGTTTCGCTAATCTGGCTTTGACGTTTTTCGACCTTATCTAAAAGATAGGTAATTAGATCCATTTATGAAATACCAGTAAACCTTGTGCCTTTTACTGCGGCTCCTGTGCCTTTGCACGACCCAGCCGCCAATACTTCATCGCCCATATTATTGTATAACGCACCTGATTTTTTCTGATTATCAGTCATGCCAGAACCGCCGCGAGAACGACTAACAGGCGCTTTTTCCCCGCCCATCTCTATTTCTTTTATAATACGACCGCCCATACGCTGTTTAAATTCATCGAAAGACATAGTCTCGTCGTACTTGCTTTCGAAAAATATTTCGCGGAGTTTAGAATCATCTGACATTATTTTTTCCTTTTATTTAAGCATTTTTTCGCTTTACGGCAAGCCGCTTTTGTTTTGCAAGTAGGACAATTTTTAAATGTTACTGGTTTTTTAGCCATTTTAGCCATTTTAGCCATTCCTCTTAGTAGCTAGGTTACATTGGCACGAAGTGCCGCGGATATCTTCATCAGATTGTATCTCTGCTTGTTTAAGAGCCGCTTGTTGCTGAAGTTTAGCAGCTTCGATTTGCGCTCTAGCTTGATCTGCCGCCGCTTTACGCTGTACTTCTTGTGCTTCGATCTGAAGCTCTTGTTGTTTGAGTTGTACAATCGGGTCGAATTGACCAGTTCCTGCCGCTTGCTGTGCCATTTGACTAATTTGCTGGGTCGCTTGAGCTGTAGCTTGAGCGAGAGCCGCCTCCTGTTGTGGGTCCATAATTTGGCCTTCTGGTGGTAAAGGCTGACCAAGAATCTGCTCTACTTGTTGCTTATACTTCATCGCAAGGTGTTCTTGCATGTGCGCCATAAGAGTTTGTGAAGCGATCTGGTTCTTTTGAATATTAGGGTCTTGTAAAAACGCCGAGTGGGTAGCAACGTGAGCGTCATGGTTTTGGCTTTGGAAGGCTTTAAGCGGCTTTCCAGTAAGCGAGTCCATATTTTCGCTTGCGGGATCTTTTGGTACTTGCTCTTCTCTTGGTGGCAAGATTTGATCGACATTTTGTACCCCCAACGCTAGATACATACGCTTATATGCTTCATATAAATCATGGAGCTGTGGCGCAGATTGCGCTAATTGCAGTTGGGTTTGCGCCATAGTAACCCTTTGGCTCATGCTGAACATAGCTGGGTCACTAACGGGTACAATATCAATTCTATCGTCGAAATCGTCTACTTTTATAGCGCGATTAGCGTCAGGAACCTGATATGGGTATTCCGGTGGCATGTAGTTTTTAATAACTTCAGCCAAAATACGCAATTCTTGACGCTGGGCATAGTGTAGACGCTTATGGATAGCCGAAAGCACTTTTGTGCCTTGCTCTAACAAAGCAACAGTCGTGCCAACAGGCATCGCTTGGTTAGAATCGCCTATATTTAGATCCGTGACGGACGCAAAACGTCTGCCGCTGTCGATCAGAACGCCTAGCATCTGTAGTAAGGTGCTGGATGGTTCTTTG
>Ga0208898_1001484_pt1 | contig 15495 bp, 24 predicted proteins | sample VirMetDEL_Mar_4_FD_184513 | JGI IMG/M metagenome (GOLD analysis project Ga0208898, IMG submission 184513) | Aqueous microbial communities from the Delaware River and Bay under freshwater to marine salinity gradient to study organic matter... | ecosystem: Environmental > Aquatic > Marine >...
AACTTTGGTACGACAAACTTGTTGCGGTATAGTGAGGAGTTTGATAATGCGGCGTGGAACAAGGTGCGTTCTAGTATAATCCAAAATGCTATTACTTCTCCTAATGGGGCTCAAACCGCCAGCAAGCTCATAGATGATCTTACCGCTAACAATTCACACACTATGCTCTTGGCGTCCGGGGTAAGCGTACCCGCAAATACCCTAGTATCAGGTAGTGTATTTATTAAATCGGCGGGAAAAACTCAGTGCAGTCTTAATGTTTTTAACTCATCGTTTACAAGCGGAGCAAGGGCTGCTGTAAACCTTTCAACTGGGACTGTGACGACAGAGCTAGCCGGGACAAGCTCTTCTGTATCCGCATCTATCCAGCCGCTTGGAGATGGTTGGTTCAGGGTGTCTATAAGCCTGATCATTGACGCTGCTTCTACATCGGCACAAGTTCAGGTATCGCTAAGAGACAGTAGCGGGAACGTGTTCTACACGGGTGACGGAACCTCCGGCATCTACATCTGGGGAGCCCAACTAGAACAATCCGATGTTGCGACCCCATACGTCAAATCCAACGTCACCTTTACCAGTCGTGCTAGCTCTGCCACGTATTACGACAAGGATGGGGTGATTCAAACTGCTGCTGTAAACGAGGCCAGAACCGCTGCCTACCTCCCTGATGGCAACGGTAACTTCATCAGTGCTGGTCCGCTGTTGTTGGAAGGGGCGGGGACGAATCTGCTGCGGCAGTCGGAAGATTTTTCTACGACGTGGGCAAACACAAACATTGATGTAAACAATAACGCAATAGCATCACCAGCCGGAACTCTTAACGGTAACAAACTTGTTTCTAATAACTCTTCAGTTGGGTACGTCCTACAAGATTCGCCATCATTACCATTAACTGGCGACCATACTTACTCTTTTTATGCAAAAGCAGATGAGTGGAATTGGGTGCTTCTTTGGGTTTACGACGGAGCAAGTGCTTATACTTTTAATTTTAATCTTGGCAATGGAACCTCCCCTGATGGCGACATAGTTGCAGTAGGGAACGGTTGGTATAGGTGCTCTAAAACAGTTACATTGTTAGGAGGTACTTCTAGCGGCAGAGTCCGTATCTACCCTAATAATCAACAAGGACCAAGCGTTACAACCGGCGACGGCACCTCTGGCGTCTACCTCTGGGGAGCCCAACTAGAAGCCTCACCATACGCTACCTCCTACATCCCCACGGCTGGCTCTCAAGTAACCCGTGCTGCTGATGTTAGCGATGGTGGTGCCAATACGTTTGGCAATAGCTGGTATCGGCAGGATGAGGGGACGGTGTTTACCAATGCAAAAAGCAACCACCTGCACGGCGGGACAAATCAATTTCCCCGCATTGCAAGCCTTTCGGATGGCACAACAAATAACCGAATAGACACCTATTTTCGTGTTCTCACTAGCTACACGGACGCTGGTTACAACGTTACTTATGCAGGAAGCGGTCAGGCCGGATTCGACTCAAATAGAGAGTCTAATAACACCAGTCTTAGTACAACATACAAAGTCAACGACTTCGCCTTTGCCCAAGCCGGTAGTATTCTAAATGGAGCGACAGATAGCTCTGGAACAGTTCCTGCGGTCAACCAGTTAAGCATTGGCCGCCGCAGTGGCACAGATTTGCTGTTTAACGGCACCATCCGCCGCCTCACCTACTGGCCCCAACGCCTCCCCAACGATACCCTCCAAACCATCACACTTTAATCGCCATGACTGACGAAATCCTCCAACAAGAACCGGCTCCTATTGGACCGTTCTTCCGCTTTCCCGATGAAGCAACCTGGCTCACTGCAGCCCGTAATGCTGGCTTCATGGTCACCGACGAAGAAGGTGTTGAACAGCTTGCTGCTTACACCCAAGACCGTGCCATTGATGTGGTCGGCACCATCACCCGTGGTGGTGAATACGACGAAAACGGAGATATCATTGTACCTTTTACGGAGCTTGACGGCTGGCACATCAACTACCAAGGCGTAGTGCCTGATGGGTGGGATGCCTATGCGGTGACTCCCGAGACTCCTGCACGAGTATTTATGTAAAACAATGAGCATTAAACTCCTTGACGTTATCAAAAACTTTAAGGGGTTACCTCATCAACAACAGGCCATAGCGGAACTTGAAACACTTCTTGGTCCCTATGGTCTTTCTGATGATGTTGAATGGGTAAGAACCTGGCGAACTACACCAGCTACTCCTACCCCTTCTAAACCCCAAGAGTTTACTAATACCTGGGAAGGTATTGAAGCTGCTGCTCGTGCTGCTGGAGCTAAATTTCCAGAAGTAGTCGCTGCACAATGGGCACTTGAAAGTGCATTTGGTACAGCACTATCCGGTAAGAATAACTACTTTGGTATCAAAGGAACAGGTACAGTTAAGACTACCTGGGAAGACTATGGCAATGGTCCTGTAACCATCAAAGCTTCCTTCAAAGACTTTGATACCCCATACGATTGTGTGAACCACCTTGTTACCCAATGGTATAAAGACTACAAAGGGTATAAAGGCGTTAACCGAGCCACCTCTCGTGAAGACTGTGCATACCTCCTTAAGCGGGAAGGTTATGCCACGGATCCCGTGTATTCACAAAAGTTGATTCGGTTGATGGAGCAACATGATTGAAGCAGGGGTAGCAGCAGGCATAGCATTACTTACAGCTATTGTGTCTGTTCATAATAAACTTTACACTAAAATTGGTGAAGTTGATAGTCGTGTAGATCGAATAGAGCTTCGTGTAGCTGAGAACTATGTTCAAAAGCAAGAGCTATCTACTGCATTACAAAAGATGGAGGATCACATGATTCGCATCGAAAATAAATTAGACCAAATCGTATTGAGAAATGGTTAAAAAGAAAGCTACAGAGGATCAATTTAACGAGCTTCACAACCTTGTTACCAGTGAATTCCTCAAGCGTATTAAATCCGGTGAAGCTACTGCTCAAGAGCTAAAAGCTGCTTGTGATTGGCTCGCTAAAAATGACATTAGTGGGGTTGCTTATGATGGTAATCCCCTCGATAAACTAGCTACGGTCCTACCTAAGGTTGACCCTGAACTTGTACAAAAGAGGCTTTATGGCAAGTCGTACGTCTGATTACTACAAGAAAAACCCTAAAGCACGTGCTAAACGTCTTAGACAACAAGCTCGATATAATCGTCAATCCTTACAAATTAAAAAGCGTGTTGAACTTAACCGAGAAAATCACAAACGTGGTACCTATGGAAATGGTGACGGAAAGGATGTCTCACACAAAAAAGATGGTTCAACTGTACTTGAAAAAGCGTCTAAAAATCGAGCTAGAAATCGGTCTAGGAAATGACTCCGTTGCTGCCAACCCCTGATCACTACCTTCAAAACCTAATAACCATGACAAGTCCTGAAGCTAAACGGCTCTGGAGAAGAGCCATCAAAGAGCACTTCAATTGTCAATGTGTCTATTGTGGAGAAACTTATGAATTACATGAACTCACTCTTGATCACGTCCGTCCTCGCTGCTTTGGCGGCGAAGATCTTACATCAAATCTTGTACCCTCATGTTGGAGTTGTAATCAGGCAAAAGGTAGCAGTAACTGGTTATCATGGATGCGAAAGACATTCGGGATAACACATAGAGAACATCTTATTTTACAACATATTAGGTAATGGAGTTATTAACAGACGAAGAAATTTTAAAAAAAGGCTACAATGCTTTAGAGCAAATTGGGGGCACTGTAAAGTTTGCTTTTAATAAATTTCAACAGATTCAGCAATTAATACGATCTGCTACACCTCAACCAATTAATCAAGCACTTGATGCGTTAAGTGGAGGGGTTGAGTATGTTGCAGGTAAAACCCCTATTGGAGTAGCTGATAGAGGTGCTTCAGCTCTCGGTGAGATGGTTGGGCAAGCTACAGGTAATGAACTTCTTGGGCAAGTTGTTGGATTTGGAGCAGGAATAGCTGTACCTGGACCTGAAATTTCTCGTGCTGCTAAACCTGTAATTCCTAAAGGCATTAAGCCTGAAGTTATTACCCAACCTCCAACACCGCCACCAATGGATTTTTCTCCAGCTATGGCATTAGCTAGCAGTGGGGGCGGCATGACTCTTCAAAAAGCAGCACCAACTCTTGCAGAATTGTCTGCTCAACCGTTGCAAATTGCATCTGATATGCGACCAACTGGGTGGCAAGGTAGCATTAAAACTCTTCTTAAAGAAAACGCACCTGTTGAACAAGTTAAAAAGGTTCTAGAGCAACCATATCATAAAGACATTAAAGCTAAATACAAAGCTATGTCTTTAGAAGAGTTTGCGAAAGATAAAGGTGGTTGGTTGACACGACTTATTGGACGTGCCGACGAACTTAAAGGTCAAATGTCCGACTATATGCGTTCTAAATCAGCCAGTAAACAACGCAGAATGTATGACGATTTTACTCAAAACCCATTAAATCCTAGTGAACAGCTGTATGACCCGGCTAATCCAATTAGGAAGATGGTTACAAAAACGTTTAACACTGTTGTTGGTAAAGAATGGCATCATATCTTTGGCAATAAAGAGGCTGCTGAGTTTATGCTAACTACTGTAGCTCAAGATCCTTATGTTGCAATGAATCTTATGCACCTTTTGCAAAAGATTAAATTGCCTACATCTGGTGTTCCTGAAAACATTGCACTAATGAATAAAGCCTTGCACCGTAAAAAAGGTGGTTATCACTCTTGGGCTAAAGAAATTGGTCTTGAAGGAGCTGGTAAAAAGAAAGGTGAATTAGCTATTGCTGATTGGGGCTCAGAAATTAGCAACGCTATTCTTTCAGGTAACACAGATGTAAACGAATTGTTTAGTATTATTGAAACATACGCTCGTTTAGTTAATACTGTAGTTAAACCTAAACTTAAAAAAGAGTTTGGTGCTGAGATTATTAGCGAAATGGGTCCAGTGATGCAAGCTATTCAAGGCGTTAAAAAGTAAATCACTATCAGAGGCGTCTCTGTGCCCCTACAAGGCGCCTCTAACCCATCTTAGGTATATTCTATCATATGAATGTTTTAGACGCCCTTAAAGACGATTTTAAGTTGTTTCTTCAAGCTTTGTGGCAACAACTAGACCTACCCTCCCCAACCCGAGCTCAATACGCTATTGCTGATTACCTACAACACGGTCCTAAACGACTACAGATCCAAGCTTTCCGAGGAGTCGGTAAATCGTGGATTACTGGTGCGTTTGTCTTATGGACACTCTTCAATAACCCCGAAAAGAAGATCATGATTATCTCGGCTTCTAAGGAGCGAGCTGATAACATGTCTATCTTTCTACAGAAGCTGATCATTGAGACACCGTGGCTATCACATTTGAGACCAAAGAGTGATGATGCACGTTGGTCTCGTATTAGCTTTGATGTGCAATGTAGTCCTCACCAAGCACCATCCGTTAAGTCGGTTGGTATTACGGGTCAGCTAACTGGTTCTCGTGCTGACCTAATGATCCTAGACGATATTGAGGTGCCGGGTAACTCGATGACAGAGATGATGCGAGAGAAACTCCTTCAACTTTGTACTGAGGCTGAATCTATTCTTACACCAAAGAAAGACAGCCGTATTATGTACCTTGGTACACCACAGACTACCTTTACCATCTACCGTAAGCTTGCTGAACGTAACTACAAACCATTTGTTTGGCCAGCACGTTACCCACGTAAACTATCTAACTACGAAGGACTCCTTGCACCACAAGTACAGGAAGACATTGAAGGTGGTATTGAACCTTGGGCAGTAACAGATCCAGACCGTTTCTCTGATGACGATCTGATTGAACGTGAAGCATCAATGGGTCGTAGCAATTTTATGCTACAATTCATGCTAGACACCAGTCTTAGTGATGCTGAAAAGTTCCCACTTAAGATGCAAGACCTGATTGTTACATCAGTTAACCCTACTGAATGTCCTGATTCTGTGGTGTGGTGTAGTGATCCAAGTAATGTTATTAAAGATCTACCTACCGTAGGGTTACCGGGAGACTACTTCTACTCACCTATGGTTATGCAAGGTGATTGGTTACCTTACACTGAAACCATTTGTAGTGTGGACCCTAGTGGTCGTGGTACTGACGAAACAGCAGCTTCCTTCCTTAGTCAACGTAATGGGTTTATCTATCTACATGAAATACGTGCTTACCAAGACGGTTATAGTGATAATACCTTGTTAGACATCCTTAGAGGTTGTAAGAAATACGGTGTAACTAAACTTCTTATTGAAACTAACTTTGGTGATGGTATCGTAGCAGAACTATTCCGTAAACATCTTCAACAAACTAAACAAGCTATTGACATTGAAGAAGTCCGTGCTAATGTTCGAAAAGAAGACCGTATTATTGATACCCTTGAGCCTATTCTTAATCAACATAAGCTTATTGTTAATCGGTCTGTGGTGGAATGGGACTTCAACTCGAATAAGGAAGCCGCACCCGAAACTAGACTCCTTTACATGTTGTTCTATCAGATGTCAAGGATGTGTCGGGAAAAAGGTGCCGTAAGACACGATGATAGACTAGACTCATTAGCTCAAGGTGTTAAATACTTCACAGATGCTCTTGCTATCTCAGCTCATGAAGTCGTTAAACAAAGACGACAAGAAGATTGGAATGATTTACAAGAAGCTTGGTTAGATGACCCTCAATCAGCAGCTAATCATATGGTGTTTGGAATGAATTTAGACCAACGTAAACAAGCTAGAATGTTGGCTGGTAAAAAGTCAGTCCCTACCTGGGTGTGAACCCAGGCCCACACTGGGTTTAAGAGCGGTCCCACATGTATACAGGGGAAGGGAAGGGTGGACCCGACTCCTGGAGGGGGAAGACTCCAAGACAAACAAGTTGTCTTGATCATCTTCCCCTTTTTTTACTAATGAACAGTGAGGGAACAAAGACTCCAAAGACAAACATCTCCCTCTTAGTTCATTCATCTACTCCATCTCCTTTAACGGGTGAATCTAGTGAGTACTGATTCTCTCCATCCTTCTGAATCCCGTCACTACTTATACTACTGTATGCACTCCACCACCCTCGTACACATCACTCCTAACGCTGAAGAACTTATTAGTTACATGGCTAGGGTATCTAACCCAAGTAATCAATCAAACACTGAGACCAGTGCTAAACTAATTAAGTATCTTATTAACCATCAACATTGGTCACCCTTTGAAATGGTTAACATGTGTGTAGAAATAGAAACAACACGTAGTATCGCAGCACAGATCCTTAGGCATAGGAGTTTTAGCTTTCAAGAGTTTAGTCAACGGTATGCAGAAGTAACAGTCCCGGCATCAATACCTGAACTTCGTAGACAAGATACAAAGAACAGACAAAATAGTATTGATGATCTAGATGATGTGCTAAAGAAGAACTTCCAGTTTAGGATTGGTAGTCTTTACTCTGATTGCTATGGTCTCTATAAAGATCTGGTAGCAGCTGGGGTAGCTAAGGAGTGTGCAAGAGAAGTACTTCCTATGGCAGCTCCTACTAAGTTGTACATGAACGGTACTATTAGGTCTTGGTTGCATTATTGTGACCTAAGAACTAGTAATGGTACGCAAAAAGAACACGCACAGATAGCAGGTCAGGTACAAGACTTGTTGTATCAACACCTTCCTAACGTATGTGAAGCAATGTGGGACAAGAACTTAAGTTAAATGAGTTTAAAATCCTTTATAGACACTGGAAAGCAGGTATTCCTTGGTTGGATCACCTGCTTCTAGGTCTTTTAGTGTGGATTGAACAAAAATTAGTTGATAATCGGGTTAAAGTAGAGGTAGATGAAGCGATTAAGACTTGGGAAACGCTTCATGTTGCTGATATGGTGTCCCCTGTGTACGAAGAAAGCCCGTCAGACACGTCTACAAGCCTCCCTGAGATGCGTTTAACTGCTCCTTGGTATATCGACACGGTTGATAAAGAATAACGCTCTTCTAGGTCATTGTAGAGGGGGCTTTAATTTTTGACAGAAATTTCTCAAGTCTAATACTACGCTGGCTCAGCGCCGCAGCCCCCCCATAGGGGTACCCCGTGTTCGCACAGGCACACGCCCGCCCACACCCGCAGGCACACGCATGTGGTGTGTCCAGAGCATCTGCATCAGGCACAGGTACGCTGGACACGCGCACGCCACGAGGCAGCAACTATGCGGCACCACGCATAATCACATCTCACACAATCTGTCTGCTCTCAATAGTACACCTTATTGAGAACCCAGTGATACCAATGGATTACAGCGATTGACTGTATTATAAGCAGGACTGATAACCACTGCACTGCAATGGATCAGGCTGTACTATGTGCCACTTGCTGCCACTGTCCACCACCTCGGTGCTGTAGGCTGACACCTCCACTCTCTTTGAAGATTGAGTATCTCGACTCTCCCTGTTAAGGGTGAGGAGAGTCTCGATCCTTCAATCAAGAGAGTGAGAGACACCGACAACTGAATACGGCAAGCAGCCCTTGGCACAGTGCCACCTGACAAGCCGACCACCACTCCTTGACAAACCAGCTCAGCCATGCTATGGTGAGAGCATCGAACCTAGACAACTGAATAGTTGAGCTGAGTAGGACCACGGGTCACTGCCGCCACAACTGCCGAGCGGGTTCCGGTTGTGGGTTAGGGTACACTCCTTAGGTGCCAGCTGTGTCACGCCGAGAAGGGTGAGCACCACCAAACGGCGACTAGCCGTCACCAGCGCCGAGCCACAGGCGCTATACAAGTTTGCTCATGGCTTCATGCGTCTGATGCTGAGGTGGAAGCGATACTCAGGGACGCACTCATTCACTTGCTTTTGTTTACATGTTCAACAACTTCATTGCTGTTACCAACCGTACCTCTGACGCAGTGTATCAGCTGCTTGTCAATCCTTTCTACGGTACTGTGCTTGTTGAGTTCCGCAATGGTTACTCTTACCAGTACAGCAACGTTAGCCGTCGTGCTATTGCTAACCTGTTGCTCAACAAGAACATGAGCCTTGGGTTCTGGGTTAACGAGAACTGCATCAATGCAGCTCGTACTTCTACCCTTGCTCTTCAGCTTGGTTGATAGTTAGTTACACTTTGGCATCACATCGTTGATGCTTTTCTGTAGTTTACTTACGCTAATCATGTTGTTTTACACACAAACCCTGACTGATGTGCTCGCTGAGCGCTTCACAGATATGGATGAAGTACGTGACATAGCCAATCATGGTTGTGCCATGGGTGTCTCTGGTTTCATTTACTACCACGAGACTACCAAGTTCTTCCATGACTATGAAGACGACATCGAGGATGTTTGTTATGACACTCTCGGTGATGACTTCATGTCTATCGTTGCCAAGAATACTACGAGTGTTCAAGGTATGATACAGGTCATGGTATGGCATGTCATCGAGACATACTGTCAGTGGGTTCTTGATAACGTTTGACTCTCTCACTCAGGGACGCACATGTTGTGTCTCCCTTTCTGAGGGACTCACCCTCATTGTTTATCAATGGAGTTAATTATGTCCGAGATTGAATACCTACGTCAACAACTTGAATATGCTGAAGAGCAACTCATGATTGCTGATGACATGTACAGCAAGATCACATGGGGTAACCGATGTGATGCGCTTGAAGCTGCTCTCGAAGATGCGGAGGCTGCTTAATGACTAACTCTATTCACGATACAGCCATCAAGGTTGATGTCTACCCCGATGAGTTCAAGCCTATCATCAAGGTACTCAATCGTGCATTAGATACCAACCGTATGGTTGAGATCATGACACCTGAAGAGTTTAACCTAGTTGTCGGTTGGTTAGATGATTTCAAGTCCCTTGCTTTGGAGTATGCTGAATGACTAACTACAAGCAAGAAGCCATTGAGTACTGTCTCAACACGTTTAACTTCGAACGTGTGCATAGTGTGCTGAAACATGTTGAGTGGAAATGGGCAACAAAGAGCGGGTATCAAGTACCTACATTGGTGCAACTTATTCTCGCTGCTCACAAGAGGCTAAACGACGCATGGGACAAACGGACAACTGTTGAAAGTGGAGGCCTGCGTGCTGTTTACGTAGAGGCAGAACTTAATGCTGATGGGAAGATTGAACCTCCCGGTCTTGAACTTCTATTTATTCTCACTCAAACCCAATCGTATTAATTAGATGACTAACTCTATCCACGACACAGCCATCAAGGTTGATGTCTTTCCTGATGAGTTCATGCCACTACTGAGACTTATCAACCGTGCAATCTCTAACGATGATGTGATGCGTAACATCAGCAATGATGAAGCTGTAGTTATCTCTGGCATTCTTGACGAACTGCAAGACAAAGCACTGGAGCACGGAGTATGACACCTAACATCCAAGCAATCCTTGAAGATTGCATTGAACGTGGCATCACATCTGCGCTCATCAACAGGGACGCAGATTGGAATGATGATCAACTAGCAGAGGCGTTACATCAACGCATTTGGTTTGAGATTGACCTTTACTTTGACTTCGATGAAACTCCCTAGCGATGTATTAGTAGGACAATACCTACAGTATTTCACACTCATAGTGGCTGCAAGTATCGCGTTTGTGTATACTTGTGGCTACACATCTGGTCTCTTTGTTCATCAACTTAACGACAAATGTACACAACTTACAAAGGACTTCGTGAGTATGAAATCACTCTTCGTTCAGGTGTTTGGTATCTCCTAGCACCCGACTCTGAGCAAGCCGCATGGAAAGCTTTAGAGTTGTCCCGTGAACGTAATGATCAACTACTAAACGTTAAACAAACAGATGAGTGGTAAACGTAAGCCTTACTATGACAACAACTGGCAAGAATACAAGGACGCACCTGATGACTTCTTTGTACCGCACACGTTCGAGGAGGTAATGTCTTGGAAGGTAGGCGGATGGGAGCTACCTAGTAGTGTATGCTGTGTCATCCGTGCTACTGATCTTGACACACACAAGGTCACTGAGTATGTGTATCGCAAACATTCTGCTGCACAACGTAAAGTCAACGAGCTAATCAACACACGCAACTGTGAGTTTGTAGTGTGTGATCACGAGTCTATTCATTTCCTTTCACCTGCTGACATTTCCGATTATGATTCTGACGACTGAAGAGTTCAACGAGTTTGCTGAACAGTATCCTGAGCTTGCACAGCTTGTGTGTCTTGATGAGGTAGAGGTGCCTCTTGATTGGGAGGATAACTGATGCCTACACCTGCTCAAATTGATGAACAGGTGCAGCTTGAGCGTGATCAGATACGTCAGGGACTCAAGCGATTACGGGATAACACGGACGCATTACAGCAACGCAGCTACGCATCTGCTGCGGTATATGGTATTGCGTCCATTGATATGCTTTTACCTATATTGGTGAAGCGTCTTGAGGATACAAACAATCGTATCCATGAAGGTAAAACTGGTGTTGCATTCAAAGAGATTGCACAATACATCAGTGAGCTTGAACCTCTTGCTGCTGCAGCTATTGCACTCAAGCTAACCTTTGATAAGGTGTTCAGTTATAAGGAAGGCAGTGATCAAGTTCAATCCGTATGTGATGGTATCGGTTCAGCTGTTGAAGCTGAATGTCAGATGCGTTACTATGAACGATGTGCACCTGGTCTTCTCAACACCTTGAAGAAGAACTACTGGCACAAGTCATGTGGTACTGAGCAGAAGCTAACGGTCATTCAAACATTGATGAACCGTAGTGATATTCAACAATGGCAATCATGGGGCAGAGCAAACCGCATCAAACTCGGTGCGTGGTTACTTGATTGTATCATTGAGACATCACAGTGGTTCACTAAAGACATGCGTCAAGAGGGGCGCAAGCGTGTTAACTACGTCGTACCTACGCCTGAGTTCATCTCAATCAAGGACAAGGTGATGAGTGATGCTGAGCTATTTGCTCCGCTTGCTTGGCCTATGTTGATTGAACCCAACGATTGGACAAACGAACGTGCTGGTGGGTACTTACTGAATGAGGTTATGCGTGGGCATGATCTGGTACGCAGGGGCGATCCCACATGTATACAGGGAGAAACACCGATCAACTTTCTGAACAAGATTCAGAAGGTTGCCTTTACTCTAAATCCTTTTATTGTAGGGGTTGCGGAAGAACTAGATAGATTGGAACGAGCAGTTGGTAAGTTCCTCCCTATAGTGAATCATGAATTACCTCCAAAGCCTTACGATATTGCAGAGAACAGAGAGTCTCGTAAAGTATATCGAAGAGCAGCGGCAGAGGTAATGAATCTGAATGCACAAGAGTTTAAGAAATCTTGTCGCACTCGGATGACACTGGAGGCAGTGAAAAGGTTCAAGGACGTAGCTAAGTTTTACATACCTTGGAGCTTTGACTATAGAGGAAGAGCTTATCCTATTCCTGCCTTCCTTACTCCTCAAGATACAGACTTTGGAAAAAGTCTATTAATTTTCTATGAAGGTGCTTATGTAACACCTGAATCTGAGGATTGGTTAGCCTTTCAAGTAGCTACTACATTCGGTCTTGATAAAGCACCAATGGCTGAGCGTCTTGAATGGGCAAGAAATAATCATGAATTATTCACACTCATATCGCAAAATCCCATTGGTAATTTACACCTTTGGGAGAATGTAGAGGAACCTTGGCAGTTTCTAGCAGCAGCAGAAGAGTACTATCATTGTGTCGTAGTTGCCGATAGGCAGTTCACACGTCTTATGGTAGCTACAGATGCTACTTGTTCAGGTCTACAAATCCTAGCTGGATTAGCTAGAGATAAGTCTACAGCACGTCTTGTGAATGTCTTACCTGGTGATAAGCCACAGGACGCATACAAGGTTGTTGCTGAAGAAGCCACGCCTCACTGCCCTGAATCTATCCAACCTTACATGGATAGAAAGACAGTTAAGCGTGTCGTAATGACCGTCCCTTACAATGCCAAACCCTTCTCAAATCGTGGGTACATCAGAGACGCACTTAAAGAGAAGGGTGTAGAAATCAGCAAAGAGGATCTAACTAAGACAGTTAAGGCTGTACGCAATGCCATGGATGTTGTCGTACCTGGTCCTATGGCTGTCATGAAATGGATCGAAGATGAAGTAGCAACTGCTATTAAATCTGGTAAAGAGTATCTGCGTTGGACAACACCATCTGGATTTGTTGTTCATCAAAAGCTAAACAAGAAGCTGATTGTCTCTATTGAGTTACAGCTTTTGGGTCGTTGTAAGATGCAGGTAGCAGTTGATGATTCTGATGAGGTTGATCTCAACCATCACAAGAACGCAACAGCTCCTAATCTTATCCACAGCCTCGATGCAAGCTTGTTACATTTGAGTGTCTTACGGTTTGATTCACCCATTGCTCTCATTCATGATTCTGTCCTTTGTCGTGCAACGGACATGTCTTCCTTGTCCTCCATTGTACGAGAAACCTACATGCACCTCTTTGCAGAGCATGACTACCTGCGGGACTTCGCTTCTCACATAGGAGCGGAGACCGAACCACCGATTGTCGGAGATCTTGAACCAGAATCCGTCATCGAATCCACCTACTTTTTTTGCTAATGGCACAACCTATTCACGTTACCCAACAGCCTGTTGTCCTTGAAGGTTATCAAGCTGTACTGAAGCCAAGTAAGTTTGGCTACTCTCTGTCTGCTCTTGTCGATAAAGAACTTGTCGAGCGTCTTGAGGAGGATCGTGTTGATTCTCTCAAGTGGGCAGAATCTAAGCTCAAGAATCCTAAGCGGTCTACTCTCAAGCCTGAGCCTTGGGAAGAGGTTGCAGATAACAAGTACAAAGTTAAGTTCAGTTGGAATGAAGACACACGTCCGCCCGTGGTGGATACAGAAGGCACACCTATCACCGATGAAAGTACTCCCATCTACAGTGGTAGCACCGTTAAACTTGCCTTCCGTCAGAAACCATACATCCTCCGCGATGGTGTCACGTACGGTACAAGTCTTAAGCTTGTCGGAGTCCAGGTTGTCTCCGTTGGCACCTCTGCAGGTGTTGATGCAGGCGATCTTGGTGAAACTGAAGTGGCGGCTCTCTTTGGCCAAACAAAGGGTTTCAAGGCTTCTGAACCCAACATCACTCCTACCCAAGAGATTGAAGACGACTTCTGATGCCTAGATACCGTTCAGGTTTGGAAGAGAGGGTTGCTGACCTTCTCTCCAGCTTGAAGGTAGAATTTGAATACGAGTCAACCAAAGTTCCTTACATTCTTCAATGCAACTACACACCCGACTTTCTTTTACCGAATGGTGTCTACTTAGAAACAAAGGGACGCCTGACGGAGGAAGATCGCAGGAAGATGATCGCAGTGAAGAAAGCGAATCCCGACTTAGACATTCGGTTCGTCTTTCAAGCTCCTTACAATAAGATCTACAAAGGATCTAAAACAACCTACGCAAAGTGGTGCGAGAAGCACGGCTTTCAATACTGTTCATTTCATTCCATCCCCATTGAATGGCTAACTTGACTTACGGCACTGCTGATTACTACGCTGAACAATTCAGTGACTGGCTCGCTGATGTAGACGCTGAGCAACCTGAAACTGTAGACAACCTGCTTGAAGGTTTCTACCGAGCGATTGATTCCTGGTTCGATTATCACGATGCACAAACACGGACATACGCAGAACTGCGAAAGCGAGTTCGTCAGGCACTTACCGTGTGATAACTGTGGGTCATCTGATGCAAACTCTTTGTATTCCGATGGCCACACTTTTTGTTTCTCTTGCAATGCTTACGGACACACTGAAGAAGATGTTATTCACACTCATAAAATGTCATCAATCACCCTGAAAGGTGCAGCTACTAGACTAACTAAACGGAACATCTCTGAGAAAGTATGTCAGCAATATAAAATTTACCGTGATGGTGACCTATTAAGGTTTCATTATCATGATGAGTCTGGCATCCTGATAGGATGTAAGACAAAGACAAAGGACAAGGACTTTAGTTATGAAGGACAAGCACCCACCTGTCTCTTCGGACAACATTTGTTTCCCGCCACTGGAAAACGAGTCGTTATCACTGAAGGAGAACTCGATGCAGCTTCATGTAGTGAGGCTATGCCGGGGTGGCCGATGGTATCTTTACCTAGCGGTGCCGCAGCGGCAAAGAAGTCGATTCAACGGGCTATCCCCTGGCTCCAGGGTTATGAAGAGATTGTCCTGTTCTTCGACAATGACGAGGCAGGCCGTAAGGCGGCGGAGGAAGCAGCAGGGGTACTCCCACCTGGCAAGTGCAAGATCGCCCGTCTGGAGGCGTACAAAGATGCCTCAGACGCATTGCAGGCATCAGACGCCCAGCTAGTCAGGGAGGCTATCTGGAATGCCAAACCGTACCGACCTGATGGTATTATTGACGGCAAATCCCTCCTAGAGTTAGTCACTACACCAACGCTACCTGCGGATCATGACTACCCCTTCCAAGGTTTACAACAAAAACTACACGGGATCCGGTATGGAGAGCTTGTCACGATTACTGCAGGCTCTGGG
>Ga0208898_1001487_pt1 | contig 15434 bp, 39 predicted proteins | sample VirMetDEL_Mar_4_FD_184513 | JGI IMG/M metagenome (GOLD analysis project Ga0208898, IMG submission 184513) | Aqueous microbial communities from the Delaware River and Bay under freshwater to marine salinity gradient to study organic matter... | ecosystem: Environmental > Aquatic > Marine >...
ACATAAGGAAACGATAATGGCAAAGACTAAAAAAGAAACCATTAACAAACAAACAATAACAATCGATGATAAAGAATACAATGTAGAAGATCTCGAACAAGATCAGGTTGCATTCCTAAATCACATTACAGACTTAGATCGTAAAATGGCTCAGATGAGATTCAACTTAGATCAGTTACAAGCGGGCAGAGATACATTTGCAAGATTGTTAAATGAATCTTTGAATAAAGAAACAGAGGTTAATTAGGTAGAAACAGTATGAATCCCCATGAAGAATTAGTTGCTCACGAAAAACTCTGTGCAGAAAGATATGACACAATACATCATAGATTAGATCGTATTGAAAATATGCTTAACAAATTAATCTGGGGAATCATGGCTGGCTTCGGGGCCATCGTAGTCGCTGTCGTCATGAGTGCATTACACTAATTCCATGAGAGAAGAAGCGGTCATACTAGCATTTGCCTTAATGTTATTATTTACTTATTGTTATTTATTATTTTGATATGGAGACAGAGCATGGAAATATTGATCGCAGTAATCCTACTGACAGTATTAACACTGATGATTGCATGGATAGCAACCGAGTACCAAATGATTTGGAGCTGGATAAAGACACAAGTAAAAAGCCTCGTCCATCGATGCGTCGTATTGTTACAGACTGTTGTTAAGAAAATTTTTTCATGGATAATTCGACTATAACTCTAGCACTTATATCACTGTTATTAATAGCAGTGTGGTGGTTAAACAATGAGCTAAATCATCTTGATGCGCGTGTTCAAATGGTAGAACACAAAACGGAATACATTACTGGTAACACATGCAGCGGTAAATTGTATTCTGATTGGCCATGTATGAACGCTGAAGGGTGCATTAAATTATGATCATGAGTATGTTACAACATGTTATTCCTATTGCACTTGGCTTCTTTGCCAAACTATTAGCGATTAAATCTCAGCAAGCACACGATCAAAACAAATTAATGCTAGAAGTATTGGCTGCTAAAGAAGGTTCTTTAAAAAGCGCACGTGAACAATCTAACAATGAATCACCTATGGCTGCATGGAACCGTAGGATTCTGATGCTAATTATACTTGCACTCGTGGCTGTCTATCCTATTGCCGGGCTTATTGGTATCGATACAGTAGTAGAAGTTAAAGAGGAACCCACCTCATTCTTGTTTGGTTTGTTTGAGTTTGGTGGAGGCTCCACTTTCCAGACAGTTAAAGGCTTGTTTAAGTTCGAGGAAATCTTTCAATGGGCTACCATGATTGTTGAATTTTATTTCGGTGGTCAACTTGCTAAAGGGCGATAGTTTGATATCATAGTGTTATCCATAAACTTCATAGGATAATATATGTATAAATCTGTTCTAGTTATATCTGATTTACACATCCCTTACCATCATCCTGATGCATTTGATTTCTTAAAATCTCTCAAGAAAAAGTACAAGCCAGATCTCGTTGTCAATATTGGAGATGAATGTGATCAGCACGCTCTTAGTTTTCATAACCATCATCCAGATCTCAAGTCACCGGGTGATGAACTTAGAGTTACTAGACAATATGTAAAAGAGTTAGAGAAAATTTTTCCAGAGATGATCTTGGTACATTCAAACCATTCATCATTGATCTATCGTCGAGCCGTGGCCCATGGCTTAAGCTTGGAGTATCTGAAAAGCTACAATGAATTCTTACACGTAGGCCAAGGTTGGAAGTGGGTGGATGATTTAACTGTCACCTTGTCAGATGGTCAGCGTTGTTTCTTTACTCATGGCATGGCTTCGCGGGCTTTAGCCGTTTCAATGCAATATGGGTGTAATGTTTGTCAAGGTCATTATCATTCTAAGTTTAGTATTGAATACTTTAGTAACCCAGACAAGCTAGTGTGGGCTATGCAAACAGGATGTCTGATCAATCAAAAAGAATTGGCATTTGAATATGCTAAGAACTTTAAGTCACGGTTCATCATCGGTTGTGGTATGATAATAGAAGGACAACCAAAACTAATGCCAATGGTGTTACTCGATGGAGGATCATGGACGGGGAAGATAGTTTAGAAGTAAAATTTACTACTGAAGCCGACGAGCAGCAAGTCGCCATGCTTGACAAGCTCGTTGGCAAAAAGATATGGAATATAGAATTCCTAGAAGATAATGAACAGTCTATGATCAAGATTCTTTTCTCTGATAAAGAAGATGATTATCTTCTCATCCATTGTGAAGGTGCTGACTTATACTTGGTCGAACCTCAACCTAAAACCATGCACTGATGGAACTGCATTTTGTTTTGTTGCTTATGATGGGTGGCGAACCACAATATGTAGGTACCTTCCTAAATTGTGAAGTCGCACATGTTTATGCAGCTGAGAATTTTATACCAGATTTACGAACAATCTGTATGCATGAAGATTTTATTAACTTGCCAAGTGATTTTCAACACAAATATATTTACATTGACCACAATCGTCCAGTTTTATACGTTCAAGCTAAAAAATGACCTCGTATAACGCTCTCTGTTGCACGATTTTAAGGTAGGTAAGGGGTAGGTACCAAAAAGTTTAAAGTCTTCACCACGAGGCTTAGGCGTGCTAGAACGGGGGTTCTCCATGTAGAGCGGTAAATTCTTCGTTGGTTAGGGGTCTGATCTCTTGAATTGTGAATTCCGGGCGTAATTTAATGAAAGCACGGGCGCAATCTTCATCATCGAACGCCCGAATGCTATCACCATACTCATCTAAAATTATAAATCTAGGTTCCATCCTTCTTTTGCTACCTTTGTTAAAATTCTACTGTGATCTATATTTACACAAGATAAACAAATTTGCAACATCGGATTTGATTCATCGCACAACCAAATTGTAGCTGCTAATTTTTCATGTGCTTCACGGCTGCTTAGATTAATTTTTATTGCATCAGAAACTGCTTGATACAAAATAGCTTGTAACACTGGAACCATTAGAATATCTTCTAAAGGATTTGATGTGTTATGTAACTCATTAAAAGTAGTATCATATTTATATGTATGTGAATTTTTCATGATTATTTTATGTCCCATTCATGATTATAAGGATGTTCATTTATACATTGTTAATCATAATGTTATCTCTTTTAACTTATTTGGAGATTCACTATGTGGACAACACCAGCTGCGACTGAAATGCGCTTCGGTTTTGAAGTAACAATGTACGTAATGAACAAGTAATTTGTAATACATGTAATACACACAGGCTAGCTTTTAACACCTAGCCTGTTTAGTGTTTCCCCATAATGATATTTAAATTTTAACTGCATAGGCGCCGTTAGCGCATCTATCATGTCTTTATTGACTTTGTAAAGCGATTTTATTTTGTCAATCTTTTTATCGTTCAAAATGTTTGCTGCCTCAAGCGCCGCGGTCATCATAACAAGGTGTGAAAATAATTCATTTTCGTCCTCAAACTCTAATGATTGTCTGCCCGGTAGACTGAGGCTTATTGCTTTTTTGGCATCACCTCCAAGGCTTGTGTAGGCTTTGTTACGATTCCAGCAGCTGCATTGCCATCGTCATCTTCGGGGGCTAGCCCAGCAGCGGCCATCAAACTTCCGCGTCGAGCATACGTCAATGCCGCCATGGTACCGTGACAATCCGCTTTGTTAGTAGGCATATAAAGAATACCTCCGCTCATAGTTTCACCTGATGCATGCAAAAAAATAGTTTCTACTTTGACACCACTGTCGACTTCATGTGTTTTTTGTACTAATGCAATATCATTTTTATGTAACGCATCAATGACTGCCTCAACACATGCAGATAAATCTGCATATTTTGATCTAAAGTGTGGGTTTGTTGCTGTTTTAAGTGCGGGTGCAAATTCTTTTTGTGCGGCAATAAATGCCTTTGAAATTACTGATATTTCATTCATGTTTTTCTCCTATTGAAAGATTAACTGTGTCTTCATTTATTATATTTTTTAATTGCGATCTCCAAAACTCTTTGGTTAGTTCGTCTTGTCTTTGTTTTAGTGTACGTCGGATAAGTTTGGCATACACTGTAACATCAAGACTTGCGTCCGAAATATCTTTCCCGGCAACAATATCTAAAAAATCTTGGTCATCCTTTTTTTTGTTAGCCATTGTTTTTAATCCTTAATTTAGATGAACGAATCGTGCGTGCGGGTTTTGCCGGGATTACTTTTTCCGGAACGGCTTTGTAATTAATATCACCCCACACCACATTAAAATTACCGGCTTGAAGACGTTTTGCAGCGCCCATTTTAGCCATAATTTTTGCTTGCGCATGATCAAGTTCTTGTTCAAGTGTTTTCTTGTGATCTTGCATATCAAGTATTGATTGTATATCGTTTTCAAGTTGAGGCAAAGAGATAATTTCATCGTCTGCTTCATTATAAATCTTGGCGCATTCAGTTGTTGTTTGAAATTCATACCACTTAGTTTCTTCAGCGTCGATGTAGTGTTGCACACGACGATTAAAATCTGTGGCAGCGTCACGAATGCTATTAACAACGCCTGAATCTCGCGGGAAAACGTGAATGATGAGTTTAATACCTTTATGCAAAACAGCAACAGCGCCCCACTTCGCGTCAACAATGTCAAGTGCCATCTGTAATTGCAATCTGCCACGATAGTACGGCAAATCATACTCAGCTTCTTGTGAAGTCAGTTTACCTTCTAACACGCCTGTTCCTGTCAGTTTAATTTCATCGCCATAAACAATAATGCCCTTGTCGATGTCTGTTTTTAGCACCTTGCCGCCGCCCGGAACCATACCATCAAGCGATACAGCCATTGGATAATGCTCAGAAAAGAATGCTTTTTTAAATGTTGTTTTGGGGTTGCCTAACCCTAAACGCACGCTTGCCTCTTGCAAAATAGGTACCTCGAAGGCGGATCCCCAGTGCAAAGCCTCGAAGGTTAGTTCTTTCCGAGGAATGCCTTTTGTGTAATCAAAAGCACGTTGCAGTGTTTCGTTCGCTGTTTGATAGGGGTTTAGATTCATAATTGCAGCAATACTGGAGCCTGTTGCAATGTCATCCGGCGTCAATTTACCTTCAGCGGTTATTTTTGATTGTGTCATTTAATTTTTCCTTTGTGATAAGTTGATAAGCGGCATTGTAGTCAAATCGATGACCGCGCATAGTAGTAATACCGAGATCATTTAAGCGGTTTGCAATCGCTTGATAGTCTAATTTATTTTTGAATTGGCCTGACTTCATGACTGTTAAAATAATATCACTCACGCTTTTTCGATATTCAGAAGCTTTACGCTTCAGACCAAGGCCACCCAGTCGACTAATGCGTTTTACTTGACTGCGAGGCGCGCCTAAAATAACGCCCCGTTCTTTTGCTTGCGCTAAAGCTTGTTTCGTTCGTTGTGAGATCATATCAGCTTCATGCTCAGCAATCATCGCATGCATATGCCATTCAAGTTTAGTCATATTTTCATGGCCGGCAACGATTAAAGGCACGTTATCTTTTAATAACCCCGCTATAAAATGCAAATCTCGCGCAAGCCTATCTGTTTTGGCCAATAAAAGCTTGCAGTTGGGTGTATTTTTAAGAATTTGCAATGCAAGGTGTAAATTTGGTCGGCCTTTTTCGTTGATTTTTCGACCACTTTCGTAGTCAATAAATTCTGCCGTCAGTTTACCTTCATGCTGTTTTATGTGTTGCATGCACAAAGCGCGTTGTGCATCGATGCCTAGCCCCGACCTTTTTTGCTCGTCGGTTGATACTCTAAGATAGGTTATATAGTTCATTTTGAACCCTTCTCATGCAGTACAGTGCATAAATAATCATCTAAGGCCATGCGTTCATGCTTAGGGTTAAAAGATCGATTGATTAACCTTAAAGTTAAGGCAAGCAATATAAACCACGCCAGACCCAGAATAAAGGCCAGCGCTATCAATATATATAAGTCCATTTTATTAGTTCCTATGTGGTTAATAAATGCCTAACTAATGTTAAGCCCTTAACAGTCTTTTAAAAGGCCGCTAAGAATTAACACTATTGTTTTTAATTGTCATTAAATACCCCCTTATGAATTAAATCTTCACGTATGCATCGATAACCATTAAAGTTATCTTTGCCACGATAAAAAGACTCATAAAATGTAGCGGCTTCATCACATGTACTAAAAGAACCTTCAATGGTCTCATGAGTACTAAAAGCCGTTACATTGCTCACGATTAAAATAAATTTAGATATCATGCTATTTTACTTTCGCGGCTTGATCATTAGTTAATATAGGATCTAGCTTTTTTACGTCCTTTATTCCCCGCGTAATAGGTATGTTTTGATCCTTTAATACTTCTTTTTTATAATCTTTTATTACGTCTATTAATAGTTCTTTGCTATTTTTTGCTAATAGAATAATGCTCATTTTATTAATTCCTTTTAATTAATGTATGCGGCACCATTGCCATGCGCTACAATAGCAATTGAAGGTGCGGTTGAATGTGATCCCATGCAAAGCTTACAAGTGTTGCATTGCGCCTTGCGTCCGGCTTCCTCGGATGCGGGGCATAATATCTCGTTGCTTTGCTTATCAGATACGGCCGTTATAATGCGAAAAGTGCGGCGTTTACTTTGCCATGCAATGCGCGCGTCCTTTAATGTATCGGCACTAATCATCGTTATATCTGGCCTAATATCTGCGCTTTTAATGTTTGATTGATGCGTGTAGCCAGTATGCCCTTGAGATTGGGATAATAAAGCATCCCATATATAAGATGGAACAGCGGCCGGATCCCCATAAGTGCCTAAGCGAACCATGCGATTATGGCCTAGTGCGGCAATATCTGTAGAATGTTTATAATTGCCTTTAATAAATGACTTATAAACTTGAAGCGGGCCATGAAATAACGTTACATAGCAGCTGCGCTGCGCCGCTTGTTTTTTCTTAGGGTCATTATTGGCAAGGCCTCGATGCTTACAATTGCCGCAAATAGAATAGTCGGCGCCGCTCTTAGATGCTGCGAGTGGATCCATATCCGACCGGATAATGTAAGTTTGAACCATATTGCCGGTTTTCTTATTGGTACTTTTGGCAAGCGCAATAACAACGATCGGTGCGCCGTCAATTAGAGACTTGCCTTGATAAATTATTTCATTATTCATTATTAAACCCCTTTAATATTCGAATAATTTGTGAGTCCTCAAAGTCTGAGATCAATTCTGAACTTTCGAGCGTGTAGACTGCGTCTATTAATTCAGTTGTGCGCTCTTTAATCTCTTCATGAGTCCACGTGTCACTTTCACCGACTAAAATCTCTTTTAACTCTTCATACATGCTTTTATAGTTCATGGTCTTCGTTCCTTATAGGGTTATTGAATTGTTAACTTTGAAATTATAGCCTAAAGCTTTAATCGTTCTAATTGCTTCTGGCGTTAATGTTTTCGTATTGGCAAGCTTAGCGAATAACTTTGATTGATCACAATCCGGATATATTGCTTCATTGCCGTAATTGCTTTTAATGATAACTTTTAATGTTTGCATGTTATTAGTTCCTTATATGGTTATTAAATATTGCATAAGACCGTATCACTACGGTTTCGGCTATTTAAGCCTCGTCAGTTATGCTTTCCTCTTGCTCTCTTAATCTATCCCAGCGGTCACTTATTTCTAGGCGCTCTTGTATATGTGCTTGAAGATCAAATTTTGAATACCTTTCTCTGGTTACATTCTCGTATAACCATACGCCATTATCGGCTAATTCCATTTCAATTTGAAAAGCCCTATTATGCCAGTATAAAGATTCTGAAAGTTGAATCCAAAACTCATTAGTTTTATCTTTTCCTTGTTTTCTAAGTTGTCGCATAGTTTCATCGGCTTTTTCTTGCCATGTGTTGTAATTGATTAAGTTAGTGATTTGGTTTGCGAGTAGTTCTTTTTTAGTTAGTTCTTTCATTTTATCAGTTCCTTATATAGTTATTAATAAATGTCACATTCAATATATTATAGATAGATATCTAATAATGCAAGCTTTTTTTTAAGAGGTATAATTTAAGCATGGAATATACATTGCCAAAGAAACCAAAGATTAAAGAAAAGGTCATTCAACCCGATCAAAGAAAGTTCTGCGTGGTACCGCTGCGCGCAGTGATTGACAAAAGATTAACCTATGCATCATTGAGGGCGTTATGTTTACTGGCTTCATATTGCAATAAGGCGGGTTTCACTTATGTAAGCTTAGCGCGCATGGGCAATGACTTAGGCATTAATCAGTCATCGATACATAGGCAAATAAAGAAGCTTGAAGCGCTAGGCTTTATAAAACAATTCCCGAGCTATCACGCGAACATAAAAGGGAAAACTAAGCGCATCATTTATGATGAAAGCATATCAGATCGAGAAGCCGAGCAGATCGCGGGGGAACCAAAAGAAGCGCATAGTCGTGATGAAATCAAAGCGCTATATACTCAGAAAAGAATAAACAATAACAATGACATAACGAATGAGAATATGCATTCAGATGGTAAACAATCTGGAACGATTAACAGTCATATATTAGCTAGGTTGAAATCCTATGTCTCGAATGAGAGAGAATCTCAACGCCTCGAAGCGCTTATCAATGATGGCCACCCCTTAGACAAGCTCGAAGCCTATTTATTGCAAGGGAAAAGCTTACGTTATTACTTAGGCTAAACGCCCGTTTAGCTTAAAAGATGCAAAAAACAGCGACCTTTCCCCCTCCCCCCCAACACGTACACCTACACGGGTCTCACTCAAATTTTTGACAGCTTTTTCAGATTAGCTTTAGCAGCCTTAGCACGGATCTTACGTTCTGCTGACGATAAGGTTGTCCAATGCTCGAGGTCATCATAGGTGCGACCGCACCCGGAGCAGAGTGGTGCATCAAATACTTCTATTTCTATATACCGGCAGAGATTGACGCATGGAGACTTGCTGGTGTTCATATGAGCTAACTTGTTATGCTCTTGCATATGGGTAACCGTCCTTGTTGTGAGATTGAGATCGAAACCTAGCCCGTACAGTTAAGTACGTAAAGTACGATAGCTCTCGTTTATCCGCATATAGAGATTATCAGGCCTCTACCAACATTTCACACTACCTGTTTGATGAGTAGCACAGTTGTTAAGCTCGTTTATACCCTTTGTCGCTATCAACATACGGGTGGGCTGGGCAATGGCCCCGTACTAATCATTGTATAGATTATTTTTTTTCTGTCAACTGCTTGACACTATATTGCTAACAGATATACTTGATACATGACATTAAGAGAATTTTATCGACTCATATGTAACCTGTTTAATAGCGGGGAACCCTTACCTTACAAATATACAAGACGTGATGGATACTGGAAAATGACTAAGGGATTTATGAATCATGGAGGGACCGTGATGTCATCTGGCAATTATCTCAAATTATGTCAATTAGTTCGAGATGAACGGGATCAACAGCAGCGTCCAAAGACAAAGAAAAGAAAACAAAAGTTTACAGTTAAGAACAAATATATAGGAGATTAGCATGAGTGATTTGAAACCATTTCTAGTTAGACTAACACCACAAAGTGTTGAGCTACTAAACAGTGCAGCAAAAGAACATGAGAAAACAAAAGCTGGTCTAATCAATGAGGCTATCAAGTCTTACTTAGGTAAAGACTTACATAACCGATTGAACAAAATTTTATGAAACCCACAATCTTTGTCCCAACGGACGTTGACGCATTTTATTTAGAATTACCATACCCACCCAGCGTTAATAACTATTGGCAAGCCAATGGTAAGCGACGCTTTATTAGTAAGGAGGGGAAATTGTTTACTGAACAAGTACAATTCATTGTACGTAACGCTATAAACAGTAACAATGTTAGGAGTTTGAAAGATAAACGTGTAGTAATTAATGTTGTAATTCATCCTAGATCAAAAAGAAAATTTGATTTAGATAATACGCTAAAAGCAATACTAGATGCATTAATGAAAGCTGGCATGTATAATGATGACAGCCAAATTGATTTCATCGGGATTCTTAGAGGCGAGCAAGTTGACGGTGGAAAAGCCGTTGTTTATTTATATGAAGGAGATTAAAATGGCAGAAGAATACAAACGTAAACCCGGTACAGGCTCTTTGTTTAAAAACGATAGAAAAACAGAAGATTGGCATGCTGATTGGCGTGGCAAAATTTTATTACCCGACGGCACGGAGCATTACATTGATATGTACAGCAATAAAAGTCAAAGAGATGGCACAGAATATTATGGCATCCGAATTGGTAATCCTGTGGCGAACACCAACACAGGTCAAGGGGCAGTACAAAATAATCAGCCAGCGGGTGAGATTATGGCCGAAGAAGACGATTTGCCCTTCTGATGAGTGAAATAAAAAATAAAAACAAACCAATCCCAAGTTTAGCGGGTTATGGCGGAGTTAAGCAATTACAAAAAAACTTGGAGCGAAGCACGACAATTGCTGCTAACAGAGAGGCTGTCGCGTACAGCCTTCTTTGCATGGCAAATACAAAAATTACAGACGTTATGGAATGGGACCATGAAGGCAATGTTAAAGTAAAAGCCAGCAAGGATATTCCAGATCATGCATTACAAAGTATTAAGTCAATAAAGATTGACAAAGATGGAATGATTGCTATTGAATTTTGGGACAAAGTACAAACCTTACGCTTGCTTGCAAAAGCCAGTGGCTTGCTAGACAACCCAGATGATTCAGACAGGCCGTCAGTTATTGGTATTAACATTAAAGCCCCGGAGGTAATTGATCATGATAAATAAAGAACAATATAAACAGCGCATGGATGAGTTGCGCGCATTTGTAGCAAAACTTACTGCAAACAAAAGAGATCCTAAACAATGGGCTAGAGACATACTTGCAGATAAAAATTATGATTGCGCTTATGGTATCGACCAAGCTAAGCGCGCATTAAAGCCTGTAAATAAAGGAACAAAGAATGAGTCCTAAAGAAACCCAAGTGGGGGGTAATCATTATTCACAAATGAAAATCCAGCCGATGGAATTTTCTATGGTAAACGGATTAAACCCTATGCAACATACGGCTATTAAGTACATTGTACGAGTAGACCGTAAGGGTGATGGTGATGAAGATATAGACAAAGCAATACACACATTACAACTTTGGAAACAATGGAGGAAAGACCATGGAAATCAAAGCAGAGATTGAATTATTGCGCGAAGAATTTGTTATGGCTAATATGAATAACACACGTGTTATGAAAATTATAGATGAGCTGTGGCAAGATAATCAACGTCTTCGCCAATTATTAAATGCTAAGCATCCTGATATAGACGACGATGAGCAATAGTAAAGAGCGCAGTAAAAAAGAATTACATGGCCCCGGCATTGATTTAGATTTTAGTGAAAGCCCTGTGGTGTATAACTTTTTACAAAGTAATAAGTTTGTACGTGGGCTAATGGGACCAGTGGGGAGTGGCAAGTCTTACGCGTGCGCAGCTGAGATTATGATGCGTGCCGTAAGACAAAAGCCATCACCTCAGGATGGCATTCGCTATACCCGTTTTGTTATTGTAAGAAACTCTTATCCAGAACTCAAGACCACAACCATTAAGACGTGGCAAGAATTATTCCCAGAAAACACTTTCGGTCCGATGCTATATACACCTCCGATCACTCATCACATTCGCCTCCCTTCCCGCGGTGATGCAGCGGGTATTGACTGTGAAGTGATATTTTTAGCATTGGACCAACCAAAGGATGTACGCAAGTTACTATCCTTAGAACTTACAGGAGCATGGGTAAACGAGGCACGGGAGTTGCCCAAAGCCGTCATTGACGGACTCACCCATCGTGTCGGTCGTTATCCAACTAAGAAGGATGGAGGGCCTACTTGGCACGGAGTCTGGATGGACACGAACCCAATGGATGATGACCATTGGTGGTTCCGATTAAGTCAAAAAGAAAAGATTACGGGTAAGTACGGGTGGGACTTCTTTCAACAACCGGGTGGTGTCATGGAAGTCAGCCCAGAAGATTTACCTGAAAACCCAGAAGCCAATGATCATAGCTTTGCAAGTGGTCGTTGGTGGAAACTCAATCCTAAAGCTGAGAATGTAAGGAACTTACCCAGCGGTTACTACTCACAGATGTTAGGTGGTAAGAACTTAGACTGGGTTCGCTGCTATGCAGAAGGTAAGTTTACTTATGTACAAGAAGGTAAACCTGTATGGCCTGAGTATGATGATCACTTAATGTCAAGTCCTGATGCTGAATACGATCCAGCACAACCATTACATATTGGTCTTGACTTTGGTTTAACGCCAGCAGCTGCAATTGGTCAACGACTTAACAATGGTCGATGGATTATCTTTGATGAGATTGTCACTGAAGATATGGGCCTTGAACGTTTTGGTCAACAGCTACTTGCAGAGATTAATGCTAAGTATCCTAAAGCTCAAGTCATGGTATGGGGTGACCCAGCGGGTATGGCACGTGATGCTATTTACGAAGTGACTGCATTTGATTACCTAAGAACCATTGGATTACGCGCACAACCTACAGCGTCTAACAATTTTAAAGTCAGACGTGAAGCAGCCGCTGCACCTATGCAAAGATTGATTATGGGTAAACCCGGATTATTAATTAATCCAAAATGCAAACGCTTACGTAAATCATTATCTGGCGGGTACCATTTCAAACGTATTAGTGTAGGTGCCGGACAAGAACGATTTAAAGACAGCCCAAACAAAAACGAACATTCGCACATTGGTGATGCATTTGGCTATTTACTTTTAGGTGGCGGGGAACATAAGCGCATGACCAAGAGTCCATTAGCAGCTAGCACATTAATTGCACCTACCGTAGCTAATAGTGACTTCGATATATTTAATTGATCAGAACTATTTAGATAAATATATGCCTAGTGTCAAGGGTGTATATTATACTAATTATCATCCTAATCATGCAGATCATTTTAAAGGAACAGATATTTATGGGCTTTCATCGCTTACGGAACAAAATAGAAAATACCGTCTTAATACACAGTCTCTTGCTGGTCCGACTATTACTGCGCTTTTACATAACGAGCCTGTCGCTATTTTTGGTTGTGGGATACTTTGGTCTGGAGTTGGTGAGGTGTGGTCTATATTTCATGAGACAGCTAGACGATATCCAATAGCTATGACCAAGGGCGCTTTAATATTCTTTGATATCTGTGAGATATTATTTAATTTACATCGCATACAAATTACGGTAGTATCCAAAGATAAGCGCGCTGTAGCTTGGGCCAACACTTTAGGATTCGAAGCTGAAGGGTTAATGAAAAATTATAGCGTAACTAAAGAAGACACATATATCATGAGGAGAAAGTAATGGGTGGAATGTTTAGCGCACCAAAACCAGATAATTCAGCTGCATTAGCGCAAATTGAACAACAACGTCAAGAAACTGAAAGAATGCGTTTAGAAGCACAACAAGAAAAACGTGACTTACAAGAAGAAATGGCAGCTAAAAAAAGAGCAAAAATGCGTGGTGGCGCAAGATCATTATTAGCAACTACACGTTTAACACCAGAAATCGGTGTTGAAGAAGAAAAACTAGGAGCATAATATGGCTGCCTATACATACGAGCAAGCACTCAAACGTGGACTTGCTTTAGATTTAGGCAACTGGGGTATGGTTGATCCATACATTTATCGAGGTGTTGGACTTAAATATCCTTATGGTAGTGGTACAACATCAGCATCTGAGGTATCTCCATACTCTAAAACAACTTATGCAATTCGTGGTGATGTACGTAGCACAAAAAATTACAATGAATGGCTGATTGAACAAGCTGGTGGGCGCGGCACTCCTCAACCAGAATCATTTTGGCAAAGTCAAATTGATCTTGCAACACAATTAGCTGGTCGCGCACAAAATACAGGTTATAGTTTTTATGAATATTTAAATAGACCCGGTGGCGGACGTAATCCACAAGTGCTAGAAAAAATTAAAGAACTGTCTACAAAAGAACTTAAAACAGTTAAAGAAGAAACTGGAAGACAAACAGGAGAATTAAGAGCTGCATCACGCAGAATTAAAAGAGCAAGGGGTGGTTTGGTTGCTAAAGCAGTTGCTCCGGGTATGGGTCCAGAAGCTACAAAATTACCAGCATTAGGTGAACAAGGGTTAGGATTAATATCAAATATGTTGGGTGAGGAATTAAAAATATGATGAATAAAATGCAAAAGAAAGTTCATAAAGTTATGAAAGAGTATAAGTCTGGTAAACTCAAATCAGGCTCTGGCGCTAAAGTAACTAGCCGTAAACAAGCAGTTGCTATTGCTATGTCTGAGTCAGGACAAGCCAAAAAATGAAACCACAAGGCTTATATCACAACATAAACGAACGCAAGAAAAAAGGGATTAGTCGTCCTAAGTCTAAATCAACTATTTCTGAAAAAGCTTACGCTATGATGAAAGCGGGGTTTCCTAAGAAAAAATGATTGACTGGCATGAGATTATTATTCCTCCTATTAATCTTTACAACGCACCCAATTATGGCAAATTTAATTGAGCATTTAAAAGAAAGAGAAGGGGTTAAATATGTAAGTTACCTTGATAGCTTAGATAAGTTGACGGGTGGCGTTGGCCATTTATTAACCCCAGAAGAACAAAAAATGTACCCTAAAGGTACACAAATTCCAAAACAAGTTGTTGATCAATGGTTGCATGAAGATTTAACGTGGGCAAAAAAAGCAGCTCAACAACAAGCCAAATCAATTGATGGCGCTACGCCAGAGTTAATAGATGCATTAGTGTCTGTTAATTTTCAGTTAGGCGAAAATTGGCATACGGTGCATAAAAAAACTTGGGAATATTTAACTACAGGAAAATATAACGAGGCATCTCAAGAAGTGTTTGATTCAAAATGGCATAAGCAAACACCTAAGCGCACAACAGATTTTAGTGTAGCTATTAAAAAATTTGGACAACAAAAAGAGTTAATTAATTATAATCGCCAGCAAGCATTAACTGATGATCAAATTATGGGAGCATTTAGTGGGCGATGAAATAATAACTGATAATCAAATTAATGCTGTATTAAAAAAATTTACAGGCGGATCGCTTGAATATAATTTTGGTGGCTCATCAAATAAAAGTGTGACAGCTATTGGCGGCGGTATTCAATACAGACAACCTATAATAGAAAATAAAGTAGATTTATTAATTCAAGGCGCTGGCCATTATGTTGATTGGGGCAAAGGCCACCATAAAGGTATTGATTATAGAGGTGTTGGATTGGAGATTCGTTTCTAATGGTATTGAGTGTAAAAAGAGAATCAGATAATACTAAGTCAAGATTTGTGACGCTAACACAAGCTGATGAAAATAACAGCCAACATGTAATAGGAAGTGAACGACCACTTATTACGGTGGCTGTTAATCATCATAGATTACATGAAGGTAATGCATTTTTTATTTATGAAAACAGACTTAATGGAT
>Ga0208898_1001488_pt1 | contig 15421 bp, 32 predicted proteins | sample VirMetDEL_Mar_4_FD_184513 | JGI IMG/M metagenome (GOLD analysis project Ga0208898, IMG submission 184513) | Aqueous microbial communities from the Delaware River and Bay under freshwater to marine salinity gradient to study organic matter... | ecosystem: Environmental > Aquatic > Marine >...
TATCAAAAGAAGATTCATCTGTTAACTCCTCAGCTTCATCAATAACAAAGGTTGTAACGCCATTTAGAGACTTCAGGGCGGCTGTTTGATTACCACTTGATGTTCTGATACCTTTGAAGATTATTGAACTTCCTGTAGTCATATTTATGATTTCATCTTTAGTAATTCTAAAGTGGTCATTTACTCCCATTAAGTCTATCTTCTCAATAAACTCTGGAATAATAGAAGTCTGTGCTGATATCATTGTATACCTAGTAAACAAAACTTTATGGCCTTGTTCATAAGTTAATGACAATAAGAATACAGCTACACCAAATGATTTACCAGAACCTCTACCTCCAGTACACACAAAGTATCTACTCTTCTCTGTAAATAAAGGACTGTATTTTTCGTTTAGCTTTAGGTTATTCATTATTTAATTCATCAATGTCTACTTCTTCTGATTCTATATCTATTGTATCTTCTAACTTCTCTACTTGATTTGCTGAAGCATAGAAATTAATTACAGGCACATCTAACTTCTTATTAGTATTACCTTCACTACCATCCTGAGGTTTACCATATCTATATTGCCATAATAAATTCATGTGTGCAAAGGAATCTTTAGCCTGTTCTGCTAATGCTTTCCAAGCTTCTTCTTCACTACCAAAGACATCCTTCATTGCATTTAATGCGTAGATAGATATCCTTTCTTTCTTTGCTGGTGTTAATTGTGAAGAGGATTTAATCAATTGTTTCTTTGGTCCATACTTATCTCCTTTCTTTCTTCCATTATTCTTTCTACCATCATTAGGTTTTATGTATGCTGAGTTTTGTTTTGCTCGTGCCATCTATCGTATAATTTTGTATATAGTTTCCATATTTCTCTACTAACTTCTTTATTAGTATACACCTCTTTGGTTATTGCTTTCTTGTCTCCAAGTTCTATTCCAATTTTACATTTAGTTCCTTTATTGTTTTGAGGTATAATGTATATCTTATATCCCTTTTCTAAACACCAGCTCTGTGCTTTAAGATTGTATAATATCTTTCTCATCTAATACCTTAGACATTTTTACAATAGCATCTAGCTTAGTATAAACATCTTCCCTTCTTGCATCAGGAATACCATTATACAAATCAATAAACTTTCTATCCATGATACCTTCTTTTGTTTCTTTAATCTCACTTCTTAATTTAACATTCTCTCTTAGTAATCTTGAATAGTTCTCAAATATACTTTCTGAATCGTGTTTATTAGAAAATTTATAATCCTGATAAAGGTCTTGTAAATGGCCATCGTATTGCATAACTATAGGAAATACATTATTAATACCATGAATCACTGTAGCATGGTCAACTCCAACACTAGCTCCTATATCAGTTAAACTAAGTCTAGTATATTCTTTACATAGTTTAAAGTATACTGCTCTTGCATATACAGCATTTCTTTTTCTAGTCTTAAAACTCAAGTCTATTCCTAGACAACTCTCCATATAATTTCTTATCTCTTGTGTTTGTAGTGTACTGTTTAAATCCATTGTTATTTTCTTAATTGATTAATACATACAGCTAATCGCTGTTCTCTTAGTGGGTACTCTTGTTTCATTGTTGCATCTGTCATACATCTGCTAACAAAAGCATCTTCACTTTCCTGTGGTCTTTTTTTTGGTATCGGCATAATTTAATTTTATTTCTTGTTTATTTAATTTATTACTCATTAATGTTAATAGCATAAAACCCATATGGTCTATTGCTTTTTGTATTCCTGCACACTCCCAGTATAATTCTTGACTTGCATATTCTTTCAATAACTTTCTTAAATCATTTATTGACATGCCATCTTCCAAATCATACATAGCTAAATTAAAGTATTCATCTTTAATAGATTTCCCTTTAGAGTGTTTCATGTGTTACATAATTATCCAGATTAGGCATTTCATCTTGAAAGAAATACTTATACTGTTCTATTGCTCTATCTAATTTCTGCAATCCAGTTCTCATAAATTCATCTGAACAATCACATATCATTATATCTTTTGTGTCTTTATCTACAACAACAAATATAAAAGCATCTGCATCAAACATCTTTGTATATAAAGCGGCCTGTAAATCATAAGAGAAATGTTTAGCACTCCATTTGAATTTAGAGATGTCTCCTGTTGTTTTTAAGTCAATAATAACATTACCATTTAAAACATCTGCTTTACCTCTGAAAGGCAACCCTTCTATCATTGAAGCTTGAGGTACTTCAAACTCAGCACCTTTCAATAAATTAGTAACCTCACTACATTTAAGAACTGAGTCAGCTATTCTATTAGCATTATTAAATTCACTTCTCGTGTAAACATTAGCTGAACCTAATTCAAGTACAGCTTCCTTAAATGCTTTAGTTGCTTTAGAACCATCTACTATAGTTAAATCCTTTACTTTATGTGGCTCAAGTACAGATAAATGTACAAGCCTTCCATCTCTTAGTGGTTGAGCATCAGAATTGATATTAAGCGATTTAAGATAGGCTTTAGGGCTTTGTAGTAGTTTCTTAGCTGAAGAGGAAGATAATGCGTTAGAGCCTAAGTAACCATAGTAAAACTCATCATCATACATCTTTTCTATGATGTCTATATACTTCCATTGTTTGTTATCAAATGTTGTTATCATAATTTTAATTTTAAGCTAATATACACTTTTGTTAATTAAATGTTGTTAAAGACTTGTTAAATTTTATGTTGTTTCTCAATCTCCTTCTGTAAATTAGCTAATGCTCTCCAAGCTACTTTAGCTGAATGTCTTATACCATCTGAGTCTATTGTTCCAGCTTCAAGCAAATGTCTAGCAAGTGCATCTAATTCATCTCCAGATTTACTTCTATCCCAATGCAAAGGCTTATCTGGATTATGCTGATAGTTTCCTGCATAACTGCATTTAGCTACTTCTTTAATTGCATCAGGAAAGTAATTCAATACTCCTGAATAAACAGGTATTTTCTTTCTGTCTGTCATTATATATATAATTTATGTTAATATCATAAGAAGAAGAACAGGTCCAGTCTAAAAAGATAGTTTCTTTATATTCCATGATTCTCCTAATTTATTTAATACTTCAAGTAAAGGACCAGTTCTCTCTGACCATTTGCCTTTATAGTAACATACCTCTACAACACATTCATTTAAAGGAATGTCCCTTGTATCATCTTTAAAAGAATGAACGACCTTCAGCACAATGGCTTTCTCTTGATTATGCCAAGAGTCGTTTATCCTTTCTAATAATAATCTTTGGCCAGTAGGAATCCTATTTCCTTTTCTTTTTACCTCAATCAATATTAAAGCATCGTTATTAAATTCAAGTACAGCATCAATATCAGAAGGATGTATCTTTCCATTTTGTATGCCAGTAAAATCAATAACTTGCTTCACTTGCTTTGAATTTCTTATTAATGATTTATTTGTAAGCATCTACAACTTTCTTTAACCTAAGTACTATACTTCTAACACAAGAAGAACAAGATGAAGGTTTATTATTTTTATTGAATATTCTGTTGCTTATTTGATAAATCTTTTTAACTTCTTCATTATTTAAAGTATTCTTATTTTTAGCAAATAAATTTACTAAATAATCATACTCTTCTTCATTTAAACATTCTAACTTATTATGTCTAAATACTTTATTAAGAGCTTCCTTTCTAGCATCACAACCACAATCTTCTCCAGCTATAAATTTGACTAGCTTTTTAATTCCTGTAGCTTTAGTAATCTTTTCAATATCATCTCCTAATCCTTTTGATTTTGTTTCTTGCATCGCATTAAAGTTTTTCTTCCACTCTTTGTATGCTTTGGTTCTTTTGTCTTTTGGTTCTTTCATAATTTATTTATTTAAAGTAAATGATAATCTCCGTTTAAGTAATCTTCTATATCTTCTATAAATTTGTTTCTAAGTATTGCTTTGTAATTCTTTATAGAATTAAAAATACTTGTTAAACTAATGTTTGCTCCTTTAGATATTTGTCTTAAAGACATATCTCCTAAGTAATATGTATTACATAGTTTAGCATCGTAAGTGTGCCAAGAATTAATCTCTTTAGCTAACTTCATTGTTATTTTATAAAAGGCCTCTTCCTTTTCAACATCAGTATCTAAGTACAAATAATCTGCTTTATGTATTGTATCAGCATCGTCTGTTTCAAGATAACTGAAAAAAGTATATTTGTTTTTAGCTTTCTTGTAGTCACTGTATAAATTTCTTAATGTAACATAAATATAAAATCTATTTACATCATCGTCTCCATACATTATTTTTCTTTTATCAGTAACTAATCTATTTATTTTTAAATACATTTCTTGTACTATATCTTCACAGAGATGTTTAGGACATCCCATATTAGAAACCATCTTTACCCATAACAGATGATTACTAGCTAACAATTCTAACATACTAATATTTTAATACTAAAGTTATTAAATCCTCCTTGTCATAGTATTTTTCTAGGTTCTTTATCTTAATGATATTTTGGTCCTGTTCAAATACAATCCCTTCTAATGCATCCATAAATGCTTTGTTTAAATTATCGTGTAAGTCTGGTTTTGTGGTTTTTGGAACTTTACCTGTTCTTCTTTTCTTTGGTGTTGATTTTAGATACTTAAATTGATAAGTCAATCTCTGTATTGTTATTTCTGTACCTGCTGGAATCATATTAAATCCTTTAGGTAATTGAGCTATTGCTAAAGCTCTTATTGCAACTTGATAATTAATTATTTTCTTAGGTTTATAAGCAATATTATTCCTGCCAATTCTGACTGACTGGTGAGGAACAGGCTTTATATTAAACGTAAGTTTTAGTTGCATCTATATTATTTTCTTCTATAACTTCATATAAGTCATCAACTATTTCAGGATGACCTTGTTTATTTATTTTAAAACTAAACTTGTCAAATGGGAAACCTCTACTTCTTCTACATTTAACTGTAACCATTTCATCATTTACTGTGTTTAATTCTAATTGAATTTGTGTTTCTGCTTTCTTTTCTAAGTAAGAACCTAAATGTCCTGTAGGTTTCTCTGTTCCATAGTTACTATGTATTACTGTAACTATATGACAATTTAATTCTTCAGTCCATTTCATTAGCTTTTGTATAACCATGCTAGATTCATCTAAGTTGTTTACATCAGAAACTAAATCAGCTATACCATCTATAACAACTAATCCTGCATCTTGTACTTTATGATATAAAAAGTATTCTATAAACTTTAATCTATCTTTATTGTTTAAGGTCCTTAATCCAAAAGTATGATAACATTCATCACTTAGTCCAGTCATATCTAATACTCTTCTAAATACTTTATGTGCGTGAAATCTACCTTGTTCTGTATCAAAGTGAACTAAACATCTTTCGTTTCTATGACCAATCATTCCTTTCGCATGACTATCTAGTTTACCTTTAAGATATACTGCTGATAGTAAACTAACAAAGAATGTTTTCTTAGATTTAGGAGGAGCTGCAATAAAAGAGAAGTTACCATAAGTACCTATTGGTATTGGATAAACTTCACTTCCTGCTCTAAAATTTCCCATGCTTATAGCTATTGGAGGATATTTAACTTCTTTATTAGGGTCAATATATGCCTTATCCTCGATATATTGCATATACTGTTGTTCTTCATTTGTATAGTCTCTTATTGTCATTGTGTGTGTGTTTAAATATAAGGGGGAAATTAATCCCCCTTTTTATTTAGAATAAGTCTCCCTCTGCTGATACTTCAGTAGGTTGAGCCTCTCTTTCTGCATTTACTATTGAGCCATTGTTCCAGAATACCTTTCCGTTTCCTAGATACTGTTTAGGCTTACCAGCCTTTCTTTCCTCTTCAGTTTGTGCATCAAACATAGAAACATTGTTTCCATATTTTGTGTCATCATTAATTGCTACTGTGAAGTTATAATAAACTCCCTTTTTACCTTTAATGAATTTTTCTTTAGGTAATTTACTTACATCTAAAGACATTGAAATTAGTCCTGCCATAATTTAAGATTTAATATTAGTTAATTTAGATTCTACAGTTTTAGATACATTAAATTTCTTTTTTATATCTATAATGTTTCCACCCTTTTTAATATAAGCTATTGCTTTATTAAATTCAGGAGTTCCTTCATTAAGCCATTTAAGACTTGAAGTTGCATGATTATTAGTTGAATCAGCATCCTTAGTATCATCAATTAATAAAAGGCCATTTAAAGCATACTTTCTAGCATAAGAACTAGAACTACCAAATGACTGAGATATATCCATACCTTTCTTATTAATATCAATACCAGCTTGTGCAACTGATTCAATCTTTCCATCTGTACCATGTAGTATAGCCCTAGCTTCTACATAACAAATACCTGATGGTGTCTCATGAATAGTATCAGTTAATGTAATTGATAACTCATACTTACTCAATAGAGGTTTAACAGCTTCCAAGATATCTTCTTGATTTCTGTACCTGTACTTACCAAAACTATTGTATTGGTTTTTTGGTGCTTTTAATTCTGTTTGAATTGCAATCACCTTTTGTTCAAAATTTAATGTTTTTGACATACTTGTTTGTTTTAATGCAATATACAACTTTATTTTATATCTACAAATCTTTTGGATATAACCTCAGTTGTAAGGTCATCTACTGCGTGTTTATAATAATTTAACTCTGAGGATTTATACATAACTTTTAATTGTAATTCGTTTACATAAAAAGCTAGTTCGTTTAACTGACTTATAATATCGTCTATATGTCTTTCACTTATTCTACCTTGTCTAAGTTTAAGAATAGTATTTGACAACAAGACAAACTTGTCATAATAATTAATTTCCAATTCTGTTGGCTTATCAACTATAATGTCTGTTCTCATACAATTCAGTTTTTACTACTTGTTTATATGCTTCAGGACAATCCTTATCACATAGCTCGAATATAAAAGTTTCTAACTCTGATATTCTTTTATTGCTTTTAGTTAGCTCATTTACTAGAGCTTCTATTCTGCAATCTTTAAATCTTAATAATTCTTCCATTGTTTTGTTTTTTTGTTTAAATTATTTCTCCATTCTATTAAGTCTTTCTTGCTACTTAAACCATAACGAAATGCTTCTTTAAACATTTTTTCGTCATGTTCTAGTACGTATTCTAGCGAACTCCATAATTGATAACAAAAAGAATCGCTTACTAGTGTGCATTTATCATCATTAATTGATAAAACATATTTTTCTAATCTTGTCATATTGTTATAATTTTACACAAATATATAATGAGGTAATTTAATGTTAAAGAGTTTTAACATTCCTTTAACAGAAAAGGGTAGCCGAAACTACCCTAATCAACACACAACAATGATTAAACAAAACAAACAATTATATCTTTACCAGATATAAAAGGCTCTTTCTTTAAGGTCATCAGTATCAAAATAAACATATTCATTACCAACACCTATTCTATTAACACCTTGTTCTACTAATCCTTTAACAAGAGTTAATCTTTTCTTAGTACCTACACATCTAATCTTAACAGCTTTACCTACTCTATGAGAGTTAGCTCTTATTAATTTAAGTTTATCTGCATAAGGTTTACTTGTATATCCTAATATTATGTTTAAAGATATTCTATATTTTTTTACTATATTGTCTAATATAATGACTGGTTCTCTTTCCATAAATTTATAACCAGAGTTAGGAAGGTCAGGGCTATCAAACATATCCCAAGTTAAATACGTTAAACCTTCACAATTATCTACATTCATTATTTATCCATATGATATAATAACTTATGGCCCATGTCTTTGTCTAATTCTTTTATAGCTCTGTATATAGCTCTACTTTGTTTCTTTGCTTCTAATCTTTCTGCTTTAGTAGAATCTATTCCTAAATTACAATAAATATTAGCATCCATTTCAAGTAATGCATCTATCTTTCTTCTTACTGAATAAGTCTTGTAATTAAGTATTTTGTCTATTAAATATGTAACCATAATTACTGCAATATAATAATAATATATATAAATACAAAATAATTATTTTTTTTATTTACTTGACTTTGTCAAAAAAAAACTGTAACTTTCCCACTTAATTGAAATATTATTATTTTTTTATAAGCAAGTAGAAGTAGAATACAATGGAGTAGAAGTAGTTTATTTCTATATATATATTAATAGAAAAGTTTTTTTATGTATACAGGATAATTATGTTCTTATCTTCCTTGACCTCTATATTTTTTCTTGAATTTAACTTGACCTTTACTAGCATTCTTGCTATGTACATTAGGTCTTTTAGTGCGTTTAGAAGCACGATATTTGCTTGTAACTAGTTTGGCCATTACTTTTTGAATTTCTCTGCACTACGACCACCAAAATAAGCTCCTATTACAGTTATAAGCACTAATTGTAATAAATCAATCCAGTTTGCTTTTACTTCAAATGCAATAACTCCTGCATCTATAAATACCATTAGAACTGTAGATACAACTAAAAAGATAAGTACTAAAGGTCTAACATTCTTGCTTAGCCAAGAATCACTGGCCATATCTACTTTCCATCTTTCAGTCACATTCTTTTGTATATCAGCTTCAGCATCAATCCAAATTTGTTCCATCTCTTTTTCAAACTGTGCTTTTTCTACTTTACTAAAAGTATGTTTGTCTATTATACCAGAAATCTTTTCTGCTATGTTAGTTCCTGTTGCTCCAAATAGTTTTGATAATATGTTTCCCATTATTCTATTCTTATATGTATCATTAAAAAAATCAAGTAAATATTCAACTCAGTATAATCTTGTTCTACAGTAGGGTCGTATATAGAAAAGCCAAGTAGAGGTCCTGTTGTAAATGTTTCTGCAAATCCTATTTTGTATTTCATACCTACTATGTTTAAGAGTATATAAAAACCTACTATGTTTAAGAGTTAGTTATATCTATGTATTTAGTTTTACCATTTTCTTTGTATGCCTTTAGACATCTTTTTCTGTTGGAGTCAGCATCTACATAACTAACATGAACCCAGTCAGGACTATCATCTGTACCAAACTCCCAAATAAGTTGGTCAAAGTCAAGATTATCTTTAATGTAATAATACATAAAAGCATTACTAACGTGACCATAAATATCATCAATATCAATAGCCCTTCCTTGACAGTGTTGACTTTTAGTACTGCCACCAATTGCTTTATTAAGTTCTTCACATCTAAAAAATGAGTTTATTTTTATAGGAGCATCAATAGCTTGTCTTAATGGTTCAAAGATATGTTTAGCTACCATTTCCATATTTTGCAATTCATATTCATTAGGCACATTTTCTATACCTAATCTAAGAGCTGTAGTACTTCTAGTAGCTTCTTTATAGCTTATATGCTTACTTATCTTATTCATTAATTAGTACTAGCCCTTCTAGGTTTATTAATCCTATCTATTGTATTTTGTATTTCTAAATGAGTAGCTTTTATTTGAAGAGATATATCTGCTACATATTGCATCCTTACTCTACCTGTTTTATCCATAATAACAATAACAGGCACAGCTAAAATACTATTCTGTATGTCTTTAGGTTGGTCTTTTAGATAACTGAATTTAACAATAGCACCTGTAATGCTACTTAAATCATAGTTATTCTTTTTATTCCATTCTGCATTAATTTGCAAGACTGTTACATCTTGACTATATACAGAGACCGCAACCAATACAAATATCGCACATAATAATTTTTTCATCTACTAATTATTTCAAATAGCTTCTCGTCTATCTTTTTCAAAGCTTCTGAGTTTTCTTCTACTTTCTTACCAGTATTCATAATTGTTTCTCTAACAAGCCTGTCTTTTAAATCAAACTCTGTTCTTGATATTTCTGGTTCTGGTAATTGTTTAGCTTCTTCTATGTCTGCCTGTAAGGCAAACCACATTCCTATAAGGGTAGATAATCCCACCCCTATAGCAATAAGTGTCTTTATACTAATTTCAAATTTACTGTCTTCGCTTAATTCACTCATAATTTCTTTGTCTTTTGAATAGTATAAACTATAGTACAGATAAGAAGTATAATTTTTAAAGACACCTCTACTTCACTTAATGATACAAGAAAGGCTACTGAGTTTATAAGGTATATCTTCATATCTGCAAAATCCATAGCGTTATTCTTTTACTTCTTCAACAATTTCTTCGTAAGAACCATCTTTTAAGTTGATATTAATTTTACCATACTTACCTTCTAGTTCTTCTTTTACTTTGTTACTTTCTTCTTGCACTTTTGCATAAGCGTGTAACAGACCGTGCTTCTGTACTTCTAAAGTACCTAAGTCGTGTTTAATGGCAGAAAACTTCTTTTCTGATTCTAACAATGATTCTAATTCTTCTTTACTAATTTTTGACATTTTATTAAATTTATAGTTATATTACAAATATATTAAATTAATCCCAGTTTGGATGTAATGTTTCTTCTACAGGATTCTTTTTTAGTTCTATTTGTTTGTCTATGTTTTGTTTCATTGCTTCTACGTCTAGTCCAGCTTCTAACCAAGAGACTACATCTTCTTTAGTTAAATCAGCATAAGGAATAAATGGTTCTTCAGGATTGTATCTTACACCTAAAGTACCTATTGAACTTGCTGATACAGGTTCTTCTGAATCGTCTTGACCTATAAAAGACCAATGTACTGTATATATTACATTGTCTAAGTCGTTTTCGTGAATCTTAGCATCTAATGCGTTTATTCTCCAATTGTAAGTATTTGCCATTTTAATTATTTATTTTCTAATATTTCTATTCTTTTTTGTAATTCTTGTATAGCACCTACTAATAATGGTACTAATTTACTCTGGTCTATTCCTTGATAGATTGCATTGTTATCTTCGTCTACTGCATCTTTTTCTCCTGTAATCGCTTCAGGCACTATATCTTGCACTTCGTGTGCTAAGAATCCGTCTACTGTTGTATTTTCATCTGCAATAAAGTTAAATCTGCTTGGTTTTAATTGACTTACTCTATCTAAAGCACCAGTCATTTCTACTACGTTTTCTTTTAATCTGTAATCAGAAGAAGTAAGATAAGATGTTGAAGTTCCACTTGTTTGTATACTCCCAACCGAACCATTTGCGTTTAAAAATTCTATTAATGTTTTAGCACCTGTAGCGCTACTTGCCAACTTTAATACCATAGCACTATCTGTATCATCAATAAAACCACTACCATATATAGAAGTCCCGTTGGGTTTTGCTGTTGTTCCAAATAAAACATCCCCCCCACTTGTAATACGCATTCTTTCTACTGCTCCACCTACTGCATTATAAGTAGCTGTGCCGAATGTCAAAGCACCATCAGGTAAAGTACCATTACCAGTTTCATTTACGCTTTTTATAAATGATGTTACATAAGGTGCATTTCCTGAAGCATCGGATGTATAATATTCTATAGAGCCTACAACATCGCCAGTATCCCAATCTGAACTTTCTGTTGTATTATTTATTCTAAATACTGGAGCATCTAATGCAGCATCACCACCAGAATTACCAGATGCAATCTCTAAAATAGTATTAGGCAAAGTCGTTCCGATTCCGACGTTTCCAGTTGTTTCTTTTATAGTCATCATATAAGCACGAGTGCCAGTTGACATTTCTGAAAAATATAATGCAGTTGAATCAGAAGAAAACTCCCATTTTGAATCACCTGCAGTACCTCTTGTTATATCTATAGCAGATTGTGAACCAGATATTGATAATTTTGAAGAAGGCGAATCAGTTCCAATTCCTACGTTTCCTGAAGAATCTATAAATAAATCAGTTTCAGCATTTGTATAATTAGTTCCAAAACCTAATCTTATATTTGAATTTCCAATAACTGCAAAACCTGAAGCACCTCTACCATTATAAATTAAAGTTTCATAATCATTAATTGTTTTTATTCCATTGCTCAGTAATGCACCAGTTGTATCAAACCCTATAACATTACCTACACCTTCTACTCTAATATTACCATTAACCTGAAGCGTTTCACTAAGAGCGGTAGTTCCAATTCCAACTCGCCCAGAACTGTCTATGACCATTCTATTTTGAAAAATATTTGCACTATCTCTTGTTTGTATTTCTAATCCACCACCATAAGTTCCACCATCTGCATAACCAAATATTCTTGCTCTTTCGTTACCACCATTTCCTCCTGCTGAAAGAAATGCTAAATATGGATTTCCCACTCCATTACCAAGTAATAAGTTCCCAGAACTGTCTATACGCATTCTTTCAACAATTCCTGAACCTCCATTTGTATAAAAATGCATATTAGAAGTTGATGTGCTTGATGCTCTTGTTACATCAATTTGAGCATTTCTTGTGCTTCCATCCATAAAGGCAATAATACCTAAATTTTGCCCATTAGCATTTGTAGTCGGAGAACCTAATTCTAATACTCCTGCATAACCTGCTGTAGTTCCACCAACAACTGTTAAAGTGTTATATCCAAACCCTGTTAAATCAGGCGAATCAGTTCCAATTCCTACGTTTCCATTTAAATCTAAAGTAAATTGAGGGTTTGTTCTTGCATTTATACCATTAGTAGCTATGTTTAAATTTCCTGTAGAAGAACGATAATCAAAAGTAGCACCACGAGAATCTCCTTCTGACAAAGTTAATTGTTCTTGTGAAGATTTTACTGCTAATTTAACTACAGGCGAATCAGTTCCTATTCCTACTTTGCCATCAGATGTCATTGCGGCAATAGTAGTTCCTTCGTTAATAAAAAATATTTTTTCTACATCTGCATCATATTCAATTATCCCTGTTCTAGAATTACCAGCAGCACTTTTTGATGTTAATGTTAATTTAGCTTCTGCACCATTTGTAGGTTGGCTAATTGTTACATTACCATCAAAAGTTGAGTTTCCAGAACTATCGATTACTAAAGGAGTAATTTCATTACCTCCATCACTTTCTTGTGAATAAAAGGTATGTGTTCCTCTTGTTGTAAAATCAGCACCTCTAGACAAATACCTAGAATCACCTGTACTATTGCTATAATGTAAAAATAATCCTTTTTGACCAGATGCTGGAGTATTAATAAGTCCTTGTATCTGTATTCCTCCATTAGCAATATCAAGTTTTTGTGTAGGATTAGTATTACCTCCAAGTCCTACATTTCCTACACCTGTTATACGCATTCTTTCACTTCCGTTAGTTCTGAACTGCATATAATTTGTTCCACCATTATATAATATCGAACCTTTATCGCTATCTGTAAAAGTAGCAAAATTTATTTGACCAGATGTAGCCGCAGCAAGAGTAATTCCAGTTGCAACTCCAGCTCCCCTATCAATTACTAAATCGTCTGCATCTGCACTTGGAGTAGCTAAAGTGCCAGTACCTATTTTAACAATACCAGTACTATCAATTGACATTCTTTCATTATCACCATTTGTTTTAAAGAATAATTCATCCTGTGACCTAATAACAATACTTTCAGCAGGAGAACTTTTTATTAATAAATTATCATTAGCGTCATCACCAATAAAATGACCATCACCTACTTCAATATCAATAGCATCTAAAGTTCCTCCTATTCCTGCGTTTCCATTAACTGTTAAAGTATCGTCAATAGTTGTGCTTTTATCTACAAAAAAAGCTACATCTGTAAAGTATGCAACGATAGCTTCTTGTATTCCTATAGAAACTTTAGCTTGTGAGAAAATAGTTAAAGTATCTGTACTGTGGTCGTGTGAAATAAAGCTTGATTGAGCTGCTGCTGTAGTACCATCTGCAAATGTTATGTAAGCTGTATCGGTAGCTGCACTAACTAAAGTCATTCCACTATTATTAGGTACGCTTATAACCAGTTCATCAGCACTATAATCAGCAGGATTAGTTAATCCTATACCAACAGAATCTTCTGAAACATCTACAAATAAAGTGTCTGTATCTACTGTTAAATCTCCTACTACAGTTAAATCATTACTAAATTGACTAGCACCTGTATATAATATTTTATTAGCAGTAGAATCGTATCTAATTAATCCATCGTCATCATTACCTAAGAATACACTAACATTGTCAGCCATATGAATTGACCTACCATAAACAACTCTTGATTCACTACCGTCTATTCTAAAATATTCTATAGTTCCTCCACTACCATCATCATTCTTAAATACTATATCAGCATCGTCTGTAGTTTGTTCTATGATTAAATTACCTGTTCCGTTTTGAACATAACCATCTGTTCCGTCGTGATACATTTCTAATGCTGTATTTATAATACCAACACCTCCAGTAAATATTAATTTACTTGAACTTGTAAAAGTGACATCATCGTTAGCACTTACCGCTATGTCTGTTCCTCCTGTAGTATTACCATTAGCTAATACTTCTGATAGTTCATTGTTAGCACTTATCTGAGTATCTACATAGTTTTTAGTTGCAGCATCTTGAGCTGCACTTGGGTCAGTTAAGTTTGATATTATTCCTGTAACAGCAATTCCATTGCTTTTAGTAACTAGTTTAGTACTACCATTCCAATATAGTGTGACTTCTCCTGTTAAACCTTCAGCAGTTATGTAATTAGCTAAACTTCCGTTTGCATCACATTGTATATTTATACTTTCATCAATCGCATTATTTCTTATATATAAACTACCTGTATCGTTATCGATAAAAGAATTAGTAGCATTATGATATATTTCTAAATCTTGAGAAACTCCTATTCTAATCTTTTGATTATCTTGTAAATCAATTTGAGTAGTTTCTAAATTACCTATAACTAAATCTGCTTTAGTATATCCTGTTCCACTTGTGTTTACTGTTGTAGTAGGTTCAACTTCTAATCCTTTAAATAACCTGTATTTGCCTGTTAGAGCCTCTCTAAACAGTCCTGAGTATAGTGTAGTACCAGAAGGAGTATATTTGCCATAAAAACCTATGTCAACTGCGTCTGTAGAGGTGTTATTATTAGCTAATACAATTAAAGGGTCTTTTACTGTTAATGTATCTGTTCCTACTGTTGTAGTACTTCCTTCAACTACTAAATTTCCTATTACCGTTAGATTGCTACCTATTTTAGCATCTCCAAACACATGAAGGTTTAATCCTGATTCTGGTGTTACTCCAATTCCTACTTGAGTAGTAGAAACAAACATAGGAGAGTTATTACCAAAACCATCAGTTAATTGTTTAGCTGAAGTCGTTATATTTCCATTATCAGAAAACTTTACAAGCGACTGATAAGTATCTTTTATTTTATTTCCTGAAAGTGTAGCCATTATTCAAAACAAGTTGGTTGTGAATCAATATGTAAAGTACTCTCGTTTGCTGTATCACCCCATTCAGTGCTACAGTATATCTCTGCCCAATTTATTGTGTTTGCCATTATCTTTCTTTTTTAAATAAGTTAATAATTTTTTTACGTTAACCTCTTTAGGTTTGTAATTCCTTTTTATAATACCCATCCGTGAAATCCTGTAT
>Ga0208898_1001489_pt1 | contig 15405 bp, 12 predicted proteins | sample VirMetDEL_Mar_4_FD_184513 | JGI IMG/M metagenome (GOLD analysis project Ga0208898, IMG submission 184513) | Aqueous microbial communities from the Delaware River and Bay under freshwater to marine salinity gradient to study organic matter... | ecosystem: Environmental > Aquatic > Marine >...
GGTAAGAGTATACCTCAAACTGCAATTTTTAAAAAAGGTGGTCTTTTATATAAAAAAGGAAATACTATAAAAATAGATCCTGAAAAGAAAGGTACATTTAAAGCGCAAGCTACAAAAATGGGCATGGATGTTCAAGAAGCAGCTAGCCATATTTTAGCTAATAAGAATAAATATAGTAGTAAGATGGTCAAGAAGGCTAATTTTGCTAAAAACTTTGCAAAATAAGTATTATGGCATTATTAAAAAAATATCAAGACGGCGGGTATTATAGATATAATAACCACAATTATAAGAAAGAAGGAGATAAATGGTTTAAAGAAATTAATGGTAAATATTTACCATTAACTGCTGGAAATGTAGAACAAAGAACAGCAGAATTAAATAAGAACGCTATACCTTATTCTAATTTTAATACAGCTAATTTTAATTCTTTACCTAGAGTAGAAGTTGCTGAATCAACTCAACCAAAAAATTTACTTATAGCTAATACAGCTGCTAATATAGTTGAAGAGGGTTCAAAAAGAAGAGCTGCTGAAAGATCTATAGTAGTAGATAAAATTAAAAATGCTAATTGGTTGTCTGAAGAAGATAAAGCTAAAATCCTATTAGATACAAACAAAATAGATAGTTATATACCAGCAATGGTATATCCGAAAGATCCTGGGACAATACAATCGGCTCCTGAATATACTTGGGCAGATAAAGCTGGAAACATAATTAGAAACCCTCTAGTAGCAACAGCTTATTTTTTAAAACCTGGGCCTTTCAATATGCCTATGAATTATAGTGCTATGGAAAGATCGCCTGGATTTTCAGATCCCGTTTTTGATAATAACACTGTTTTAAAAGGTTTAAACGCAGCTTCATATTTACACCCAACTACTGCTTTAATTAATGCTGGTAATGATGCTCTTTACACTGAAGAGGACATAAGAAAAGCAATAAAAAGCGGTAAAATGGAGGATTGGCAAAATGCTTTAACTTCAACGGCATTTACGGCTTTAGATCTTATACCAGGTACTAAATTAATTGGTCGTTCTGGTAGGTTAATGAACATGGGAGAAAGCGCTGCTTTGGAAACTATGAGGTTAAGCAACTCTTCTAAATTAAACAATATTATAGGTAATAAAATAATTCCTAGGATTAGTTCCACTCCAACTAGTGTAGCTAACGATTTCAGATCTGTGTTAGTGCCTCAATTAAACCCAGCTAGTGCAAAATATAATCCAATTGTTAGAAAAGCTTATAATAAAGCAGTTGTAGGAGCAAAAGCTCAAGATGTAGGGCAAGCTACAGGAAGTGTTTTTGAACCGGTAATAAATAACACAGATGAAATTATATTTGGTCATCCAACTATAGGTAAAAGTTATTTAAAGCAAGCCGGTGACAATAGGTTTTTATCTTTAGATGATGACTATGCAGATGTTATAAATAATTCAGTAAATGATATTGCAAAAAAGTATAATATTTCTACATATCAAGTAAAGAACGGAGGTAATGAAGTATGGAATAAAGAATATAATCAAATGATGCAGTCTTTATTTGATGAAGTTAAAAAAGAAGCTAAAAGTAAAGGGCAAGTATTGTTTACATCAAATACAAACTTATTAAGGAATAATTTAGACTCTTTTGATAAAATTATAAATATACCAAAAGATGAGTTTGTAAAAAGAATAGAAAAACGCGGTGCTAAATACGATATAACAGAATGGAAAAACAGTATAGATGAAGTAGTAGCAAAAGCAGATAAATCTAAAGTAATCAATACAAATAAATACTTATCTGATTTATTACCTACTCAAGATTTTAAATCTGAAATAGATTGGGGTAAATGGAATAAAGAAATACCAGAAAATAAAGCTTTAATGCAAGAGTATAATGCTATTGAGCAACAAGCTAAAGCTGATGGAACATGGATGAAATATAGTGACGGTACTAAATTCAACGGTAGTCCAGAACAGTTTGTCCAAATGAAATCTAAAAATTTAACAAGATTTGCAGGGGGGGAAAAACAAGCTGAAAATATGTATAAAAATGTACTATACCACGGAACTCCAGCTAGAGATTTAACAGAATTTGATTTAAGTAAAGCAGAAAGATTAACTAGTGGAAATTTATACCCTGACCTAATTTTTACGACTACTAACAAAAACATAGCTAAAACTTATGCTGGGGATAAAGGTAAGGTGCTAGAATTAGGAGCAAATTTAGGTAAAAATAAATCTGTAGATTATAAAGGAAATAGTTGGATAGGTAAGAAAAGTGGTTATGTCGTAGGTTCTAATAATAAAGAAGGTATGCAATATGATGCTTTTGGTAATATGCTGTCTCCAGAAGGAAATACATTTAGATCAAAACAAGCAGCAGAAAAATATTTAAAATCTTTACCTGAATCTGCCCCTTATAAAAAAGATATGACAATCCAAAAAAATGATTTTTTAGATCCTAATGCTCGTGAAACTTCGCCTCTTACTACTAATAAATTAGCAGAAAGATATAAAAAACAAGGGTTCGATTCTTTTACAGCTAAAAATGTTGTAGATAATTATGATAATTCTTTAAAGTTAAAACCAGGAGAAGATATAGGGGATGATGTAATATTCTTTAAAGGTAACAATAGACTTAAATCTTTAATAGGTAATAATGGAATGTTTGACATGACTAACCCTAATATATATAAGGCATTAGCTCCAATAGGTTTAGGATCTTTACTTTATAACCCTTGGAATAAAAAACAAAATTAAAAATGATGTTATATAATAAAATAGGAAAATACCAAAAAGGAAAGACGTTAAAGGAAACATCTATAACTCCTTTAACTAGGTATTATAATGATTATAATTCTAAAAATCCTTATCGTGATTACCTTATAAATGAAAAAGATAATTACTTAAACAAAGGTAATAAAGGACTACAAAATTTATTTAATGTAAACGAAAGAAATTTTCCTGAGCAAGCTGAACAAAGGATACACAATCGATATGATTATGATAGAAATAATTATGTTATAGAGCAGTATGCTAAAGAAAATAATATAGATCTTACAGATAGAGAGTCTATAATGAATAACTTAGTTAACGCTAAGATTCTTTCTAAAGCAATGCCTAACTCTAAATATGCTAAATATATAGAGCCTTCATTGTGGGCAAGAACCAAAGGTGGAGCAGTATCCGCAGCTAACAGCTTCTTAAATTTAACAGGAAAGCAAGGACCGACTTTTACACCTGATATAAAAGGATTAACTCCAGCTGAAGAAGCGAAATATTACTACCCTAAAGGTGTAATGCAAAAATTAGGAAATGCTGCTGATGCTCTTTCTTTTGCAGATATACCAGGTTCATTTGTTATGAAATATGCTACTAATGCCGATCAACCTACTACATTAGGAGATGCTTTATCAGGTAGATACACACCAAATACTTTAAATGCAGCTTCTTTGCCGGGTATAGTTACAGCTCCTGCAGGATTATTATACAAGGCTCCTGATGTGGTAAGATTAGGCGGTAAAGTATTAGGTAAATATGCAGATGATGCTAGGGGTTTATTAGCTAATAATTTTACTAAACAACTACCAGGCTCACCTAATTTTGAATATAAATTTCCAAAATATAATTTACAATCTGCTAAGACTCAAGTAGGTATAGATCCTGTACATTATAGAGCAGTGGATGCTATTAAAAAGAATTCTGATTCCTATTATAATTTTGTTACTAAAAAATTTGAACCTTCTATTAAAAAATCAAAACTTGTAAATCCTCAATTTGGGCATGACTATGTTTTACCAGAAGGAGTTGATGTTAATAGATTAAATGAATTTGCTAGAAGATCTCAAGCAGGACTTGTAGAGCCAGTTGAATTAAATGTTGTATATGAATCTTTAGTAAAATTAAATCCAGAACTTAAAAATATAAATGTAAATAAGGTAGATTTTATTCATGGAGTAGCTTCTCATGTAGCTCCACAAGATTTAATTAATCTTGGAGAAGATATTGTTGCCCCCAAAGGTGATTTTTTAAAAGGTTTAAAAAGAAAATATAATGATGCTAAATGGAATCAATTTACAAATCAATATGAAGGTTTTGGTTTTAGATTTAGTCCTGAGAGACAAAAAGAAATAATGAAAACCTATACAAAGCAAGCTAAAAATAATTTGTTAGGTAAAATTGTTAATAGATCTATAACTCCTATAGGTTATGATTTATTTACAGTAGCTGGAGCCCCATTAGAAGTAATAACACCTAAAGCTTTGAAGTTTAAGCCAAAAACTTACGCTACTAAAAATAGATTTGATTCTTGGAGATTATACAACGGATTAGAACCTGAGTTTAATACTTTCTCTAAAAACGCAGATAATACATTAGCGCTGAATGATTTTAAATTAGAGAAGAATAAACTGCAAAAAATAATAGATAATCCTAAAAAATCATTTGGTACTATGGAAATTGAAAAAGAATTAAATTTTGGTGGTGTGCATGGTAATGGTTGGATTACAAAAGGTGTAGATGAGCAAGGTAGAAAATTTATTGATTTTACAGATACATGGGATTTACAACCATTAAAAAAGATGAAATTCTTACCTAATAAAGTCAGAGATTTTGAAGTTTCTTCTTTAACAGGTGGTAAACCTTTTGATTTGAAAAATAGAATATATTACAACGATTCAGGTGAATTTTTTGATCATAAAGGCAATAAGCTTATTGAAACTATTGAAGAATTTTCTCCAGGTACTTTAGGAGATAATCAAAAAACAACAGCTAAATTAACTATGTTGGGTACTAAAAATGCAGCTAATACAAAGCAAATGGATGTGCTTAGAGACTGGGATAAAGCTTCAAATAATAAGTTTATAAAGGGGGCTGCTGGTTTGCTTGGCGCAACAAGTATTCCTCTAGGCTATATGGCAAAAAGACATATGGACAGAGTAAAAAAAGACCTTGAAAATTATAACAAAGGAAATAAGTAATATGAATTTTGATTTACCTGAAGTTTTAAAAGGGGATATGGCAGATGCTAGCCCGGAAAATATAAATAACTTAACAAAATTTGCTAAATATTACGTTAAATATAATGATACTTGTTTAAATTATATAATAGATTCTATACATAACTTGAAAAAATAAAATATTTATAATATATATAATAATATGGCATTATTAAAAAAATATCAAAAAGGTAATACTTTAGTTAGCCCAAGCGACTCAAAAGAATATTTAGAAGGTTGGTTTAATTCACCTAAACACAAAGAATTATTACTGAATTCTTTAAGTAAAGATTTTCCAAATTTAAATAAAGAAGAATTACAACTGAAAGCAGATGAAATAATAACTGAAAGGTTAAAAAATTTAAATGATTTTGAAACAAATGAACCTCCTATTTTATCAAATGTATTAGGGGAAGCTAATCCTAGCCCTAATTATTATGAAGGTAAAAGAAATGTTACTTTGTTTACAAATATGCCAGATTATAATCCTTATGTTAAAACTCATGAATATAGACATATGTCTAATAGTAATGAAACTGGCCATACATTCCCAAAATATGATTACCAAAAGTGGCAAATTGCAACGCCAGAAAAAATGCCTGAAGCAAAAGCAATTATATTTGATTACAATAATCCTTATAAAGCATATGAGCTTTTTAAAGACACAAAATTAGCACAAAACGCTAAATTAAAATATGAACAAGAAAATAATTTCTTTATGTCGATGCCTTATGAAGATTTTTTAAAAACCGACCAAGGCAAGCAACATATTATTAATAACTTGAAGGAATTAAATTATTTAGGTAGATTAGAAGAAATAAGTGCTAGAAAAGATGCAATATTGCAATTTGCAAAAGATAATAACATTTTCGATCCTTATACAGAAACAATGACCCCGGAAATTTTAGAAAAAATAAAAGCTAAAATGAAAGGTATAAATGGGAGAAATCAACTTGAACAATTAGAGCAGAGATTTAATGACAATGATTTATTAGAAATTTTTAATACTATTGCTAATACAAATAATAAAAATAAAATAATGATGGCTCGCAAAGGCGGAATTTTATACATTAAAAAATACCAAAATGGCACAAGTCCAGTTACCTACACCTACCCAAGTAGACCAGGTGTAAGGTACCAGAAAGGTGCATTTGGTTGGATGATTAATATTCCTGGAAAAACAAACGGATATGTTCCAATTAAAGATCCAGATGGTAAACGTGCAGCAGAGTTAAATAAAAATGCTATACCTGCACAAGAAGAAGATGTTAAAAATAAAATTTACGAAGATAATTTAAGAAATAATAAACCTGGTACAGAAAAAATAGAATTATCTAATAATACTACTTTATTAGATATGTTTAGCATTCCTCAAAACATGATGATGTCTGCGTTTACAAATAACAAACATTTAACTCCAAGTTCTTATTTACAAAGCAAAGGAATAAATAATCCTGTTACTAATACCATCGCTGATGTAATGATAGACCCGGTTGCTGTAATGGCTTTAAAATACCCAATTAAAAAAGCAAAACAACCAACTCTTCTTTCTGTTGAAAAACCTCAAAGTTTTAACTCTGTTCGCCTTGGTATGCCTAGAAATTTAGATGAGTTTAATCAATTAAAAGAAGCAACTAGATTAAGGGAAAAATCAGCAAGAGACTTAATGAAAAAAAGCATAGAAACTAACTCTAATTATAAAGATAGATTTATAAAGACTACTATAGAAGAAGGATTTGAGCCCTATATTTCAAGAAGAACAAACCCTGTATCTAGAGAGCAAGAAGTTTTAGATAATACTTTAGGGGCAGATTCTAGAGTAATAGATTTTTTTGACTCGAAAGGTAATATAATAAAACAAATAAAAAACGGTAAAATTATCTATCAAAAACAAAATTAAAATGAACTTAGACGATCTACACGACAGCGACGAAGGATTTGAAGTTTACGATGACAATAAAAAAATTGTAGAACCTAAAATTAAAAAAGATCCTTTACACAAAACTTATAAAGAGACTACTATTGCAAGATTACACAGACCGCAGATGGAAGAAGATAGTAAATGGGATAAATATAAAATTTAGATTAACTTGAAAATTTAAAATATTTGTCTTATAATATCTTTATAAATAAAGAAAATAAGATAATATGAGTTTACACGTTTACTTCCACACAGGAGACTTAGTGCAATTAAAACAAGATCTCCCGCATAAACCTACAATGGTTGTGCAAAAAATTAGCAAAATCCGCCCTACAAAAGAGGACACTGCTATTAAAAAACCTATTTTATTAGGTATAACTTGTTTTTGGTTTACAAAAGATGGGTTGTATCAAGAGAGAACTTTTAGCTCAAAAGATTTAGAAAAATTATGCTAAAGTTTACTGTACATAACAGCAAAGTTTGTATAGATCCCAATATAGTATTAATAGAAGAATTCAACAATATATTAGCATACGGGAAAAAGAAAAAATCAGAAGATTTAGGAAACCGTATGTTAATTTATGTCTATTATTGTTGTGATTTGTCAGAAGACAATATTATGAGGGATCTAGATTATCGTATGAAGCCTGAACAAGCTATGGTTAGGGCTTTTGCCGGTAAAAAAGATAAATTTACAGCTGAAGAACAAAAATTAATAGACGCGGCTATTGATGCTTACAACTTTTTCAACGAAACTTCTGCTGAAAGAGCTGTATTGGCTATCGATAAAAAGATAGATGAAGCCCGTACTAAACTAGAAGAAGAAGAAATAGAAATAATTAGGAATGTTAACGAATCTACTGGTGTAGTTAGTTTCGCTTCTAATGAAACCATATTATCTAAATTAGCGGAAAATATAGGTAAACTAATGACATTGAAAATCAGTGTTATGAACGCTGCTAAAAAGATGGAAAATTCCGGTAGAGTTAGGGGTAATAAAGGTTCGTCACTCATAGAAAGAGGTAGTTTAGTAAGAAGACGAGACAATGAAAACAGTTAATGTAGATAAAATACCAGAACTTTTTGGAGTAAAAAATGAGTATGACCCTTTTGACTTAGATTTTCTTAGAAAGGATGAGCACGGTAGAATATGGAATGGCGAATTTGAAGTTACTAATGCCCCTAAAAGATTAACTGGTGTTCCTACCGGCCATGAAGAAATAAAATTAACTGATTATTTAGTGTACAGGCCTTTGCCTAAAGAATTAACAGCTTGGAGAAATATACCTAGTTTTCACCCAGACAGCTTAGATATGGAAGAATGGTATAAGCCTTTAATAGATTACTGCTACGATGGAGTATTTATTGATGGTGAATATTATAATCCATTTTTTGTTTACTGGTTAAATATTTTTGTTTTTCCTGTTCCTATTTATATAGATGGAAAACCAACAGAAGACTTTACAACCTCTCACCCTCAATACAGTAATATAGATAGATACTTCTTTGATTATTGTTGGAAAGCTTATTTAAACAATAAAGATGCGGCCATTATGGGTGGTCGTGGTGTAGGTAAATCTTTCATGTACAACTGTATATTAGACCGTGAGTTTAGACTTATGGTTGAAAGCCATATCTTGGTATCTTCTACCAATGAAGAAACAACAAACGAGGCTTGGAATAAAATAGAATCCGGGTTAAATGCTATAGAAGCTTTACATAGACCTTTAAAATTAAAACTTATTACAGACTCTTCTGATATGAAATATGCAGGAGAAAGGGTAGAATTACCCGACGGTACTACAGAAGATAGAGGTCATTTAAGTAAATATGAAAAAATCATCTACGGTAAAAACGCCGGTAAAACAAGGGGTAAGCGTCCAACTAAGCAATTAATAGAAGAGTTTGCAGCTTTCCCGCCTTCCCACCAAAAAGGGTCTTTAGGGGCTTGTAAAAGAGAAAGTCGTGGTTCATGGTATGTAATGGGTAGTATTAAAAAATGTCAAGTGCTTTATTCTGGTACTGGTGGTACTATAGAGAATGACGAAGCTGAAGGTATATTTTGTAATCCTAGGGCCCATGAAATTTTAGAAACTAACGACTTTGAAATAGAATCAGGTTTCTTTTGCCCAACTCATATTAAAAGAGCTGGTACTTGGGAAGTAACTGGTTGCCCTGATGTAGAACTTGCTACAGAGCAAGTAAATAAAGAAAGAGAAGCAGCTAAAAATGAACCTGAAACTTATTCTGGTTTACTGCAAGAATACCCTATGAATATTAAAGAAGTATTTACTAGAAGAGGTACTAATATATTCAACCAAGATAAAATAGCCACTCAACGTATAAATATTTCTCATAACCCAGATTGCCCAAAACCAGGTAAAGGATTTTTAAAATGGCAAAGGGCTGAAAACGGTAAAATTATAGGTGTTACCTGGAACCCTAGCCCTGTTGGGGATGTAGAAATTTTAGAGCACCCTCACTGGTTATCAGAAGACGCGGCGGACGACGAAAAAGAACCTATGTCTAATTTATATGTTGCTGGTTGTGATAGTATTGACCAAGGTTTAGCAGATTCATCTTATGCAAAAGATAATAGAAAAGGATCAGAATTAGCAATATTAGTAAAGAAAAGGATTTTGTCTAAAGGTTATTTTAGAACTACTTCTAATATATATGTGGCTAAATATAACAAAAGATCCGACAATGTAAGAGATGATTGGGACAATGCTTTAAAATTAGCTTATTATTTTAATGCTGAAGTAAATATAGAATACACTAAAATAGGTATTGTAAGTTGGTTTAGAGATCAAGGCTTCTATCACTTACTAAAGAAAAGGCCATCTATTAATTTACAAAATGCCGATCCAAACAAACATACTAATCTTATAGGTACTACAGCTGCTGGTCCCATAATTGACCATATGGACCAAAAAATAAAGGCTTATATAGATGATTTTTACGATATTATTTGGTTTCCTGAATTATTAGAGCAATTACAAGATTACAATAGAGAAGACAGAACAAAATACGATTTTGTTATTGCTATGGGATTATGTGAGCTGTCTGATGAAGATCTTATGGGTAGAGAAGCTAAACCACCAGAAAAAGCAACAGAAGGTTTGCAATTATTTGGGTACTATTCTGAATATGTTAATGGTAAAAAAATAAAAAGATACGGTGTTATTCCTAACCAAAACAGCGAAGAAAAAGCTTTTAAAAACCAAATTAGAAATGATGCGCAATCTTTCAATAGACATGGTGGGGTTAGGTGGATAGATATGACAGACCCTAAAAACCCTAAATATATGTATGATTAATTTACCTTAAACTGTATGTTTTAATTGTTAATATACTTCTATAATATGTAAATAAGTCAATATGGAGAAATTAACAATTAAACCAGAAGGGTTTAACGTTTTAGCTGAAGTAACAGAATTACCTAATTTAAATGGAGAAATCTATATTGGTTCTGGTCCAGTTGCTACTAAAAGTAATATTGAGTACTATTACGGTAGTGCTTTAAAGTTAGGAGATAAAGCAACTGAAGAAAGCCAGTGTCCTGAACTGAAAGAGGGAGAAAATATTATTTTTTCTCAGTTTGCAGGTTATGGAGTTCCAACTACAGATGGATACTGTAAGATAATTAGAGGTCATGATATAGTGGCCAAAGTAACAAGTAATTTTGAAAATATGACAGAAGAAACAGTAAAACCAACAGGTGATAGAATTTTAGTTAAGATTATAGGTGAAGGTCTTGTAAAAGACGGTATTTATGATGATAGTAAAGAAGATCCAAGATCAGCTTTAACTCAAAAAGGTGAAGTTATTTCTTGTGGTCCAGAAGCTAAAAAATATAAAAAAGGCACTGTTGTAGCTTTTGATCCATTTTGTGGAAATCTTATACTAAATGAAAGTGATTGTAAATTGAAAACAGTTAATCAGTTTGATATTTTATATACATTATAATAAAAGATGAGTCTTATACAACGTTACTACCACATTGAAGATGTTTCTATATCTGAAGAGGATAAATCAAAATTTGACTATTTAAGTCAAAGCGTTGATTTTTATATTTCTGCTTTAGTTAGAGAAAAAGAACACATCAGAAAAGCTAGAAATTTATATGATGGTGTGCGGGATAAAGAAGAATTTGCATATTTAGAGCAAGTTTTTGGCATAGAAACTCCTATGTCTGTAAAAATGACTCCTCTAGTAAAAACTAAAATAGATGTATTAATAGGTATATTCTTAGATGAAGAGTATACCTATCGCATTTCTATGAATGACGCTCAAACTATAAATAATATAGAAGCGCAAAAGATGAAAAAGAAAAGCGAAGAAATATTAAAAAAGTTAGAGCAATTTAAAAAAGATACAACAGAAGCAATAAAAGCCGGTAAAGAAAGCCCTAAAACAGCTTATGAAGAAAGCTTCATTGAAAATTTGAATAAAACATTAAATAGTGATTTTGTTTCTCAATACGAAATTGCAGCTCAATCTTTAATTAAATTTTTTGAGCAAGACCCTACTATAGATTTAAAACAAAAACTAAAACAATATCTTTTAGATTTATTAATAACGGGGGAAGCTTATTATAGAACTTATATAGACCGAGAAGGGGAAGACCCAAAATTAGAAATATGTAAACCTGAAAATGTATTTTTTAGTAAAAATACAAACTTTCAGTTTTTATCTAACGGAAACGAACCTAATGTAACTGCAGTAGTTCACAGGACTTATATGACTAGAACAGCTATTTTAAATAAATGGGGTCATGTAATGACTGACGAACAAAAAACTATTTTATACGGTAAATCAGATTCATCAGGCGCTCAAGTTATTAGGGACCCAAGGCAGTTGGATAGGATTTATGAATTAGCTGCGAATACTACCTACAACCAACATTTGAATTCTATGTGGGATACTTTACCTGTATACCATGTAGAATGGTTAGCGAACAATGAAGTAGAAATTGCGGGAGAAGATAAAGAAAGCTATCAAGTAGTAGAAACCATAAAAAAGAGCAAATATTACAGCGAAGTTTTAGATAAAGACCTCAGAGGTGGAAAAGATGCTGGTTACGGCGAACCTAATAAGAAAGGCTATAGGTTAGATAGGTATGAAGGAGTTAGAATTGGTTGGGACATTTATTTAAATTTAGGTAAGAGTAAAAATCCACCTAGAAGTATAAGTGCGCCTTGGAAAACTACTTTATCTATAAATGGAGTTGGTTATAACGATAGAAATACTAGGCCATATTCAGTAGCGTTGTCTCTAGAAGACTTACAAAATTCTTATGATGTAATTACTTTCTTTAGAGATAATTTAATTGCTAACGCAGGTGTAGATGGCTCTCGTGTTAATTTAGCTGCTATACCAAAAGTATTAGGGCAAGATTTTATGGAAAGATTACTTAAATTTGTAGCTTTCCGTAAACAAGGATTAGAATTATACGACCCAACAGAAGAAGGAGCTGGTTTATTCCAACATTATGGGGATTTCAGAGGTTCTTTAAATGGAAATATTATACAACAATTAAATGTTGTTTTAGAATCTATACAAGCACAAGCTGATATTGTTACAGGTATAAACAGATATATGTATGCAGCTGCTGAACAAAGAGATGCAGTCACAAATGTTAAAACTGGTATTAAACAAACATCTTTAATTACAAAAGATTTATTTGAATTAGTTTTTGATAGTAGAAAATTTGTTTTGATTGATTTATTAAACCAAGCTAAAATTACTTATAAAGAAGGTAAGAAAGGAGCTTATATAGTTGGCCATAGAAACATTTTATTTAATGCTTCTCCAGAAAACTTTAGGTTTACTGATTTCAATATTCAATTAGTAAATTCTAGTAAAGAAAACTTAAAATTAGAAAAATTGAACGCTCTTGCGCCTCAATTAGCAGGTAAAGGCTCTATAGAAGACGAGGTATTGATGAAATTGATGATGACTGACTCTATCACAGAAGCTAATCTATTATTGTCAGAAAGTATTAAAAAGAAAAAAGAAGAGAATAATCAACTGCAACAAATGGCTCAACAATTGGAGCAACTTTCTGAGCAAGCTAAACAATTGCAAACAGAGCTAGAAAAAACCCAAAAAGAAAAAGAAAAACTTGAAAAATCAGATAGAGAATATAAAATGCAAGATCTGGAGATTCGTAAAAAAGAATCTGAAGAACGAATTAAAATCAGCGAAAGAAGATTAGATTTAGATGAAAAAACAGCTACAGCTGAAGTAGAGAAAGATAAAGAAGTAGTTCGTTTAGAAAGAGAGCAGTTATATGCAGAAAATGTAGCGGGTAATGCAAGGGAAATAAAAAATAATTTATAAATGTCACTACTAAAAAAATATCAGAGTGGTACAAGCGGGGTTTATTACACAACAGACCCCATAGCTTTAACTGGCTTAAAAGAAAGTGAAGCGGATAGCGCAAAAGTTTTTAATTATTTTAAAGAATTAGAATCTAAATTAAAAACTTTAAATACTCAAGAGGAAAAAGTTAAAGCATACCAAGATTATACTGAAAAAAATAGATCTTATGAGGCTACTGTTATAGTACCAGCTATTAAAAGGTTAGAAGCTAAAAATAATCAACCGTTTAATATAAGCAGTTTTGAAGATATAAAGCAACCTAAAAAAGTAGTTTTAAAAACTGTTGCAGCTTCTGTTCCAAAAATTGAAGAAGTTAAAAAAGAAAAGCCTAAAGTAGATAAGATGCCAATGAGGGCGGCTTTATCTATTGTTGAGATTTCTCCTTCTAAAGAATTAAAACCAAAAATAGAACTTGAAGAAAACTCTCCAACAAAAGAGTTTAAAGATGCTATTTATAAATATGTTACTGTAATTACTACAGATAAAGATGGTAATAAAACTGTAACTAGAGAAAAAAGCACAGTGCCTTACGCTTATAAATTAGAAGGTGTGGGTAACTGGATTTTAAATGATGAAGCACAAGATGTTATATATAGAACAATAGAATAATTATGGATATTAGAGTAGTAGAATCTTTGGCAACTAGTGGTGGTTTAATGGATCCTGTGTTTAGGGTCAATCCAACATTGGAAAACATAAGTTTGACTTGGGATGAGCCTAGCCAAACTTTAAACTTAGTTGATTATAACTTAGATTATAACATTTTACCTTATCAAATAGGTACTGATATGGTGAAAAAAACTTTTTTGACTTATAATGGTAAAAACTGTTCGACAGGTCAGATGGTTGAAACTGTATTGATTGAATCAGGGGCAGAGGCCGATTTAAATCAAATCCCTGGTTATAATAACTCAAATGAATGGTCTTATAAACCTAGTGAATTTACTTATAATCCAGAATTAGCAAATTTAACAGATCCAGCTGATTACGCTAATTTTCCTTTTGATTATAGCCAAGGTTTTACAGTAGTTAAACAATTTTTAACTGCTCAAGCTAATATTGCACCAGGAACACCTGCTTACACAGCTTTTTATAGAGCGCCACATTTAACTTCATTTTTACCAGCTAATGTTGAAAATAATAGAATCTACTTGGACGGTTGGTACACTAGTTATGTTATTGCTTGTAAAAAGTGGTCTGTAGTTGACCCAGTTTTAAATGGAGCTGCAACAGGATCTATTGTTTATTATGAACCACAAAGTAAATTCTACATTAACCGCACAGGCTCTGGTGGTTCTTTAGTTCCAGACCCCAACAATCCTGGTTTAATGATGCCAGATACAACAAATTGGTCTCCTAATCCTAACTTTGAAGAATGGTTAGATTTTATGAGAGGATATACAGACTCAACATTACCAGGGGACCCTATATATTATATAGAAACGCAACATTTAGTTACTGTTGAATTAAATAAAGCTATATTAGAAGAATTGAAAAAACAATGTAATTGTTGTGAGCATCCTTCTTTTGGGTCATCTTCTATTTTACATTATCAAAAACTAATGCAAAAAAGATTAGGGGCTTATGTCCAATTTAATTCTGAAATATATCATGAAGCACAATGTATCCTAGAAAGTTCTAGGGCTTTATGCCAAATGTGTATTTATGATAATGGTTGTACTTGTAAATAATAAAATTTATGCTATTAAATTACACAGATGATTATATTAATACCATAGAAAATGGTAGATTGTTATTAGGGGATATACAATTTAATTTAGCCCAGCAAGAACCTTATATGGGGGCTTCTAAATATCTAGATAAATTATATGCTCAAGCTATAATTATTTCTGGTATTATAGATTATTTTGAAAATAATGATCACAGTAATCCCAGAGAAGACGAAGCTTTATTAATGTGCTTAAGAAAAGCTATAGATAAAAATCCTTGTAAAAAAGTAAGAAATAAAACAATAGATAAAACTAATTACCATGTTAATCCTGCTCCACCCACAGTAAGTCCTTACGTACCACCCACAGGAATTCCTGGTAGAAGTCCTTACGTACCTCCAACAGGAACTCCGACTAGTTTAGGTAGTAGTCCTTGGAATACAGGC
>Ga0208898_1001493_pt1 | contig 15386 bp, 17 predicted proteins | sample VirMetDEL_Mar_4_FD_184513 | JGI IMG/M metagenome (GOLD analysis project Ga0208898, IMG submission 184513) | Aqueous microbial communities from the Delaware River and Bay under freshwater to marine salinity gradient to study organic matter... | ecosystem: Environmental > Aquatic > Marine >...
CAAGGATCAACGAGGCATCATTTAGTAAACTCATAATTGTGCGAGTGCGTTTAGTGCGTTATCTACGCAAGTTCTTCCTTCAATGACCGCCCCTTGATTTTGGGCGTAGGTGTACCAATCGGCAAAGGTGTCAACGGAATCCAATGAATACCACGCTTGAAGGCCATTTTGTTCCGATGCCGTCAAACTATCGTACCCCTTCCACATCACCGAATTGATTTCATCGGAGGTGAGGGCGCGGTTCCAGATGGCTACATTGGCGAGGTTGCCGTCGTAGTAGCCGTAGAATGCTGAAGGGTCTTCACGAACTCCTATGTTTATATTTTCAATGGTAATTTCAACTGGTGTGTTAAAGGTTGAAACGGGAACGCTTGAGCCGTTCAAATAAATTGAATAAGTCCCGCTTGTTTGAGTGATTGCAATGTGATTCCATCCCGCTGGAATTGCATTTGAATCAGCCGTGAGCCATCCAATACGCCAAGGGGATGGCACTTGCGCTCCTAAAGAAATAACCTCATTAGTAAGACTTCCCGTAAAAGAACCTAATGCTATTGCGTATTCACTTACTCCAGCCTTTAAATCAATAGGGTATATCCCAGTAGTGCTTGCGTTTGTTGCGACATCTCTATACATCCAAAACGCAACACTTCCAAATGTTTCGTTCATTGGCGTGTCAATGGAAATATAGTCACTCGTTCCGTTGAACTCGGCAGAGCCGTTGGAGGGGAAGGTTAGGGATAGGTTTGCCATGTCGTTGAAGTTTGAGCGCAGAACAAGATCATCGGTAACAATGCCACCACCCCCGCTGATGAGCTGTCTGTAAAGCAAATAAGCCGCTACCTTCCGAATGCGCGGTCTGGGCGCGGAAGGTGCGACATTGTCTGGGTTGATTTGGATGTAATCCATGTTGGAACAAATATAATTCGTTAGAGTTTCTTAATTGCTTGAGGGTCAATGTAGATGCGCACATTGTTCAGAAGTTACTTGCTCTTGCGTTGTACGATGAACCATTGGTTGCTATGACACAAGACCATGATGCCGTCATAGGAACGGTTGAATGTGGCAGAGGTTTCGCCGTCAATGGTGGCGGAAGTATCTCCTGCGTTTGGCCTCAATGTGACATAGGTGTTCGCTCCGATGGTGCTGTCTGACTTGAAGCGAATCATTCGACCCTCCGATGCGCTCACCTCTGGAAGGTTAATGAACGCCTCACCATTGCCTCCGACCCAAGAGTTGAAGACGATGAAGTCCGTGTCGCGCACATCGTACTCGGAACCATTTGAATGCTCCACATCTTGAATGAGTGCCGTGTGCGATCCCTCGAAGTCAGCATCTGCGGCAAAGGTCGAGTTGCCTGTCACCGACAGAGTTGATGACATTGTCGCGGCGCCTGTAGCTTGAAGGGTTCCGTTCACCTTGCCGCCTGTTGCTACCTGTTGGAATGGGCCCATCTTTAAGTTGACAGCATCTAGCTTCATGCCGCCTACCTTTCCCGCCGTGAGTTCGTTGGGGCCTCCCGTAGGTGTAGACCCCCCGCTTCTTCCTAGCGCAGGTGTTCTATCTGCGGGCAATTCATTGATGGCGGAGATGTTGGATGTGTCCCGATTGATTAGGAAGTATTCAGCATCCCATTCATCGTTGTTGGCGCTATAGACTCCACCGATGCGCAGATAGTAGTTTGAGTCAAACACAACGCGTCGACCAAAGGGTGAAGAGAGATACATCTTGCCTTCATATCGTTCGACAGGCTTGCTGTGAAGCGCTAGGGTTTCCGTGGTCAGAAGACTAAGGATTGAAACCCCTGTGCCGCTACTTCCCTTTCGCCAGGAGGACGATGCTTGCCAAATGCCTCCGATGATTTTGTAGACAATTAGATCACCTGTTTGCAATGCTCCATCTGCGATGTTGATGTCACCAAGGTCAAGAGTGAGGTTGCTGTTCACATCTGAGCTTGAGTTGTTTGAGGCGTACACAACGCCATCGGCAGGCTCTTGTCCATCGTCAACACGAGAGACCACAAAGACAACACTCCAACTCTCAGTCTGATGAGCGGCAAGCGTGTAGACCGTGTTGTTCTGAACATTGTAAGGATTGTACAACTCAACCACCAAACGCATGGCTCCCGTGACTGGAACATCTGTCGTGGTGATGGTTGTCAATAAATACATCAAAGCAACGCCGCTGCCAACTCCTTGCGCCTCTAAGTCAAAGTAATAGTAACCAGATGTGGTTGACCATCCTGCTGTTCCGAATGTTGCGCCAGAACCATATCCGCTGAAGCTCCTATTGTAGTAATAGAAGGTGCCTGGGTTGCTGCTGTCCTCTATCCTAATCTGCGCGCGGAACACGGGAGCAAGTGCGAAGATGTCATTGCTTGTGCTGCCAGTTGAAGATGTGATGCTGTAACGAACAGGGCCATACAATGCCAACTGAATACCTTGACCCCCAGCAATGAAACCAATATCGTATGTGGTCTGAGAACTATTGAAGCCATAAGCGGCGAGCCATGGGCTCAAGAACTTTTGGCGGTAGTTGATACTGACCTTCTTTAGGGCGGGCAAGAAGTTCCATTGGTTTCCCGCCAAGCGTGCGCCGTAGGCAGTTTGGTCAAGCGTGATGTCATCGTTGACACTCTCAATGGTTTGAATCTTTGTGCCGCTTTTGCTGTATTGGCTTACAGAGCGAGTAGTTGAGGTTCGGTTGCCTATCTGCTCGAATACATACCTACCTCGCTCGAAATAGATTCGGGCATTGTATAGGGTGGCAATCTGACGAAGAATCTCAAAGCAGGAAAGGTAGATGGTGTTGCCCTCCTCGTCAAAGGAATGGAAGACCGTGACATCCAATCCCGTGAGATAGAATGGGTCTGTGGATGTGGTATAAATATGTGCGGCAGTCTCCCACCAATCGACAGAGCTTTCAAGAAACACATCACTTGAGTCAAACAAGTCGGAGAGTCCTGCATCAGACAAGATGTTGATGACAAGGTCTGTGCTTCGAGTTAAGCCGAAGCCGTTCTGCGTGATATTGTTTGTCGTGGTGTAGTCAATGTTCGAAAGCCGTCCAATGCCATCGTTTGCTACAATGTTGTATATGAATGGTTGAGAGACATCCTCAAGCGTGACAACATCTTGAATGATCCAGCCACACCACCAAAATTGATATGTGGTCTCGTCTTCCTCATCAAGCAATGGTTCAAACACAAGGCCATCACCAACGGCTCTTCGGGTGTGTGATTCTGAGCGATATACAACAATTCGGAATCTATCCTCTTGATGCTCTTTTAGGGAGTTAATGAAGGAGGTGAATTGCCCATCGTTTGAATAGGCGGCAATACTTAATTGGGAGCCAACAATGGGGCTCACAATATCATCGGTCTGCCCTCGATAGGTTAACTCGAAACCATTTGAGCCTACATTGAACTCATGGATGCCCCCAAGCCAATCAGTATCGTGAATCTCAATCTTGTATTGGTCTCCCTGGTCGGAGCGGAACTCTGCTTGTAGTCTGATTGCCATAATTTAGAAACCGCGATATCGTGAACGGATGCGAGATGCTCGCTCTTGAGAGAGCAATATGTCTTGACCTTGAATGCGTCCTGTGACGGTTATGTTGCCGCCGCCACCACCGAACTCATTCAAGCGATTCAATGGAATCACAGCCTCTGGGCCTCCGCCCTCTCCGACCATTGCAAGCGTTGGGCCTGTGACGATACCTCCTTCTGCGAGCATGGGGATGCCCATCATTCCCTTGAAGAGTCCACCAACTAGTGCGCCTCCCGACAAGGTTGCTCCCCCAGCCGTTAGAGCTAATCCTGTGCCCCCTGTTATTATCGTGATTAGTGCGGCAAGAATTGCAGCAGCAGCGGCGGCGGCAAGCAGTTTGACCGTGAGCGCCTTGAGCATGTTCATGAGGTTCTTCATGAAGCTCTCGCCATTCTGAATGCTTGCGACAAAGAGAGTCTGCAAGGAGTTGCCTACAGCATCGATGGAAAAACGCATGTAGTCAAACATATTGAGAGCGGTCTTTGGGATCGCAACGAAGAGTTCCTCAGAGTCCTCAAGGATTGGTTGCATACCCTCGAACGCTGCGCGCGTCTTGTCTAGATGACCATAGAAGCGAGCCATCTCATCGCTACCCTCTGAGAGGCTAACACTCCAGGCGTTCATATCCTTTGCACCTGTGCCTATCTCAAGGGTCGTGTTGATGAGTCCCTCGTTCATCTCCTTGACCTCGCGGTTCACATTGCCAAGAACGCGCTCGTATTCCTTGAGGGTCTCAATGCGCTTCTTCTCTTCGTCTGTGAGCTCCTTGGTCTCGGTGGCAGTCTCCTCTGTGCCACCTTTTGTGATTTCAAGGGTGTTGTTGTATTCTTCAGCATTGATGCCCAACTCCTTGAGCACCTCGTTCTTGCTGTTGAATTGTTCATTCAAGTCAGCATCGGCTCGCTGAAGCTCCGTCTCAGCCTCGGTCAGAATCTTGTACTGCGTGTTCAAGCGACCCGCAAGAGAGAAGGAACCAGAGGCACCTACTTCACGAATGCGGCCCGCCTTGACTTCGGCGTTGTACCAATTACGAAGCGCAAGGATGCGCTCCTCAAGAGTCATGTTGGTGAAGTCGAGCCCGTGATTGTACTCCTGCTCCATTTGATTCAATCGAGCAGCGACCTCTCGGCGCTTCTCTGCCACATTGATAGCGGCTTGGGCTTTCTTCTCAGCGGCGGCATCAATAGCCTCCTGCTGCTTCATGATGACGATGCGGTTGACTAGTTCGTCATTCAAGGCGATTGTAGCCTTCTTGAGCTCCTCGCTGCTTGTCTTCTCTGCATCAATGTTCTCCAAGTACCCAGGGTACTTTGTTTGAAGCATCGCAATGATTTCACCCTTGCGCTCGCTGCTTGTGTTAGCAGACTCAAGTTCAATGATGAGACCACCGACAGCCACGGCCTCCTCCTCCAACTTGGAAGAGAACGGCTCGCTCAGATAGTTGGCGGCGGCATTGGCGAACTCTGTCATGAATCCTGCGGCAGGGCCGATGACCTTGTTGAGTCTCTCACCGATGGCTATCTGTAGGTTCTGAACGCTTGCGGCGAATGCTGCAGTCTTGTCTCCTGTGGATGTGAATGCGGCACCCGCTTTGCCCATCTCCTCCTCGGCGATCTTGGCAACGACTCTCGTGACATCGCCAATGCTCTGCGCTTCAACAGCGGCACCATTGAACTCTTTGCTCAATCGTGATGCTGAGATGCCAAGGTTGTCAAGAATCTTGGGTGACTTACGACCAATACCAACGATGACCGAGTTCAACATATAGTCAATGGACTCACCTGTCTCCTGTGCTCGGCGTGATGCAAACTCCAGGAGGCGCGTCATCTCCTTCATTGGGATGCCGAACTGCTGTGCTTTCACAGCCGAAGTCATGAGCTCGAGGTCACTCGCTGTGCCTCGTGTTGCTGTCCTTAGGTCATTAAGGAGGGTTGGGTCAGCGAAGCGGCGGAATGCGTTCTCTACACCTTCAGCCTTGCCTGCGAGGTCGGATGCCTCTCTGCCGAACTGAGCAATGCGATCCACTACGAAAGCCGCTCCAATGGTGGCACCCAATGCACCAAAGCCCCTCGACATATTCGAGAGGCTGCGGTCTATGTTCCGAATCGAAGAGCGAAAGTCCTTGAGGTCTGCTCCAATCTTGAAGTTGATACTACTTAATGATGCCACGGCTCTTTGCTTCGTTGAGGATTTGGGTGAATGTCGGCTTCTCTTTTGGTGCTACCTTCTTGTTTTTCTCCCAAGGGAAGGTGGCTAAGTCCTTGGGCTTGAGTTGTTTCTTTAGATGCGGGTTGATGGTTATTGCTGCCAGCCACCGCGTCTGCTCCCAAGATATTTGCAGCCCTTGCTCGAGTCTCTTTTGAAACCCTTTCGCCTTGTTGGTGAAGACTCGTGGGGTGAGGTTCATGAACTCCTCCCATGTCATCGCCATCTCGCCGAGCGCGAGCTGCTCTATCTCATCCCAGCCCAGAGGTGCGCTCTCTACTTCTGGGCCGCTATCTTTCCCGCATCCGCAAAGGCGCGAGCGAATACCTCCATGCACTTGTTGAGTGCCTCTTGGTCTTCGTCAAGTAAATCAGCAACATCATCAACACTCAACTTGAAGGATGTCTTCTCGGCGCGTGCTCCGTCTTTGAGACCTGCATACATCAAGAAGATGGCCTGCTCTAGGTTGATTTCTGTGCTCAGTTGCCCCATGTCCTGCAACTTGATGCCAGAGAGATTCGTGAAGATTCTCAAGGCATTGAAGCCGTACTTGATGGGGTAGCTTTTTTCTGCGATTTCGATGTGCTCCTGCATCTCTTTCGGTTTAGTGAGTTTCGGAGGAGGGCAAGCCCTCCCCCTTCACTCGGTTATTGTTTAAGCGTTAGCCGCTTCAGCCAATGCTCCTGCGCCTTCCATGCTGCAAGACCATGAAACATTGTCCTCAACGCCTGCGTCTTGGCTGATAGAAGTCACATAGGCTGTGCCGCTGTAGACCTTCTCGCCTGTTCCTGCGCTTCCGAACTTTACGGTGATGAGCGTGCGGTTGCTCAAGTATCCAAACAAGTCAGAGGCATCTTCTTTGCCGCTGATGTTGTAGCACACTAAGCCATCACAAGTCAAAGACCAGCTCTTCTGTCCCTCCAACAATTCGCGCCATCCAGCGGAATCTTTTGTTGAGGTGTCACGGGTGTCCATCGTTACGCTCAAGCCTGCGCTTGTAGCCTTACCAATGACCGTGTAGGTCGATCCTCCGTCCGTGCTGATAGACACTAGGACATCGGTTGCATTCATCACAGATGTAGATGCTGCCATTATTTCTCTTCTTTATTAGATGGTTTAACAGCCACGAAGCCATTCGCCTCGAGCTGCTCGGCTATATGAATAGGCACCTCCACGAGTGAGCCCGCCTTGATGGTATGCTCTCGCTTCAGTTCCCAATCTTTTGCCAACTTTACAATTTTCATTCTCTTACGATTCTGAAGGTTAAGTCCACCTGCACGCCGTAGAACTCATCAGTATCTGAATAGACATCTCTGAGGTCATTGAACGCACAGCTCTGGACATTTACACCAGCCACGGTGCCACTCATTCTTGGGAAGGCTGAGCGAACGCCTTCAACAGCATCTTGGCAGACGCTGTAGGTTGTAGCCACCACGGTCAGCCTCACAGAGACCTCATCGAGGTGGCTGTCCGCGTCTTTCGTGGAGCTTGGATCGACACGGAATGTATCGTACACCGCATAGGGTGCAGAGGCTCCTTGAGCCGCAAGGTAAGGATAGACCCTGCCGCTGAAGATGCCGTTGAGCGTTGCATCGCTGTCGAACTTGCTCTTGATTACTTTTCCAACCATCACTTGACGCTGCTAAGTTTCTGAATCTGAATGGCGGCAAACTTGAAGAACTCCTTCTTGAATGTTTGTACCGTGTATGGGTATGCCGTTTGTTTAGCTCGGTCAGCGAAGCCAATGTTGTGGCCTCTGTAGCGTCCGTTGTTTAGGTAGCCGTAGTTGATGAAGTGAGCGTACCATCCGCCCTTGTTTGGGTCGGAGAATCTTCCCTTGACCTTTGGGCCAATGTGCGTGACCCACATGTCTCGAGCTCTTGACCAAAACTGCATCACATCTATAGACTTGCGAAGTTGTCCAGGCTGAATGCGGGCATAGATTGCGCCGTCTCGGTAGACCACGAACTCATCCTCCATGAGGTCATCAATGTTCTGCTTGAATGCATCAATCATTGGTTTGGCTGCTTTCTTGCCTGCCTCACGCATGACCTTGCGGCGAACAACATCCTCCATCTTTTTCATCTTCTTGAGGGTCTCTTCGAGTCCTTCAATTTCGATGTGGATAGGAGAGCCTCCTGCGCGTCCTGCATGAGAACGGCGGCGGCCTTGAGCAATGAGGCGTTCTGCACTAGTTCCCATCAGTCAACGAGTCTAGTCACAAGGTGCATGAAGCGCTTGCGCTCCATAGGAAGAACTGCCTCGACCTCAAAAGTATCACCATCCCAAGAGATTTGACTCACCTCTGTGATGGCTGTATTATAACGAACTAAGAACTCAACGCGCTTGACTGATTCAAGTCGATTGCTTTCTTCGCCTTCCGTTCCGCTTTTGTATTCAACTTTTGCCCAAAGACTTGAAACATCCGCATAGGTTCGCACGCTCTGTCCGAAAGCATCGGCTGAGGTGGATGGGTTGCGTAATGTAATGCGGCGATCTAGTTCGCCAATGTCTTTGATTGTCATGCGAATGTCCAGACTCGGTAGGGGTTCATCAAGTATTCAGCAGCGGTGGGCAACTGCTTGATGCTGTCCTGCCGCTTCTCGTACATCTCGCCAATCATCAAAAGCATTGCTTGGCGGATGGGTGCGGGTACATCCGATGAGGATGAATAGCCACACACATAGCGCACGACCACGGCGTTCACCGTGTCCTTTGTAGCGCTCCAACCATTCTCGCTCAAAACTCGAGCGGGTTCACTCACAAGGTCAGTCCGATAGTTCTCAGAGGCTACCGTCTGCTCATCTCCAAGAGAATCAACATACTTGACGCTAGTGATGCTCTGAATAGGGCCTCGGCTCAAGTAGATGATGTCCTTGTCTTTTGGGTTTCGGTAGTCTGGGAATCCATCAAAGAACTCCTCGATGGTTGTAGTCATCAAGATGCGCCGCGTGTAGGCTTCAGCCATAGCACGAGCCGCTGAGATGAGCACACCAATCAAGGTGTCCTCGTCTGAGGAATCAACACGCAAGAAGCTCTTGACCTCTGCGGTAGTTAATGGCTCGCTCGTGGCGGCTGTGATGACTGAAATGCTCATCGGGTTTCTTTCTTGACTTTAGAGCTTGATGTTTTCTTTGTCGCGTTAGCAGGTGCGGCGATAGGCTCGGCGAATCCTGCTGCGATCCATTGTGCTGCCTCATCAGAGGACAACTCCGCCTCACTACCTGCGTAGTGGGCGAAGCCGTCTCCGACGATGGTCTCTTTGAAGATGACCTTCATAATTCCTAATTCAATTAGGCTTGTACCAAGTACTTGATAGCGTTGGCTTGGAGGATGTTAGAGTCAACACGCTTGTAAGCGATGTAACCAACAACCAAGGCATCAGCATAGCGCTCATCAAGGCGCAAGAACTGAAGACCTCCAGCAACACGCACAACGAACTTGCTCCAATCACCGAACAAGATGGTCTTCTTGGCGGTAGCGATTGCTTCCATGTCGTTGTTGATGTGGATGGGTTTGCCGTACAACATATCCTTCTCGCCTGGGTTCATAGCAGGAACGAAGATGGGGAAGTCGTTAGCAGAGCCCAAGCCCAACTTGCGCACAGCAGCAAGGGTGCTGTCCTTCATCATGAAGCCAGCGTTTGCAGAGTTGCGGTAAGAGGGGTCAACGGCGTACATCAAGTCAAGGATTTCAGCAGCGGTGATTGCAGTTGCAGAAGCGGCAGTCTTACCAGCAGCGGCACCTGTTACAACACCCTTGGGCTGAGAAGAGCCTGTACCTGTAGTGAAGGCAGCGTTTGTACCGCGAGCGATACGACCACCCAAAGCGTCAACCAAGAAAGCGTCTAAGTTGAAAGCACCATCTTGCAAAAGTTGGCGAGATACCTTAACGATTCCAGAAGAATAGTTGTAGGCATTCAAGTCAACAGCAGAGAAGGTCATGTCAGAAACTGCGGGAGCAGTAGCCTCGCTCAACAAAGCACCAGAAACGGAGGTATCGTCAACCGTTGGGTAGGGCAACAAAGAGCCGCTGTTGGTGTTGATGACTTGAGAAACTTGCTCAACTACACCTGTGAACTTGGAAGCGACATCAAGGATGTTGCTGAAGTCTTCGGGTACCAAGTAGCCACCCAAAGAATCGGTGCCTACAATCTGCGTGTCAGTTCCACGAGTCTCAAGAGCGTGACGCTCCTCAGCATTCAAAGAACCCAATCCAGAGCGCAAGTACTTAGCGAAAGCGGCACGGCCTTCTACCTTTTGAGGGGCAGCAGCGCGCTCTTCTTGCTTGGCAGCGATCTCTTTCTTGGCAGCCTCAACTTTCTCGATGCGCTCGATGTTGTTGCGCAATTCGATAGCCTCGGCATCGATTTTGTCAAACTGAACTGATTCTTCAGAGTTCAGCGTGCGGCCTTCTGCTTGTGCAGAGGCAACGATAGCGTCCAACTGTCCGATAAGGGCAGCGCGCTGTTCGCGGAGTTGTTTAGAGTTCATGTCTCTTTTTTTGAATTTATTTCTGTTTTTCTAAACGCAAGCGAAATGCTTCAAGAAGCACCTCGTTGCAAGGTGCGGGATTGGCTGCGGCCTCCTCCTGCGGGGTAGCCTCTTCTCGAGCTTCTGCGGATGCTTGGCTCTTGAGTTGGCTCGTTGCGGCTGGGTAAGCGGGATAGGTTACAGGGCTCACATCAAAGAGCCTTGAAACACTATGGATGTATCGGTAGGTGATTCCGTTGCGGGAAACCCACTCGTCTTTCTTGATAGCAAAGCCGAAACTTGACTGCGTGACATCGCCACGGCGAAGCATCTCAAGCAGGTCATTGCCATAGGTGGTATTCGGTGCATCGAACTCGTAGTACAAGCCACGAGCATCCTCTGCAATCTTGAGCGTGCCCGAAGCAGTTCGTGCCAAGAGTAGGTCTGCGTTATGGTTGAACAACGCTCGAACATCATTGTCAAGTACATCGCGGAAGGCTCCAGGCTTGATGATTTCAATGAATCCACCTAGGTCTTCGCTCTCTGAGTTGAAGACAGCAGCATAGCCGCTGACCATGCGCTCCTCAAGCATCGTGCTTCCGAGTGCGCGTGTCTCAATGATGGGCTTGCCGTTGCGAGTCTCTGCATCGTACTTCTCAAGGGTGGAGAATCGGTGCACGACATTCAAAGCGGGTGTGCGCTCGATGTAGGCGCTTTGGTCTTCATCGTATGTGTAGACACGAATCTTTGCGGCGGGATCATCGGGAGTGCCTTCGATGACAAAGCCGCTGTCTGCCGCCATGTCTCCTTCGCTTGCAATCTCAATGATGCGACCATAGGCAAAGCCGTTGGATGTGTTCCATCGAACGAAGTCACCGATGTTGAGCTCTCCAGGTAGGGCGCGCATCTCTTCGTGATGTGCAGCCTCCTCGATAGCAGGCTCGAACAAGATGGGATCGTAGTCATGCTCATCGAGCCACATCTGGGCATCTTGAATCGACCACTTCTCTTTGTCAAAGCGAATAGCTTGCAACTCGCTCACGCCGTCCTTGATTCCGTAGATTGCGTCAATGCCGTCACCGAATACATCGTTCTCACGAGCAAAGGAATCGTACTGCTCTGGGTCGGTCAAGCGAGCAGCGTGTTCGTTAGGGTATGGGCGTTCTTCTTCTGAGTTCATTTCTTCAATAGCGTTTTCAGCCCAATCTCGCATCTCATCACCGCCCCAAGCCGCGTACATAATAGAGCCACAAATCTGATTGCCTTCCGAATCCTCGAAGTCACCTTGGTCGTAGACCTTGGCGCGTGAAAGGAAGGAGAATGTGCGCTTGATTATTTCGTCCGAGATTTCAGCACGGTCTGCCAACTGACGAGCACGGAACCATCCTGTGGCGGTTCCGCAGTCGCTTCCATTGGCCTCCTTGTAGTCAAGGGCGCGCTGAGCGTGGTCTGATGCTGCTTGTGGGTAGTCGCTTCTCATCAGTCGGCATCTACTTGTCCATCATTGGGAACGATGCTTGCGTTGACCATGTTCAGAGGCTGCAAGTATACATCGCCGCCATCGATGGGGTTGAGGTTCTCAAGGTCGCGGATGTCATTGACAGAAAGCCATCCCCATTGACGGGCGGTAGCATAAGACTCGAAGCGGCTCTTGGTGTCTCCACGCAAGAGGCTGTCTAGGTTGAATCGGGTGTACAATGTGCCTTTCTCATCTTCGCGGAGCAACTTGCGGTCAAGCTCGGCCTCCCAGCGTGAGACGATTGGGCGAATGGTGTCTCGCACGAATGAAATGCCTTGCTCCTCGATATTAGCACGAGTAGAGCTTGCATCCAAATCGGCGAGCATGTGGGGAGGTACGCGGAAGATGCGAGCAATCTCCGTGACTTGCAACTTGCGAGTCTCGATGAATTGCGCCTCGTTCGGTGGAATACCAACGCGCTCGTATCGCATTCCCTCCTCGAGCACCGCAGTCGAATGGGCCTTGTTGAGGCCAGAGTGACTTCGTGCCCATGAATCCTTGAGGCGTTTCGCTGCATCATCGGTCAACCGACCAGGATGCGTCAAGATGCCGCCAAGGTTTGCGCCGTTCCCAAAGAACTCAGCGCCAAATTGTTGAGCCGCAAGGCCGATGCCAATCGCCTCACGAGCGGCTCCAAGCACAGAGATGCCTGTAATACCATCCAAGGAAAGTCCAAGGAAGTGAAGCATCTCGTAGTCTGCGTATGTGTGCTTGTCATCAACCACATAGAACTTCTCATCGTTGTGCACCTTGACCTGCACCTTGTTCGGGTGAATGGGATGCAAAGCGATGGGGCGAGCTGCGGCATCACGCTCAATGTGACAATAGGCATTGCCGTGAAGGGTGATGCACGCCTGCATGTACTCTTTCCACACAAAGTCAGTCTGCGTGTTGTTTGGCTCCTTGAGAAGTTTTGCGAGTGGGTGATCCGTGAGACGGATGCGGCCTTGTCCTTGGCGTTCGTAAACATCCAAAGGCAAGGAAGCAATCGTTTCTGAGATGATGCGGGTGGCTGCGAATACGGCAGAGAATGCCATCGCGCTGCGCTCGTTTACAGGCTCTCCTGTCTTGGACTTGAAGAATAGGTCGTACAACCAAGAGGCTGGTTTTGCCAGACTTGTGCTTGGGTTCTCGGGAGATGCACGAAAGATTCGTTGCAGGAGGGTAGGCCGTTGCTCCATGCTAATAGTTTAGTCCTTAGCAAAAATACCAAAAACAATGAAGAATTGAACGGCAAAGATTTTGACATGTGCGTCAAATTGTTTACATTCCGCGACCTTTCTTCCTCAATGCAATGCGCAAGTGCACGAGATAGCCTACAATGTCATCAATAGTGTCAATGGTGTCCTCTGTGATTCCCGCTTGGCGTATGCGCCCCAACTTATCGTCTAAGCGAGCGCAGATGCCGCTGACAACATCGCCTTGATGGAATGTGCTGATGGGATGCTGAAGCGAGTCATTGTACTGCTCGTTCTTTTCCACGAATAAATCGCGCAGGCGTTGCAGTTCGTTCTCAAGGAGTTCATTTGTCTCTGTGGCCTTTTTGATTGGGCTTGTGGATGTTTGGAAGTATGTCATGAGTTTAAAGGATTAGAATGTCTCGTTCGCCGTAGATAGTGCTGTCATCTTTGTCATCGGCTCGGTCAATCATGTACTGACCCATTGCCATCGCAAGAGCCACCATGCCGTCAATCTTGTCGGAGCTCTTGGCTTTGTCGAACTTCAAGTTCTCGGCTGGGTCTTTCTTGATTTGGATGTTGCTGCACATCCATCTGAGGAGTTCGTTGCCTCCGTGGTCTAGGTTGCCGCTTCGAATGAGAATCTCGAGATTCTTCACAGGTGCACTCATCGAGGCAAAGCCTTGTCCAAATGGATAGCACTCAAGGCCATCGTCCACAAGGTCGGGGATCAGCGTGCTTGAGTTCCATCGGTCAAAAGCAATGCCCTTGACATTGTACTCCTCGCACATCTCTAGAATGTCGCGTCTGAGGATGCGGTAGTCAGTTGAGTTGCCGTCCGTCACCGTGAGCAACCCCTTGCGAACAAAGGCATCGTAGTCTGCCCCTGTGCGACCTCTTCGGCGAACGACTGCCGCCTCTGTGACCCACGCCTTGAGGATTACCTTGAAGCCATCGCCATCTGGGATGATGAGCACGAAGGCTGTGATGTCCTCGGTGGCTGCGAGGTCAAGACCTCCCCACGCTTCCATGCCATGAAAGTCCTCTGGGTTGAAGTCGGTGCACCCACTCATGAAGTCCTCATCGCTGACCCACTTCTCTTCGGAGCTCGTCCATTGGTTGAGGTGCAATCGTCTGAAGGTATTCTCATAGGTGATGAGCTGCTTGGCCTTCTCGCTTTGCTGTTGGATGTACTCCAACTTCAGCGATGTGCCGAGTCCTGGATTCACCTTGCGCCAAGTCTGCTCATTGTGGATGTCATCACCGTCTTCGGTCTCATATAGCACAGGCAAGAAACTTGCATCATCGATGATGCCTTCCTTGACCTTGCGTGCATAGTCGTAGAGCTCATAGCAGATGCTCTGCTTGTCGTGTCCTGCCGTTGTGATGGCAAGGGTGAGTGGTTGGCGGCGTGCGCCTGTGGCGGTGGTTAGAACATCCCAGAGCTCTCGGTTCGGTTGAGTGTGTACCTCATCGAACAAGCAGCAAGAGATTGAGTAGCCGTGCTTCGTGTTTGCATCCGCGCTGATGGCTTGAATGAAGGAGGAGTCATCATTGAGCACGATGCTGTTGCGGTAGACCTTGCACTTCTTTGACAAGATGGGTGAGTTCATCACCATCTGCTTCTGTATCTCGTGGATGATTCCCGCTTGAGACCTATCGCCTGCCGCAACGATTACCTCGGCTCCAGGCTCTTTGTCTGCGAAGAGGTGGTACAAGCCAAGTGCCGCGATGAGGTTGCTCTTGCCGTTCTTGCGAGGGATTTGAATGTAGGCGGTGCGATACTGCCTCAGACCAAAGTCATTGAGTGTGCCGTATAGTGGATCAATGATGTCAGTCTTCTGCCAATCGTCAAGGATGAATGGCTTGCGTGCCCACTCACCTTTGACATGGGTGCAGAAGGTCTCAATGAATTTGATGACGCGGTCAGAATTCATGCTAGTAGGTCATCAATGTCCTCAATCTCTTCGCTCTTGCCAACTCGTGCTCGGCTGCTTGGAGTGAGTCCGAAGTGTTGGACAAGTTTAAAGACGCGGTTCCAAGCCTCTTGCATGATAGCCACCTCTGGGTTGGGTCGGCGGATGGTGCCTGTGGCGGTCTCGCTTTCGTATGTTGGGCCGAGTTTCTTGATGATGGAGCGAGCGGCCTTGTAGTCTTCCCACGCCTCTGCCAACATCTCCAAGGACATCTCGTCAAGATCGCTGACCACGCCGAGCTTCTCAAGGCGTGTGGCGAGACGGTCAAAGGTCTGGCGGCTGATGTCAGTCAGATGCTCGGGTGTCTTTGGTTTCTCAGCGGGAAGGTCTAAGCCTCCGCCGTGTCGGTCTTCTCTGTATGTTCCCGCAGCCTTCTTCATGGCTTGTGGTTTGCGTGGTGGGCCTGGCATTTTGTATTGATTTTCAGTTGATTCGATGAATTGCGTGTTTAAACATTCACCCCCTACAACCCGCCAAAGTGTGCGTTGGGC
>Ga0208898_1001499_pt1 | contig 15330 bp, 28 predicted proteins | sample VirMetDEL_Mar_4_FD_184513 | JGI IMG/M metagenome (GOLD analysis project Ga0208898, IMG submission 184513) | Aqueous microbial communities from the Delaware River and Bay under freshwater to marine salinity gradient to study organic matter... | ecosystem: Environmental > Aquatic > Marine >...
TGTTTGGGTTGAATATCTGCTCGTTACCGAATGTGTTTGGACTGATGGATGGAAAGCGGCTCATAATCTGAGGCAACGACTTTACAGCTTTGAACTTTCTCGGATGAACTTGGTCATCGGGCAGATTCATCTTCTTGGTCAATGGAACGATTAACCGATTAAAGATTACCGAATTGAAAAATGAACTCGTATAAGTGAAGCCAGCAAAATCAAAAATCGCATTGATTAAAGTCTTTACGTAAACTGCTGGACGTAGTTCTGATACTTGATAAATGCGAGATCCATTTGGAGCGTAAACATTTCCATAGCCCCAATCAATTAACGGGTAAACGTAACCTTGCCCAACTGGTGCGCTCCAGCTATCAACTTGGTTTTGATATGTGAAATCGTGGTCGTATTGACTTAAATCCAAATACCTTGCCCCGTTCTCATCCACTCCGCTCAGTTCCTTGTCGCCAAGTACCGAAAAGATGTTGAGCAGCTTGCCGATAAATACCACCTCGTAGGTGTAGGCGTGTCCTTTTTGGACAATCTTACGGAGTTGGACAACTCCAGCCATGACCTCCACCCCATCGGCTATTACTCGCGCCTCCGCTTTCTTATTAGGGTTAAAATTAACAGATATGTTAGTAGTGTTAGCATCGTAATTGTTTGAGATGTTAACGTCGTAGATATGCCCGAAGAGTTCATCGTTGTTCTTCGTTGCCGGGCATTTGATTGTTTTTGAGTATTCCGTACTTCTCTTCTCAGGGTTACGGATGTCAGCAATGCCGTAATTAAAGGAGAAATCGAATCCCTCGAATACGTCTAATTTACGACCCTCTATTCTAACTTCAACCACGTTGCCTTCTGTTTTTAATTGAGTAATTCAACTCGAAGGTGTACTGCATCAACTTGTCGTTAAGTGATGTCTTGCGTTGGATTCTTCGCGGGTCGATATTGACCGCTATCAGTTCGTTACCTTCCTCGATGTAAACGCTCGGAGATGTTGCCAAGTCTTCGAGCCAAATGCTTTCCGCTTCGCTCAAGTAGTCGGTGTTTACTGTAACCTTTTTGTTGAGTGCCACGTTGTATTCGGTCGTTCCTCGCGCTTGCTTGTCGTAGATGTAAGTGTTTCCCGTCCAATCGTGATGCTGCTGGTCAAAGGTGTCCTTCTTGATATCTGTCGTGTGTATCGACTTCATGTAGAAGTTGAACGCATCGTAGCCGCCTAAACGATTAAGCCAATGCACCCGAACCTCGTTGTACTTTGAGCAAGTTTGGTTGACGTTGAAGGTGAAAGCCTCGGATGTCTGCGCGTTGGTGTTGTCCTCCAAATGAATGGTGTAGCTTGCTGCCCCATTAAGAGCCGTTGAAGGTGTCGAGCCAAACAGCGAATCGGTGTAAAGTGCTGGGTCGATGTTCCCAATGTCGTACGTTCCAACTGGGATTCTGAAGTAAATCTTTTCCCAAGAGTCAGCCACCGTGATGTTGTTGTCTACGATGCCATCAGCTAAAAGCGACCCTGTGCCATTATAACCTGAGTAGGCTTTGATGTTGTACTGATAAGCCCCGAATCTTTCGTTCGCTATGAAGTAAAGATGGTAGCTTTGGTTTGAGTCAATTCGGATGGTTCTCGGTGAATCGGTCAGGAACTTCTTACTAACGCTTGGCGTGTTGTTGATGATGTAGTCGGTGTAGTCAAAGTCCAGCCATTCTATTTCGTTACGAACCCCGTTCCATACGCTCTTCACTTTCGAGATAAATAGGTCGCCATTCTGATAGACCCCGCTCGCGTCTTTCTCCTCTTCTTGGATAGCCAAATAGTATTCCTTGTGCATTTGGTTAGATACGTAAAACCCGTTATGGTTTGCGCCCTTTATGTCCACCTGACCTTTGACGTAAGACTGAAGAAACCTCGAAGGGTCGAAGAACGCCCTATCTAAATACTGCCCATCATTTGAACGAGTAGGGTAAACTCTTACCTGACCAATAGCTGGGCTGATAGGATAGTCAATTGGAAGGATTGAAACTCTGAACCGAACCGTTGGCGTGTAGTTAGTTGTCTTGATAACGTAGGCGTTGTCATTATACGCAAGCCCGTATTCGTCAGGTTCTCCGTTCTGTGTTAGAAATATCGCCATTAATTGGTTTCGATTAGTTTCTTTATTTGTTCAAATGTCAACTCTATGTCTTCAGCAATTGCCGCCTCAACAACTCCCGCTATTTTTGGCGTTACCTTGTCAAAGGCTGGCTTAATCCAGTTCTTCCCCTCTGTTGGGTAACGTAGCTTTTTGTAGACTATCCACTCCGCCCAGCTTGTTCGTTGCTTGTCTGTAAATTGCTTGTCAGTTCCTCGAAGCCTTGCCAATACGTTAGGATAGGTCAACCACTTTTCAATCTCTCCGACCGTTGGCGCATCTTCTCCAGCAGCCCGACCTTCGTCAAGACTGATTCCGTAGTCTGCCATTCTTATTTGCAGCTTGTATATCTGCCCGAACAACTTAACTTTCGGTTGAGCATCAAGTGCCAATGTTGTCAATAAGTTACCTGATGCAATGTAACCCTGACCCTCGCCAGTCCCTAAAGTTGAGCCGCCTTGAAGCGAATCGGCTAACGCTTTGGTATACTCGCCTCGAAACTCGTTCAGAGCATCTATTAACTTATCGAACGCCATTCTGTTTCATTTGGTGATACTCGTGGTTCTGTTTAGCCTTTTGGAAGGAGATAAGGTTGAGGAACTCCCGTAACGGTAGAGCAAAGAAATAACCCCACTTGGTAGCATCGTTATTTGACAAGTTGTTAACCACGTTCAGCCAGCCGTATTTCGATTCAAACGTTTCAACCTTCTTTCCGCTTGTCTCTTGACTTTCTCCGCTTTCTTCACCGAAGATTCCAGTATATGTTTGGCGGACATCAGATAACTGCTTAAAAAAAAAGCCGACAACGGTTGTACGATTGTCATTGGTGCTTGGAGCATTGCATCTGAAACTTCCTTGTGCTTCTCAGGGTCATATTTTCCTTTCCTCCAGCCGTACCATGTTTTCTTTTTCGGAACAAGAAACACAGCCATCACTTCGTGCAGTTGGTCGATCACTTTGTCCGGGTCTTTCATCAAATGCATCAAGGTGATGTACTGCCCTCCGTTAAGGTTGTATACATCTGTTATCACGTCGTATCTAACGCCTCCAAATTCCACCACCTTCTGTACCTCTCCGACCAGTTGCTCGGTAAGAAATGAAAGCGTATGCATACACTTGGCGTATGTCTTTAAGGAGTAGGTTTCAATCTCGTCAACTGGTACGCCTGACATGATGGAAATGATAGCCACGTTTGTCGGGTACTCTTCTCCTTTCTCTGCGAGGATTCGCTGAAGTGCTTGGAACTGCTCAACGGTTACACTCGCCCAGCTATTTGGTAACTCAATCTTCATTCTTTAGTTGTTCTATTTTCTTGATTGCCCAGTTGATTCCTTCGTCTCCACCCCATGCAAGCCACATCAAACGACCGCAACCTTCGCCCAGCTTTCTGTTAGAGTTGCGTTTGTGTCGGATAAATGCAGCCATGCGCTCAATCGTTTCTAAACTCAAAGGATTCCCTTTAGCGAGGTCGTTGGCTCTTCGCTTCCCGATGGCAGTCCCACAACTTCCCCATCCGTTCTTCTCTGCCCATCTTAGTGCGGCTTTGGCGTTCTCTCGTGCGGCTTTTGGATAGTCGGTGTACGACTCTTGCATCCGCCATATCTTATTTAGTCGTTCAAGCATCTCGGTAATAAATAGCGAATCTGTGTTTTTGTGCCTAACTGAAAAGGTCGGGTTTGTTTATCCGCTCTTCAGCTATCTTGAAGTACTTCGGGTCTTGCTCTATCCCAATAAACGAACGGTTTAGATTCTTTGCGGCTACTCCAGTTGTGCCGCTTCCCATCGTATTATCAAGTATTGTCATACCTTCATCTGTGTAGGTGTTAACTAAAAACTCCAACAAATCAACTGGCTTTTGGGTCGGATGTATGCTGTTGTGGTTTCCGTTACTGTATTGTAGCAAGTTGCTTGGGTAGTTTGTGTAGCTACTTTTATTACTGTGTTCTTTTTGCTCACCATAAACCTTTTCACCTTTTTTGTATTTAAAGTGGTTCGGTCTAAAATTATAAACCTCACACTCAATTAGCCCTTGTGGGTTGTAGGTCGGTTGCTTTTTATAAAATACACAAATATCTTCTGTTTGCCTTAACGGTTGCTTCTTTGCGTTTAAATGGTTTGTTTTTGTCTTCTTGTCCCACACGTAAGAGTATTTAAACATCTTCAAATTACTGCTTATTAAAACACTTGTAAAGGGTTGTGAAGCAAAAAGGATTACAGCGCCATTATCTTTAATTATTCTTTTATACTCAGTCCACAATGAACCCATATCAATAATACTATCCCATTTGCATTGTGTTGTCCCATACGGCAAATCACAAATAATTGCATCAATACTTTTGTCGGGTATGTTTTGCATTTCGGTTAAGCAATCGCCTTGAATTAGTTCTGTCATCTTATCGAGTATTTACCTGAGTTAGTTTTCAGCTTCTCCATTGCCACGTATCGTAGCGCATCGAGAGCGTGGTTGTTGTCATCTTCGGGTTGGTTGGTTACTTGGTTGGTCTTGTAGTCCCGTTTCCATGCGTAGTTTCTTAACTCCCGAATGACATTAACCGAGTCTTGATGCACCATTATCTGTACAGATTTCAGCTTGTCAATTCCTGACCTTACGCTGTCCTGACCTTTGGCAACTGGTCGGATTCTGAAGCCAGCCCTTCGGATTTCCTCGATGCTCTTTGGCTCTGCTGAGTCGGCTATTATCTCATCACTTCGTTGTAGCCCGCACTTCCTTGCAATGTCTGCATTCGTTAACCCCGTTTCGTAAAGCACTTCACGAACCCACAGCTTGCCTTCTTGATAAAGAACCTCCACCAATGCGGTCGGGTCTGCGGTGAACCCGAAGTCAAGCCCGTATGCTTTCCACTTGTAACCCGTTGGAAACTCTTTTGTTTCTGTCCAGTTCTCGTATATCGCGCCTTCTCTTCTTGACCTCTGACCTAATCCGTAGACCTTCCACTTGTATTCGTCTGCCGTTCCTCGTGATACGTTAAAAGGTGTCGGCTCGTAGCTGTTAATCTTGTCGCGGATGTGCTGGTCGAGGAAGGTGTTGTCCAGCATCGTGGAATGAATCAGCACCACATCGTCCCGTTTCAAGACGTTGTCGTAAATCCAATGCTCATCTGTTGATGGGTTGTAATCGAGAATCCACTTGCCCTTACAACGCTGCTCCAGTTGGTCGAAGTCGTCCTTGCTGGTTTCGATTGCCTCGTTGAGCCAAAAGTAATCGGTTTCGATACCGTGTAGCTTCTGCGAATCGTCAAGCCCGTAGAACTCAAATGTAGAGCCGTGTGCTGAGTAGATTAAATCGGTCTTGTTGAACGCCTCATCTTCCCATACCTCAAGGCTTTGGAGTACCTTCTTGAATGTGTCGAGTACGGTCGGCTTAATCCACGTCCTCCGAAACCTCGCGATTGCGATTCTCTTCGGTTCTTGTAGTCCTGTAAGGTAGATGGCTTGGCAGATGCTCCACGTCTTGGAGGAACGGCTTCCACCCTCAAGCACAATTCCCCGAATGGATTTATCATTAAGGGCTTGCCACAGGTCATCAAATACGCCAGTTCCTTCAATTTTCACGTCAGATTATTGGTTGACTTTTTGGTCGGTTTCGTCAGTCTAAGGCTCAACGTCTTTCGACCTTGCCGATTCTTGCTGTGCCTTGCCGCACACCTGACACTTCTTACCACCGTTAATGTAGTCCTTGCGCCATACGTGGTTCTTGCAGAGCCTCTGTCTCATCAGTCTTACATTCTCGTCTGCCTTGCGGATGAACTCCTCCGCTTCATCTCCTTCAAGTGTTGGGATGAACACCGATGCCTTCTGCGTTGAGCAACTCAGTTTATGGAATCCAACTTTATGGCACACCGGGCATTCTGTCATTTCTTCTCAGGTCTGTGTATTACTATCTCCACCTTGTCGGGCTTACCACCGTTAACGGTCTGCTCTACCTCCTCTTTCGGCTTGCCGTACACCCTATCGAATAACACGTCTAAGATATGAATCGAACCCTTCTCGTAGTCCCTCTGCGCTTTCTTCGCTATTAGAGCAATCCAAAAAGGTAGCTGGTCGTTCTTTGCCAATTCAACCAACTCGCTCCGGGACTTGCCGAGTACGTTCTTTATGATGTCTTGCACCTGACCCTTCGACAGCTTGACGTTATGCTCATCCAAGAAGTGTTCCTTCAGCAGAGTTTCAACGTTCTTCGGTCGCCCTTTCGGGTTTCCGCTCTGTCCTTTCTTGAAGGGTTTAAGGTTCTCAGGTGTTCCGCCTTCGTTCATTGTTTAATCTATGTTACTTTCCACAAGTTGGACAAATCTCTTTCGGTTCGGTTGCTTTCGGTTCTTCGTCTTTATCTACCCATTTGTCAGGAGTAGCAAGTCCCCAATCGTTTAAGAGTTGATAGTCCCATTTGTTAGCCAAGTCATCCCAATCGAACGACCCAGTGTTTGCGTTTAGACGAATGTTCAATTCTCGTTCGTCCTCATCATTAAGGTCAAGGACAACGCAAGGCACTTCTGTAACCCCCATTTCTTGAAGTTGTCGCACTCTGAAGTGTCCTCCTACGATGTAACCCGTTCTTTTGTTCCATACTATTGGCTCAACTATTCCGTACTTCTTGAGCGATTCCATTAAGTGCTTGCCTTGCTTCTCGGTGCTTGTTCGCGGATTGTAAGGTGCTGGAATCAACTCCGTGATGTGCTTGGTTTCAATCTGCATTGATAGTTACTTTAACGAGTGCTTTCTTACCCTTCTCTTTGAGACAACATTTTTTGAATTTCTTACCGCTTCCACAAGCGCATGGGTCGTTACGGTGTATCCTTACAAAAAAATCCATTCTTGTAGTTGCTTAGTGCTTGTTGTGGAGTGTCTCCCATTGCTTTCTTGCATGGTTCTCCGTTCCAGTAATCGTCTGCGGCATCTCGATGAAAGCAGTACCACTTCATTTGGTAGGTGTTTTGGGTGATATACAGCCCATAGTTCTCATGGTTCTCGTTTTGCCTCATCTAATCTTCTTTTGATTTCGATTGCGACCCCCGCCTTCTGCGCTTCCTTTTTGGTGGGGTAGATGCAGTTTCCGTTTCCCCACCTCCATTTTCCGTTATCGCATTTTCTTGCTGGCATTGGTAAAAGTTTAAAAGTGCAACACTCATTAACTGAGGCGTCCGTCCACAAGTGAAACAGACTTTGGCTTTCGGGTCGATGTAACTCCAAGCATCTTGATATAGTTTCTGTTCTTCTCTCGTGATTCTTCCCGAGTAACGCCCCTGTCCCATCATCGTAATTTGGTCGAGCCTCTCAGCTATAAATAGCAAAACTTCATTTTTGTCCATCGTTAGAATTTTCTTTGTTTATAATCCTCACAACCCAAACCAATAATAACAACATAAAACACAATAAAACTAAGTCGCTCATATTTCGAACCTCCACATCAATCTTTCAAATAACACACTCAGCAAAGGCACATAAAGAAGAGCCTCAGTAGTGTGAAAGCAACACATCGCAAACCCGAACCAAAAGGACATACAAAGCCGACAGTCCAATGGTTTAAACGAATAGCTTTCGTCCATTCCCATCCACTTTTTTAGAAGTAGGTCTATTGCGAATACCTCAATCCAAAGGTAGCTTAATACGCTCGCGGATAATCCGCTCAAGATGTATAGCATAGTAATTATCTCTTAGTTGTTCAAGTGCTTTATTAACGGTGTTTCCAATAGATTTGTAAGGAATGTCTACTTTCTTTCCGACCTTTCGGTAGCTGCCCTCTTCCAGCCACAATTTAAGAACCTCCTTGTCGTACCAATGAAGTTCCTCGATTAGAATCTCCAAGAGGGTAATATCGTCCTCTTTCTCCCAGTCGTAATCCTCTCGCTCGTGGTCTACCCTCTTGTGGTTGTGGAGGTCGTAGAGTTTTGAAAAGCTGGAGCGTTTACTGGTCGCCATTGTCATCATCGTCCGAACTACATAAAACCTCAAGTAGCCGCCTTCGTTTATCTGTTGCCATTTCTCGTCAGGCATTTCTAAAAGAAGAAGAGCCACCTCTTGGATAAGGTCATCCGGGCAATTGCATAGCTTCTGCGCGAGTTCGTACAACTCTTGGTCAGATAGTAGGTCGATTGCCGCTTGGTCTTTCACGGGCTTAAATGTAGTTATTTATTTCAAACTCAATCAACAAAAGTTACTTCGTTCTCGATTATCTCGTCAATCTTGTTCTGACAATGCTCTAAAAGTTCGATTATGGTCAGGTCAGTATTACCTCCGCCGTAAGCTGTGTTAAGGAACTTCTCAACCTCCTTCTGAAACGAGTTACCCTTTGCTTTCAGTTGCTGCTTGAAATGATTACTGCCTCGCATTTCGTCCAGTGCGTAAACGAATAGCTGCCCGTAAACCATTGCTTTGATTGTTGTTTTGTACTCTTTCATTTTCTTAAATCTTCTCCTTTTACTCCAATAAAATTAAACATCTCGTATATACGTGATTCGATTCGCTTGCCGTACTTCTTGCCAATCATCTCAGCATTTAGATTTGTCGTAGCAAATGTCAGGTAGCCCTTGTTCGTGTATAGCTGGTGTCGCTGGGTCAACGCATCAACTCCGACATTTATCTCTGTTCCGTATCGTTTGATGGTCGTATGCTCTTCTCCGATGTCATCAATGGCGAACATCTTGGACTTCATAGCTGATTCCAAACTGAACAAGTCTTCGCCTTCTGCTTGGTAGATGCGCTCCATTTCAAAACCCGTGTAAATTTTAAACTTGAACTTCTGAGCGTAGCCCATGAACAAGCTGAGTGATTTCAAGTAAACCGTTTTCCCGACCCCAGTCGAACCCATTAAAATTAAACCCTTGTCGATGTCTCCGTTGAAGGAATCCAATTGAAGAGCGTAGCGGACAATTTGGTCGGTTAACTCAGGGTGTTTGTCTTTCCACTTCGGAAGAACGTAACGGCAGCACGTCTCAAATGATGCCCTTGCGGTTTCAAAGTTATGCTCTTCGTACTTTCTAAGCTGGTAACGAGCATCTTGCCCCTTCTCAATTCTGCTAATGTAGTCGTCTATTCTCATGGGTATTCAACGTTTTCAAAGTTCTTAAAATCGTACTCTTGGTTCTTCTTTAGGTTGTCGGGTTTAAACCAAATGCTCCGAGCCTTCTGTTTCCAATTCTTTACGGTGTTGCCTCTGCCATCCTTCCAAACTCTTCCGCGTGGTTTTCTGCTTTCCTCGTAGTATTCAAACATCTTGGTCGCTGATTCCTTAGTGTAACCATTCTCGTCAAAATACAAAATTACTTCTTCAAGCGATGGTGGTTGCTGTTCCTTGTTTATTTGTTTACTTGTTTCTTGTTTATCTATACTACAAGTGCTTTCACTTTGCTTTGACCCGTGCTTTATCAATGCTTCGTCAAGTGCTTTATTAAGTGCTTTGTCAAAATTTGATAGGGCAACTATATTAGCAGAGTATTGATTCTTCGACCTTTGTATCATCTCAATGAATCCCCACTCAACCAAATCGTTAAGCGTGTTGATGTAGGTATTGTAAGACTTTATTCCGATAGCTTCCATCGCCATCGTTGTTGGCATTCCGAACTTCTTCTTCCAGCCTAATCTATTGCAATGCTCAACGGCAAAGAAATACAGAGCGGTGTGGTTTGGTTTAATCTTCTCAGGATTCTCGAAGCACCAGTCAAACCAGTTACGTGATAGTTGGTAACCGTTCATAATAAAAGAAAGGGGTTGGCGTTGACTGCGCCCCTCCCGTTCAGCCCTCGAAGTAGCCGTCCGTTTGTTTTAACCCCGTAAAGTAGTTTCTTCATTTCTTCGAGTTTCAGATAAACGCTTGTCAGGCGTTCATTAGTAAGTAGCAAATATACAAATTTGTGCCACTTGGAAATCATTTTTCTCGTTCATAGCCAAGATTCCACATTATGAAATCAAGCACTCTCAGCTTCCAGTTCTGCATATTTCGTGTGAATTGATTTAACTAACTTGTCTTGAACTTGGAGAGCGTGCCTCATGGTCTTGATTGAATAAAGAACCGTTGAGTGGTCTCTGTAGAACATCTTGCCAATGTCTTGCAAAGAGTACCCGCTTCCGTATAACTCCCGATGCACTCTGTAGATAGCGTACTGTCGAGCGATTGTTACATTCCTCATTCTTGTCCTCGCTTTCATCGCTGAGTAGCCGATGCCTGTGGCTTGCTCAACTCTGTTAATGATGTCCTTGCAGCTCTTGTCGATGTGCTTCTCGCAGTAGACTCCTTGAATTGCTGCCAGTAGAGTTTGGCAATCCTCTCCGAAGTAGCCTTGATGTAGGTCTATTATCTTAACGAGTTGCTCTTTTAAACTCTGTGATAGTCTTATAACTTGCATCTCCAAACGTTTATCTGTTTACCGAAATCTCCTTCTATCTTGTAGCCAGCCTTCTCTATTAACCCTTTCTTGTGGAGGTTCGAAAATGACCTTCTTATGGAAGTAATAGGAGTGTTTGCCCACTTGTCGGAAGATAACGGCTCCATGATTCTGAAGTGCCGCAGAACCCTCTCAGGCGTAACGCCAAGCTGGTCGTGGTTTCGGAAATAAATCAAGATAAGTTCGTCCTGACTTTTTGCTTTCTCTTGGGACTTCTTTAACTCTGTCCCTACCTCGTTGTTCGTGTTGTAGTAACTCATCCTTTCACGGTCTTTGTATAAAGTCCCCAAAACCAAGAAGTGGTTTCTGTCTTTACTGGTTCAACTTTTTTCTTTGGTTGTGCCTTTGGTTGTTCCTTCGGTTCTTTGAAATCAACCTTTAGCTGTGGTTCTTTTTTAGGTTGCTTGCCGTTGACCTGTTCGTTCATAAAGTCGGCTAATTCCTCAGCCATTGAAAGAGTTACGTTGCCAACCATCCAGTTGTATCTGCATTTACTTCTCGTTTCAATCCAACCTAATTTTAATAAGTTCGTGATTAAGTTATTAGTTGCTCTGTACCTTCTGCCGAGTTCCTTGCTAACGATTCGCTCGTTCTTTCTACAAGATTCTTTCACTTCCTCCAGCATTGCCGCATACTTGATTGTCGTTGTTCTCATTGTTTGTTTATGTAATTAATTATTTTTTCTTGGGTTCTTACGCTGACCTTCTCGCCAGCAAAGTAAGCATACACGGTTTGAGTTGACAGTCCCGTGTCTTTGGCTATTCTGTAAGCGGTTATCTGCTTGGCGTTAGCCTCCGCTATCACTTCGTTAATCTTGGGTATTGGAATCATTTGGTATAAGTGTTATGGGTTCTTGTTCTTCTGTCCAGTATTCAATGATAGGCTCATCAAGTGAGTGGTCGATGTAGTACGTGCGTCCGTCAATCTCAAGAAAGACCCACTTCTCGGTGGTTAATGTGATAATCATAGTTCGACTACTTTATCAGATTCAAGACAGAAATTGCACTCGGTTAAGCTGTACGTGTCCATCACCCGCTCAACAATTGCTACTTGCCTTCTTGTTATAAGTCTATCAACGTATGTAGTGCCTTTACATACACCGAAATAATAACCACTACTTTCGTACACCTTGATGATGTCTCCCAATTTTGGAGTTTTTAAGAAATCTACTTTTTTCATTGTTCTTGTTTTTTCTCGCGTTACGGATGCGCGACCCCCTTTTTGATGCTTCAAATATACAACTATTTTGAATATCCAAAACATTTAGGTAAAAAAATATCACTTAGGAAGTTGAGGAAGTTTAGGATTCTAAGGATTTGACCTTCTCTTTATACTCCTTGAGCATCTCCTCAAGTTCCCAAGTTGCGAACTTTACCATTGTTAGGCTAAGCTGGTGCATCTCTTCTGCCAACCCTTCGCGTTCTCGGTCCAGGTTTAACCCGAAGTCATACTGTCTTCCTTGCTGCATTACATTACAACCGTAGCATTGCGGTCTGCAGTTATCCTCGTGCCATCTCGTGGCATACCTTGCTCTGCTCATAAAGTGTCCGCATTGAATCTTCTTCCATTCGTATGACCGTCCGCAAGTGTAGCACTCGACAAAGCCATCAAGATTTGCAGCCCTTAACCGAATGAATCGGCTAAAGACTGCATCTAAATCTTTGACTACCTTAGAACGGGAGGTCGCCATCGTCTACGGTTACGGCTTTTGAAGTTACCTCCGCTTTCAACTTCGGCTCGTAGGTGTCAACTGAAGCGTATAACTTGCCTTGCGCTGACTGCTTAATCTGAAGTCGAACCTCAAGACCATGCTTTCCTTCCTTTAGGTACTGGTCATTATCCTGTAGCCACTTGATTAGCTTGGTCGGGTTCAGAACCATGTCGGCTTTGACCCAGTCAGGAGCGTTTGAACTCGGTGTGTAGACGTTCAAGCCGTCCACGAATACTACTTTACTTTCCATTATTTAGAGTTTAAAAGGTTACGAAGATAATCATTTGCAAACGCTAACCGTTCGCGGAGTTGTTCTTGCATTTCAAGGTCTTGTTCCACTCGGATTTCAATCAGCTTAAAGCGTTCGTCCTTGATGCGCGGGTCGAAAGAAATAAACCGACAAGCTAACGCTCCAGTAGCCAGCATCTGCCCTTGCATCTGCCACATATACTTTTGGTCTATGTAACCCTCGAACGCGGTCTTTAGATGGTTTGCCGTGTTGTACGGGCATTTGATTTCTATCAGTTCGCCATCTACCATACCATCGGGCGAAGCCCCTGAGTATTCGTTTATTTCAACGAACGGCATCTCTTCAATCGTTACCCCCCTGAGTTCTGAGTAATAAGCCTTGCAGATTGGTTCGTACTCATTGCCCCAGTCAAGAGCCTTGCCGAAGATTTCGGTTCGTTGCCCAGTCAGTAATTCCGCAGCCTTCTCGTAGATGTAACTGATTGCTGTTTGTCCAAGTACCTCGTCTTTCTTTCGTCCGTTGGTCATTAGGTCGCCAAAGCGGGAAGCTGTGAACTTCCCTAACCTTTGCGCGTGCCATTCCTCTGAGCGTTGCTCGGAGTTGCTGATTGCTTCAAAAATATCTTCCATCTTACCCTCTTTTAAAGTCATCAGATTCATCCTCACCAAACACTCCTAACTCATACATACCGCTAAGCTTTAAAACGATACGTGATAGCGCTCTCTTCTCCGCCATCGCAACAGGGTAGGTTTGGCGCGTGTTAGCTGGTGCCGACTCCCCGAATGTCTCCATTTGAACGGGTAGACCCTGACCGTTGGACATTTCCCCGATAGCTTTGATGACTACGAACTTGCAGTCGTCTGTCAGGTGTACCATTTCATACCTAACTCGGATTCCTCTTTGCGCTTGGATTCTCTCAATGCCTTGTCGGGTTATAATTACGAACCCTTGCGGTGATTTGAAGAAGTGGTCTTTGTTCAGACCGTTCTCTTTTGCGAGGTGTTGAAGCCTCTCTTTCTGTGTTTCGTTCATTGTTCTGATTTTATGGTGATTAATTATAGATTACATCTTCGTGAAAAGCATCGTCATCGCCACATGATTCGCAAATGCCAACCAATGCAGCTTGTTCGTGATGGTCTGAATAACCAACAACTGCCTGTGTCTGACCACATTCACATCTGCATCGTGAATTGTTGTTGATCAATTGAAATCCATGCTCCTTTAAAATGAATATTGCTTGTTCTTCTGTGCTTACGCAGTTTACTACCCTTGCCATTTCTCTCTGTTTTTTATGATTAATAAAAATTGAATTTACGAATTTAAAGTTTGAATGTCAACATAATTATTGTCGTTGACTACTCGGACGAAGGTGTAAAGACCTGACTTGACCGCCTCTGCTCCTGAGTGTTTTATCAGTTGCCAAAAGATGAACGGCTCAACATGGGTAGTGCCTCCGCCATTACGTAGGTCAGTTAGTGCTTTGCGGGCAACCAGCCGAATGAAGGCTGGAATCTGCTCGTTGGACATTGTAAGTTCAAATTTCAAGTGGTTCATTGTTTTGTTTTTAGAAGTTATCAATTGCCATAAACTTTACATAGTCGTAAAGTTGGTTCATACGTCCAATTTTATCACCGTCTTTATAGTCATCAATCAATGTCATATCAGTAACTGTTGCGGTGTAGTCTTTACCATAGTAACTGATTGTTACTTTATAGTGTCCGTGACCGCTTGTTCTTACCGATGTAATTCTTTCGTACTTTTTCATTGTGTTGTTTTTAGTGGTTTAACCGTTAATGATGGCTCAAATATAAAACTATTCTTTTGAATAATCACAACACTTAGACCAAAAAAATGAAAATATTTTTAGTTTGAACTCAATTCTGCCGAAAATGGGCGTTGAGAATAGCCTCTTGATTCATCTGAATGTCGTGGTAAATCTCCTCCGCGTTTACTGCGGCATCGAAGATTACCTCCTGAGTGTCGATTAATTCCCGGACAGCATAAAGAAGGTACACCAGCAACCCGACCACCAATAGAATTAGGAACAGAATAGACGTTAAAAGAAAGACTATCATCTAATCTTCCCGTTTATGATGCGGAGGTTATCCACTTCGAAGTCTCCACCTTCTGAAATTTGAACAAATGCAAAGCCGTGATTCCACTTATTTATGGGCATATACATAGGGTTCATTTCACAAAGGCAACCAGTCGACCATGTGGTTACTATCTTGCCTTCCAAGTTGTTCTCCGTATGCTCTGAAGTTTGGTGGTTGTGCCCACAGATAACGCTTGCCTTTGCTCTCATATAGTACCCTCTCGCTGGGTTAACTGGAGAGAACACCGACCGCCCGAACTCATGCCCGTGTAAGATGTTCAGCTTGCCAGCTTTGATGATTCGCTTGTCTTGAATGAGTGTAACGCCATACTCCCCGAACTTCAGTAAAGTGTCTAAGGTAAACTCCGAAGTACCAAGTAACTCAGGTGCTTTTGTTCTAAGGTATGCCTCATAACGCTCCTCGTGGTTGCCCAGCTTGAAGTAAATTGGGCAGTCCAATTCTCTTTTAAGAATGCCGAGCAGTTGCCGACAAGCATCCAACTCAGCAGCGAAGCCTCTTTTTCGTGGGTCTTTCTCGTATCTGCTCAGAGCGTAGCAGTCCAACGTGTCGCCATTCAAAACTACCGCGTTGACCTTTTTCTCTTTGCCGTACTCGATAGCTTTCGTGAGTGCTGGAATGTTGTGATAAGGAACATGAATATCCGACAGTAAAAGGATGCGGTTGTTGCCCTCAGGTAGAACGAACGGCTCCCAATCCTCTTCGTCAGATTCGGGCAGTCCAAACGGGTTAGCAA
>Ga0208898_1001500_pt1 | contig 15330 bp, 24 predicted proteins | sample VirMetDEL_Mar_4_FD_184513 | JGI IMG/M metagenome (GOLD analysis project Ga0208898, IMG submission 184513) | Aqueous microbial communities from the Delaware River and Bay under freshwater to marine salinity gradient to study organic matter... | ecosystem: Environmental > Aquatic > Marine >...
TATGGAACGGTAACAAAGCTACAGCACCTAACGCGATATCTTCTTATGATTTAGTAAACGGACTTAATAAAGTTATTGCTGACGAAACTGGTAACCTTGCTTATGAAGGTGCTACAGGTGCATTAACTACTTCTAATATTATCGGAGCTGTTGAGGCTTTATATGATGGTTTAGGTGTAGATGCTTATTCTACTATCAATACTGACCAATGGGTAGTATTAATGGGAGATGACAAGACGAAAATGTACGAAAGAGCGTATAGAGATACTCACGGAGCAGTAGTTTACAATCAAGGATTCGAGAAGAGATATGTAGATGGTACTAACATCGAAATCGTAGGAGTTCCTGGATTGAACGGTACTGATAAATTAGTACTTGCTAAAAGAGATAACTTGATCTTAGCAGTTGATGTAGACGGAGAAGAAATGGACTTTAAGGTATTCATGGATCAATACGAAGAGAATGTATTAGTTAAGGCTAGATTCGCTTTAGGTATTCAGATTCATTTCCCATCTGAGGTAGCAGTAGATAACTATTAATATTAACGGGGAGGTAATACTCCCCTTTTAAAAAATTATACAATGGCAGAATGTTTAATAACGGCAGGTTGGGTAGGCCCAAGTTGTGATGATACTTTTAACGTTCCAGGTATTCAAAAAGATGAGATTTACTTTGCTAACAAGTCAGAGATTTCCGCATACTCTGAATCAGTTACTGGAGAAATCGACGGTATTACTTTTGATACATACAAAGGATTTTATAAAGTAGTGGTACATAAAGACACAGCTTCTTGGAGTGAGGAGTTACAAGTAGGTACAAACTCAGGTTATTTTTATAATCAAACTTTTTCTTTTAGAACTATTGATACTTCAACTTCTATTAGAAATGCTATCAATAACATGGTAGGTACTTCTTTAGTGGCTTTATTCAAGGATAAGAATGACAAATACTATGTTTTAGGAGAAACTGACGGCCTAGAATTGTCAGAGAATGCTAAGAACTCAGGAGCTGCTCCAGGAGATGATACAGGAGATGTATTAACTTTCTCAGGAGTAAATAGAGGAAAAGCTAAAAAATTCTTTAAAACAGATGCAGCAACAACAGAAACAACGGTAGCGGGTTACGTAGTTGGATAGTGATAGATGTGTGTTTAAAGAGGGAGGTGTTTTAAATATCTCCCTTTTTTTTTATATTTAAAATAAAAAAATATGACAAGAAAGAAAAGACAAAGCGATACGGTAAAAAAAGCAATCGCGGAAAGTAATCAAGAGGTTTATACAGACTTAGAGCCTAATAAAGACCTTAAATGGAAATTTAAAAACCCTAATAGAAAAGTTTTAATAGGTAGATATACTTATACACAAGAGGACTTAGATAAAAATCAAAAATTAGCAGAATACTTAATAGATAAAGGTTTAAGTGATTTGCTATGTTACGAGTAAGACAAATCTACTATAAGAATACTCAATTACATTTTAATATGAGGGATACTAACGACTTTATCCCTCTTTTTAACCCTACATCAAATCATCTTTTAGAATCAGGGGTAATAAAAAAAATGTATGAGGAACAAGATTATAATGATTGCGAGTATTACGGTGTAGTATCTCATAAGTTTTATAAGAAAATCCATAAAACAAGCTCATACGTCAAGTATCAAATAGAAAACTACCAGACTAAACCCGATGTATTTAGCTTTTTTAAAAAGAATCCTAAACTTAATTTAGTTAATCAAGGTAATACGTGGCATAGTCTTTTTAGTGATATTTACGTACGACTAGCTAAAGTATTAGAATGGGATATAGATATTACAAACCCTAGACATAAAATGGAGGGTATCTATTCTAATCATTGGATAGCTAAGAGTGAGGTTTACGAAGAATACTGCAAGAACTATTTAATACCTGTAATAAACGCGTTAGAAAGCGATAAAAAGCTAAATAGAATGGTTTGGAGCGATTCTAATTACATATCACACGATAGACTAAACGCTGAACAATGTAAAAAGATATTTAATCGTCCTTATTATACTTATCATTGCTTTATTTTAGAAAGATTATTCCCTATATTTTGCTATTTGGAAGAAAAAACAGTTTGCCATATATGAAGTTTACTATATTAGTTCCCGTATGGGGTAGATATGACACGTTAAAGTTGTTTAATGACTGTGTTATAAGATTACAAGAAGAGTATGATATTAACGTAGTTGCGGTAGGTAGTAGTGAAGCAGATAAAAAAGTATGCGAATCTTACGGTTATCATTATACTCAAGCTCCAAACAAACCATTAGGAGGTAAGTTAAATAATGGTTTAAAGGTTTGTAAGGATTTAGATAGCGATGCTTTTATAATGTTAGGTAGTGATGATATACTATCTAGTAACTTGTTAAATTATTATGCTCAACAAATTAATAAAGGGTTTGATTTTGTAGGCTTTTTAGATTGTTACTTTTATGATTTAAACTCTAAAAATATGATCTATTGGAAAGGTTATAGAGGTGAGCGATCAGGAGAACCTATAGGAGCGTGGAGATGCTTATCTAGAGGGTTATTAGAGTCATTAAATTGGGAAGCTTGGGATAATCAACATCACTCTATAGATTATACTATGTGGAATAAGCTTAAAAACGTTAAAAAGCACGTTACTACATCAAAGAATAAGTTTTTAATAGTTGATCTAAAAAACGAAGATAACGTTACTAAATTTCGTAAATTCGATAACAGTGAAATAGTACACGCTAAAACTATATTTAACCAATATTTACCTAAAATAGAAACGCTTAAAATATTAGAATATGGAAAGTAATATTTACCATAACGGAGTTCATAATACGGCTATAGTACACCCTAGTGTAATAATAGGAGAAGGAACTACTGTAGGAGCTTATACAGTAATTAATGAAGGAGTAGTAATAGGAAAAAACAATATTATAGGTTCTCATATAGTTATAGGTGGTGATGGAGAAATAAGAGGAGCTAAAAAGTTTGAAGGTAAAATAAAAATAGGTGATAACAATTTAATAAATCATCATGTAACTATTGATAAGCCTTTAAAAGGTTATACTATAATAGGTAATGATAATTTCATTATGACTAAATCGCATATCGGTCACGATGTAGTAATAAGTAATAATGTAACTATATCAAGTGGAGCTAACATTGGAGGTCATACACAGATTCATAACTACGCTACAATAGGATTAAACGCTGAGATACACCAAAGAAAAATTATAGGACAAGGCTCTATGGTTGGAATGGGATCAAGTATTACTAAAAATGTTTATCCGTTTATTAAAGTAGTAGGAGTAAATAAAGTAATAGGTTATAACAAAAAGAAGATAGCAGATTTAGATTTATCTATGCGTGATGTAATGATATTAGGTAGAGAATTTGAAAAAGATTTTTTATGAAGTTAGCGGTATGTTATACGGTGTTTAATGGTATTGAGTTGTTAGAAGATGCTATCGAATCAGTAAAAAGCGAAGTAGACGAGATTATTATTAGTTATCAATTAGTAAGTAACTACGGTAATATAAGCGATGAGTTTTTATATTGGAAAGATAAGAACCCACAATACAATTACATAGAGTTTAATCCAGATTTAAGCGTAGACTCTAAGACTAATGAAAAAAACAAGCATCAAGGATTGATAAATAAAGCTCGTGAGTTAGGGTGTACTCATTTCTTTTTAAGTGCTACGGATCATCTATATGTAACCAAAGAGGTACAATACGCTAAAAAACAAGTAGAAAGTAACGGTTATTTAACAACTTATACTAAAATGGTAACGTATTTCAAAGAGAATAATCTTTGTTTAATGCCTTACGAGAGTTATTATATGCCTTTTATTTGCTCTGTTAGGGTTAATATGGGTAATAAAGCTCCGGTAGTAGTTGATCCGTCTTGTATGTTTAAACCTTTTAACCCTTCTAGGGTGTTTGATGCTAATGAGGTTTTAATGCATCATTTTAGTTGGTTAAGATATGATATAGATTCCAAGTTAGATAATGCAGCTGCTAGGGTTAATTTTTTAGATAAAATTGATTTATTTAAAGAAAAGTATCATAATTTTAAATTAGGAGATGATTTTCCTTATTATCCTAATCATAAGATAATAGAGTGTAAACCTCTTTTTAAATTGCGTACTTTTTATAAAAACAAACAATAACTATATTTAATTATATTCGCGAAAAATGGAAGAAAACAAGGATAAAAGTAATATTTTCTTTGTCAATTTAACTACTGAAACTGTAGCACCTAGTATAAACACTAGACTACATAAGAAAAAAGACTGGGTTTTCTTTGGTAAAGATAACTTATTCCCTCAGTATTTAATTGATTTAGCAGATAATTGTGCTATTCATAATGCTTTATTAGAAACTAAACATAAATTCATTCAAGGTCAAGGGTTTATATTTGATGGAAATAGAAACCAAGTTAAGAAAGCTGAGGCTTTTGTAGAGTCTTTAGGTAAAGATTTTTTAAAGAAAACGGCTGTAGATTGTGCTTATTTTGATGGTTTTTATTGGCAAAGTATATTCGAGAGAGGCGGAAATGTAGCGAAATTAAAACATATAGACTTTTCTTATATTCGTTCGGGTAAAATGGATAATATGGGAGAAGTAAACGAGTTCTTTTTCTCTCCTGATTGGGAGTACGCTACTACTAAAGTAAACTACAAACCAGAGGAGGAAATATACAGACCTAAACCTATAGCAATATGGGGTACAAACGATATCGAATTAAAACGAAAAAGAGGAGAATTAATACAAGGTAAATTTTATAAACCTGGTAAATTATTCTACGCTGAGCCTAGTTATATAGGATCGCTAAATTATATAGAAATATCGGCACAAATAGCAGAACTACACAAGAATAATATAGATAATGGCATGGTAGGTTCTATGCATATTCATTTATTCGAGGATTTAAGCGATGCAGGTAAACGTAAAAAAGTAGAGAAAGCAATTAACGATAAATTCGTAGGGAGTGAAAACGCGGGTAAGGTAGTTGTAACATGGTCTACTAATCCCGATATGAAAACTCAAGTAGATGCTATTCCTGTTAATGACTCTCACGATATGTACGCTCATTTAAGTGGTAAAATAAACGAGGAGATAGTAGCTGCTCATAGAGTACCTTTAGCTTTAGCGGGTGTTAAGGTTGCTACAGGTTTACAATCCGATCAAAGTATTAATAGAGTATCTATGGAGTATTTTCAAAATACTGTTATTAAACCTTTTCAAATGCTTATTTGTGATAAATTACAAGATGTATTAAAGTTTAACGGTATAGATGTAGAATGTAGTATTAAACCTTCTCAACCTATTGATTTATTAGCTAGTGATGAGTTAATGCTTCAAACAATGACTAAAAACGAAATAAGAACTAAAGTATTAGGACTTGATGAGTTAGATGGTATGGATAACGTGCAAGATAACGTACAAAAAGAAGAGTAATGGCATTAGATTTAGGTATATTTTTAGAGGGTGCGGAAAGTACTAATAAGGTTAAGGTATCCGATAACGATACTCAACCAGATTATTTGATTAATAAATTTACTTCTAGTGATGCATCGGTAACTATAACGGAGACTAATGACGGAGGAGTAGAAACTATTGATTTAACAGTCGGAGGAAGTAGTGATACGAATATAGCTAATACTGACTTAACTTCGGACGGTAATAGGACTTACGACTTAAACGGTAATACTCAAACTTTTAGTAATGGAAAAGTAATATTCTCATCAACTGATAACGGTATTTTAATAAACCGTGTCACAACGGCACAAATGAACGCTATATCATCTCCATCAACCAACGAATTAGTTTTTAATACGGACTTAGAAGGTCTTTATCGTTATGATGGTTCTAATTGGGTGGCTTTGAGTGCTGGTTATGGTGTATTTGAATTATTTTCAGAGGGAGGAAGTGGAATACCAACTTACTTTGCTACATTTGAAAGTGCATTAAATGAAACTAAAGTAGGAGATTTGCATCACACGATAAAGTTTTATGATAACTACGAAGCTACAAGTCAAATTGATATAACTGCTACGAATGGTTATGATTTTAAGAGTTTAACGATTGATTTAAACGGTTTTAAGTTGTATAACCACCAAGCCAATGGAGATGACTTGTTGACTTTTAATTTTGAAAATAACAGCGCAGAAAAACAAGAATTAGTTATTATTAATGGGTATCTTGAAAGATTAAACGCTACGGCAAATGCCTACACTTTATACGGATATGCTACTTTTTATGGTGCTATTAAAATGTCAAATGTAACTGTGTATAATGATACTTATAATGCTGGTTATTTATATATTTCCTCTCCTAGTAACGAATACGGATTGTTTAATGATTTAGGAGGAAGTAAGTTTATTTGTGGTGGTAATAATAATGGTATTTGGTTAAGTGGAAATTACAAGAATTTTACTGGAATATCTTTAGGAAATAGTAACGGTGTATATATACTTACTGGAAATATTACAAACTTCTATGGCGAAAGCAAAGGAAGCGGTCATGGTGTATTTATTAGTGGTGCGACAATAGCAAGTCATTTTACAGGAATCTCTAATAGCGGTATAGGTTTAATGTTAGATAATGATAATCATTCAAGACAATGCAGTCATTTTGTAGCTAGAAGTCAGAGTAATTACGCTATTAACGCTAGTTATAATAATGATAAATTAAGTCATTTTGACGCTTATTCTGCGTCAGGTATTTATGCGGCGGGTTTTAACAATTCAGTCAAATGTTCTTTTGGCGAAATAGTAGCAGGTAGTGGAATTGGAGCTTTTGTTCTTGGAAGTGAGTTAAGTAACTGTAATATAACTTCCTTGTCAGGGAATTACGCTTTAATAGTAAGAGAAAATAATAAATTTACTAATTGCACATTTACAGCTGAATCTGGAATGGGTGCTGATATTATTAATTTTGGGGGTGTTAATAACTCCAAGTTCAGTAACTGTTCTTTTATTTCCGATTACAATAACGCATTAGGTCACGCTTTAGACGTTGATAGTTTAGGAGGAGCTAGTGTTTATCTTATGAATTGCACTTTTTCAGTAGTTAACGCATCGGCTAACGCTATTTATTCGGGTACAGCACAAACAGTTAACGCTGATAATTGTAGTCATAACCAAGTAGCTACAACGCCAGTAAACGCAAATGTAACAGTAAACTCAACGGGAGGTATATAAAATAATAAATTATGAGTATAGCAGAAACGAAGCTGATAACGGAACAGGAAGTAAAAAACTGGACTGATATACCTAATAACGTACAAACGTCTAATGTATCATGGAATATAACTATATCTCAGGATTTATATATTAGAGGTGCTTTAGGCGAGGATTTGTATAGTGAGTTATTAGATCAGGTAGAAAACGACACTTTAACAGCTTTAAATACTACTCTATTAAATGGAGATGATAGATTATTTAGAGGACTTAAACCTGCTTTAGCTTGGTGGGTTGCTTATGAGATTTATCCTTACTTACATTCTAAAATTAGCCCTACGGGTATTCAATCTAAATCTACTGAGGACGCAGTAGCAATAGATTCACGTTCTTTAGAAATTCGTAGAAACATGGCTAAAAAGAAAGCTGAATATTATTTAGATCAGTTAATAAAATATTTATGCGACAAAGATACCGACTATCCATTATTTAGAGATAATTCTTTACATAATACAGATTTATTATACGATGGATATGGGCAAAGTGGTATCGTTTTAGACGATGAGGATAATTGGGACGAGTGGAAAAGAAGCAAAGGAATAACTAGAGAAGATTTAGAGGGATAATATGGCTAGTTTTGTTCAAAACGGAGATAAAGTAAGAATAACTATAGGTACTTCTATTTATGATTATAATTTAAGAGAAGTAGACTATACACATAACGGTACTACAATAACGGTAGAAACCGACGGCTATACTCGTCATAATATAGCTTACTTAGACGTAACATCTCCAAGTAGTACAAACATACAAGACTTAGTTAACCAGTTAAACGCTTATAAACTATCTATAAACGCAAACGTAGACACTACTGGACTAGCTACACAATCAAAACAAGACGATATAATAACAGAGCTTACAGGTTCTCAAAGAAACATAAGTGCCGTTGAGGCAACTACAGCAGGTAGTACAACAGCAGGAGTACAAAGCGTTAGTCTTTTGTTTGAAGGTAATGGAGGTACTTTAAACGGTGTGTCAGTACCTAATAAATACTTTGCAGGTTTTAGTCCTAACGGAACAAACGACACTGTAAACGCTATAAGCTACACACCTCCTACAACAAGTGGCGGTAGAATCATAATAACATACGTATTATAATGGGAGCTTATCAAGGCATATTAAATGGAGGGGAGGCTACATCTTCGGGTTTTTTAAATCTAGAGAATGTATCGGGAACTAATAACAAGGTAAACTTAACAAGTGTTACAAGTCAAGATTTAATAGGTACAGGTATAAGTTTTACAGCAGGTAACAATATCCAATGTGGACAACCAGTATTTTATAACTATAGTTCTACAGGTGTAGTTACAGCAGTATCAGTAGGTACTTTACCATTACAACACGATTACATAGGAATAGCTTTAAATACAGTTACAACAGGTCAAACAGTAAACGTACTAACAAAAGGTTTAGTAACAGCAAGAAGAGATACAACGTACTTAACTTCAGCAGAAACTGTAATTTTAAACAATATATCGAACAATACTACAAGGAACTTGACTAACTCTACAACTTTTGTTGATAGTGGAGATACTGGTGGTGATTACACAAGTAATGAAAACTATAGTATAACTTTTGATGCACAAGCAGGTTATACAGTAGATATGATAGTTAATAGTTTTCAGTTTGAGCATTCAACATATAGAATGTACGATAGGTTAGGTATTCAAGGTTCTAATGATGGTGTTAACTTTAATAATTTAAGTGTCCAATGGTTACAAAAATCAACTACTTCTACACCTACTTGGAGTGATAGTTTTTTTGGTAGTAATGCTTGGAATAGTACAGGTGCTGATAATGGTTATATTTTACCTAAAGATACAGCGAGAGCAATTTTATTATCAAGTGGTACATTTCCTGTAACAGTTAATACAGGTTATAGATACATAAGATTTTATTTTAGGTCAGATAGTAGTGTTAATGATGACGGGTGGAATATTACGTTACAACCTAACACGCCTTATCCTTCAAACGTAGAATCAGTTGCAGAGGGAACTACTTTATATTTAGATAATTCTGATTACACAAAAATCACAACATATGATACGTCACAAATAATTATCGGTTATTGTGTTTACAATAATACTGAAAACAATAGTATATTTATAAGGGTGTAATTTTAATATTCAAGCTATAGGACTAACTAATAATGTTAAAAAAGACTAATTATGACAATCACGCAAAACCAAACAAACGATTTAATATTTTACGTTAGTAGTTCATTAGCTAATCCGTATTATCTTGTAAGAATGGTAAACCAAACTACATATAAAGAGTTTGCTTATATTGTTACCGATTTAGCTAGTTGTTCTTTTGTAGTGGCTCAAATGACAGAGCCAGGTGTAGCGGGTGTAGATGATCCTGTAAATGGAACTATTAAACTAGACTCTGGCTATTATTACTTTTATCTATACGATCAATCATCATCAACTAATCTAGACTACACTCTATCGAATGAATTATTATTAACCGAGTCTTGCTACGTATTTAGTGATGAGGACTTAAATAGAGTATTTTTCTAATGGAGCAACAGATTAAAGATTTGAATGACAAGGTAGATAAAATTTACTCAGCATTAGTGGGTAATGATGATCTAAAAATAGACGGTTTAGTAGATAAAGTAGATAAGAATACTAAATACATTGAGAATGACAAGAAAATGAAATGGACAGCTGCTGGAATAATTACAGCGGTTAGTTCATTTATTAATTATCTTTTAAGGGATTGATTTTTTTTGTATATTTAATATATGGAATGGTTAGATAAAGTAATAGAATTAGAGGGCGGTTATGTAGATGATCCTACCGATAGAGGAGGGGAAACTAAATACGGTATTTCTAAAAAAGCGTATCCTAACGAGGATATTAAGAATCTTACAATAGAAAGAGCTAAACAGTTATATATTCAGGATTATGTAAAGCCTTGTAAAGCCGATTTATTGAATAAAGATATACAGTATGCTCATTTTGACGCTGCGGTTAATCATGGTGTAAAAGGAGCGGCTAAAATACTTCAAAGAGCATCAGGAGTTAAAGACGATGGCATTATAGGTAAAATAACATTAAAAGCGTGTGAAAATTTAAGCTTAGAGCGTTATTTACTTTTTAGAGCGTTTTATTACATGGAAATAGTAGGTAATAACCCAAGTCAATACAAATATATTAAAGGTTGGGCAAATAGATTAAAACATATATTATAATGAAATTGAAAAGTATTTTAAAAGGTTTATTTACTGGAGCTTTAAAAGCTGTACCAGTAGTTGGTAACATAGCAACGGAGATTAAAGAACAAGTAGAAACAGACACGGAACACGCACCTAAAGGCAAGATTGACTACGCTAGGTTATTTGGATATGCTATCATGTCTATTATAATTATATCCGTAATAGCGGGTTGGTTAGATTTAGAAGATGCTGAAACATTAATTAAGAAGTTAAATATATTTTCTTTTATTTCATAGGTTTTTTTCATAGTTTAAAGGGGGTCTACTAATTTAGTAGGCTCTTTTTTTGTTAAAATTAATCGCATTAGTTATCAGTTAGTTATGAATTAATTGTAAAAAAATACGTTAAAAAGTTTTGTAATTAAAAAGTTGTTAGTATATTTGAACTATACAAACGAATAAAAAACACGAATAATGAAAACAATCCCACAAAATTTAGATCGAAAAGTTAAGAAGTTTATTTTTGACCAAGTAGAAGTTAATCCAGAAGATCTTATTGATAATTCTAGTAATTCAGTTTATATTGAAGCTTATAAGGGTGATATAGACTTAGGTTTCACACTTGATATTGAATACAATCATAACTTGGAATTAGAGTACACTAGTGGTAATTACTTTGATGAAGATGAGTATAATTACACTGGTTCTGCAGAAGTTGTGGAAATCAGAGTTTACACTGAAGATGAAGAGTACGAATTAGAATTAACTGATAAACTAAAAAGAGAATTAAACTTTAAATTTTAAACTATGAAAAACACATTTAAAGGATTAGCAAAGGGAGTACAGTCAAGTGTATTCCCTGACGGATCGAGAACTATTCATCAATGGAGAGAAAAACAAACTGTAGGAAGTTTTAGCGAGTGGTGTAAACAATTTAAAGTATCTAATAAATATGCAAAGTAAACAAGAAATTATTGACTACTACCAAAACGAGATTAACAAAGTAGAAAGTAAACTAGAAAAATCAGCTTTAGAATATCAATGTAAACAACATTTAGAAGCTTATGAAAAAGGGGAAGAATACAAAATGGAGAACGATCAAGGAGGGTTTGAGTGCTTTGGTTGTGGGTCTTGAGAATTTAATTATTTTAGCAGTAATATATTTAACGAATAAATTTAAACTATGAAAAACTTATTTAAAGCATTAGCAAATTTTCAGCAAGAAGTACCAACGATCCATAAAGGTACTGAGGGGTACGGGTATAGTTACGCGGATTTACCTACTATCTTTGAGAAGATAAACCCATTATTAAAAGAAAACGGATTAGGGTTTACTCAATTATTAGAAAACGACTCAATTAAAACTATTATCTTCCACGCGGAAAGCGGAGAAACTTTAGAAAGCACAATGACTATACCTACAGACGTACAGTTAAAAGGTATGAACTTCTTCCAAGTTATGGGTTCAGCTATTACTTACTATCGTAGATACGCTTTATCAAGTGCTTTAGGACTTGTAACGGATAAAGATACCGATGCGTCAGGAGAACAGGTTAAAGATGATAAAACATGGTTAAATCCAGGCGATGCTAACTGGAATAAAGTAGTTAAAGCTATGAAAGACGGTTATACTATCGAGCAAGTATTAAAGAAGTACAAAGTAAGTAAGGACACTCAAAAGAAGCTAGAAGATGAAATTCAAAATTAGAGCGTCAGCAGTCGGTAAGATTATGACTAACTCAAAAAAAGAGGGAGAGTTAAGTAAAACAACTCTCTCTTATGTAGACGAGTGGTTAAAATCAAAAATATACGGAGTTAATAAAGATATATCTTCTAAGTACACCGAGAAAGGTCATAGATGTGAAGATAATGCTATAGATTTCGTAAGCGATCAATTTGGTGAGTTTATGATTAAAAACGAAGAATATTTTCAAAACGATTTTTTAACTGGTACTCCTGACATTATTACAAAAGATGAAATTATCGATATTAAAAATAGTTGGGATTGTTTTACTTTTCCGTTATTTGAAAAAGAGTTACCTAACAAAGATTACTACTATCAATTACAAGCTTATATGTACTTAACTGGCAAACGAAAAGCTAAAGTAGTTTATGTATTAATGGATACACCTGAGGATCTATTAGGATATTATAATAAAGTTGTAAGCTATCAAAACATAGATTCTAAGTATCGTATAAAAGTTTTTGAGGTAGAGTATTCAGAAGATGATGTAAAAGCTATTAGAGAGCGTGTAAATGAGATTCAAGAGTATATTAATAAACTATTAAATAAAGTAAAATGAATAAAAAAACACAAAAACAGTTAATGATGACCGTAGCAATATGGGATTTATTTGACGAATCATTGTCTTTAATTGATGAAAGGACTTTAAGACAAGGTATGAAGTATAGATTTAAAAGCTTATCTATCCAGTCTAAGCTAATGAGAACAGAATTAAAATTAGCAGGAGTTTTAGATCAAGAAGAAGATGATTACGAACGAGTAAAAGAAGAAATAGCAGAAATAGTATTTAATCAATTTAATTTAATAGAATAATGGAAAACAAAAAGATTTACGTAGGAAACGGAAAAGAAAATGAACAATACGGATTTGTAAACTTCTCAGTATGTTTAGATGACTTACCACAAGAACATATTAACGAGTATAAAGGTAAGAAGTATATTAACTTAACTATTTCTAAGAAGAAAGAAGTAGATGCGTATGGTAAAACTCACGCGGTTAGTGTTAATACTTGGGTTAAGGATAATGTAGGTAATAACAGCACACCAACAGCAGCACAAGTTAACGATGATCTCCCTTTCTGAGAAAAAGTAAATTTAATTAAAAACGCACTAGGCTGTGTTATGATCAAAAAAGAGGGGGTGTAAAAACTCCCTTTTTATTTAAAATAAATTGTATAAAAATTTACATTACTTACTTTTTTTATTGAATTATTATTTATAAATTAGCAATATGAAAACAAAAGAACGAATAAATATCTTACTTAACTACCTCACTAAGGTTGATTTAGCACAAGAAATAGGAATAACAAGACCTACTTTGGATTCAAGAATAGAAAAAGATAACTGGAAAAAAGGAGAGGAAATTATAGTTAAAGAAATTTTTAAAAACAAAATAAAGTAATTTTTTTTGAATATTAATGTATAAAAATTTACAATGAGTCAAGGGTGGATTAAATTACATAGACAAATTGCAGATAATCCTTTATGGAAATGCGAGTCGTTTTCTCGTGGTCAAGCATGGGTAGATTTAATACTTTTAGCTAATCATAAAGATTCTTTTTTTTATAAAAGAGGAATTAAAATAGATGTTAAAAGAGGTCAGTTAGGTATTAGTGAAAAAGGTTTATCTGATCGTTGGAAGTGGTCAAGAAACAAGGTAAAAAAGTTTTTAAAAGATCTTGAAAAAGAACACCAAATAAAAATTGAGAAAAGTAATGTTACTCAAGTAGTTACAGTATTAAATTACGATGAATTTCAGCAAGAAAAGACACCAAGTAGAACACCAAACGATACACCAAAAGGACACCAAGAGGACACATACAAGAATGATAATAATGAAAAAGAAGATAATATAGATGAAATTGTAAATGATATTTATAATCTTTATCCTACTAAATGTTTTATTAATGGTAGGGCTATAACTAAAGGTAAAAAGTGTAAAGACAAAATTAAAACACTATTAAATAAATCAGAAACTAAAGAATCTTTAGAAGCTAAAATAAAATGGATTCTAAAAACTAGAAAAAGAGATGGTATATTTTTATCTGACTTTACGACATTTTTAAATAACTTACCTGATCTAGATTTTGAACCGCCTAAAAATAAATTTGAAAGTTATATGCAAGAACTAAAAGAAGATGATAGTAAAAAAATAGACTCTTCTAGACTTTATAAAGACTTAGAAGCTAAATTAATAACACCTGAGCAATTTAAAGAGATTAAACAATTATCGGATTCAAATTATATTAAATTTGTAAATAGAGCTTAATGAAAGGATTTGAAATAATATCTGCTGATAAGCTACAAAAAGACTTAGATAAATTTTTAATTAAAGGAGCTGAACCAGGACTAAAAACGGGATTTGATATTATAGATACTAGTTATACTGTTTTAAAAGGTGGAGTTACCGACTTAACTGGTTGGCCTGGAAGTGGAAAAACTTTATTTTTAGATGATTTATTAATGAGTTTATCACAGCGATACGGGTGGAAACATTTACTTTACGTACCTGATTCGGGTAACCACCAAGATGTGTATTCTAGACTTATCCACAAATTAACTGGAAAAACATTTAGAAAAGATTATGATAATCAAATTAATCAAGCTGAGATGTATAAAGCTATGGCTTGGGTTAGAGAACACTTTCACGTTCTTATTAGAAACGATTTTAAAGAACGATTATCTCCTGCTGAGTTTTGGGAATATGCAATAGCTAATAAATACGATAGTGCTGTTATAGATTCTTGGAATTTCATGAAACATGACTCATCTAGAGGTACAAGTTATTTAGCTGAAATATTAAGCTATAGAAACGAGTTAGCGGAAAATAATAATATACATTTTTTTACTATTATACACCCTAAAAACCCAACGGAAAAAGATTATGATAAAGAAGGTAAATTAAGACCTGCTAACGAATACACTTTAATGGGAGGTTCAGAGTGGAATAATAACGGTAAATGTATAATAAGTGCGCATAAAGAGAGTAAAGATTCGGATATTTACGAGATACACTTTAGAAAGATCAAACCTGATATAGTAGGTTTAGCAGGAGGTTTTATAGAAATGCAACACGACTGGAGATTAAGAAGATTTTATTATATTGATCCAGATAAGTTTGGTCAAAAAAGCTACGCTGTAAAAACTATGTTTGCTGATAAAGGAACTCAAACAAAATTAGAA
>Ga0208898_1001504_pt1 | contig 15324 bp, 24 predicted proteins | sample VirMetDEL_Mar_4_FD_184513 | JGI IMG/M metagenome (GOLD analysis project Ga0208898, IMG submission 184513) | Aqueous microbial communities from the Delaware River and Bay under freshwater to marine salinity gradient to study organic matter... | ecosystem: Environmental > Aquatic > Marine >...
GAATCGGAAGACAAGTTTACAGAAGAAGACGAAAAGAAACTTCAACAAGCAATTCAGTTTTTAAAGCACAGAGAAATGTGCCAAGAACCATTTGACGGATACTGGGACGAGGAGGAAGAATGAAGTCACTAATTCTTATTGCTTGCTTTTTACCTGTTGTTATTATCTACATAGTAATGAAATTATCTTTGTGGATTGCTGCCGTAAATTCTGAAAACGATTATGTCAGAGAAGATGCCAAAAGAAAACACGGACCCTATCTGGCAGACGCATATGCAGACGTTGATGAAGAGAAAGAGAGTGATTGAAACGGCACAGACCATTGACAGAGCACTCTGGGAATGGTATTCTGAGAGGGGCCTTGAGGTTCCTGATTGGAAAACACAAGAAGACCCACAGTGGTGGATCGATTACTTAAACGAACTCGGTATTGACCCAACAAACCCATAATGTCACACTTAGTAGCAACAGCACTCAACAATCCAGTATTTCTTGGTTTCCTAAGTGGTTCTCTTATTGTATTGCCCATAGCAGGTATGTGGGCAGTTCATAAATATAAGTGGGAGCACTGGGCACCATTTGACAAAAAACACGACAAGTAAAATGCTTACATTCAGAGAGTTCTACGAAATTTGCGAAGGAAAAAAATCAGGAACACCTCCACACGCAGTTCCTGGTTCTTATAGTGAGAAGGATGGAGTAAAGACATATACTCTCCAATCTTATGATGGTCCAGATGGTCCTCCAACTAAGAAGGAAGTCAAGAAACTCATTACTGATCGAAGTGGTGGTAAAGCAGTTAAACAAGAACTGAAGAGAAGGAAAAAGGTTGACAAAAAGAAAAAGTGATCTTATAATATTCCAGTAACGGGGCGTAGCTCAGCTTGGTAGAGCGCTGCTTTTGGGAAGCAGAAGTCGTAGGTTCGAATCCTGTCGCCCCGATGCCTATATATTATCAACAATGAAGATTTATTCTGTGGAACACTGGCAAAACAACTGGGACACCTTGATTGAACGAGTTGAGAATGGTGAACATATAGGAATCAGAAACGAAGAAAATGGGCACACAGCAGTCATGATTCCTGCAGACGATGAACTGCTAAGAATCTATACAGACCACGACGAAGCATCGTGATTTTCTGCTCGTTTAGCCATCTGGTGAAGGCAGCGAACTCATAATTCGCCTCAGGAGAGTTCGATCCTCTCAACGAGCATTGACAGTTCGCTGTCAATCCCTTATAATACTAAGGTAATCAATCAAAACAATGGCACTTACTTCCAAGTTCAAAAAAGACGTTCAAACTCTTCGTGGCGCAGCAAACGGCGATTTTTATCTTGATGTAAAGAATCCGAAACTTTACAAAAAAGTTCGTCGTTATTATGAAAACGAAGGTGTTGTTTTTTCTGGAGATCCTATGGATGACTATGAAATGTTGATGGAGTATCTCTATCAAGATCTTGAAACTGTTGAGGTTGCTTGAGTCACGGACGGACTATAACAGCACTGGTCGGGAACCCCCCCTTTAACTAAAAAAATGAATATAGTAGAAAAACCGTGGGGAAATTACAAAGACTTAGAAAGGAATCCTTTTCGAGTTGTAAAAATTATAAAAATATTTCCCAAACAAAGATTCTCTCTACAAAAACATTTTAAGAGAGAAGAGTTCTGGTATATCTTATCTGGAACAGGAACTATTACTTTGGACTCCGAAACCAGAGAGGTAGTTCCAAAAAACTATTATTACATTCCGATAGGATGTGTTCATAGACTTCAAGCTGGTATTGATGGAATTGAGTTTCTTGAAATTCAGCAGGGAGATTGCGATGAGTCTGATATTCAAAGAATAGAGGATGATTATGATAGAGTCACGGAGAGACTTTAAAAGAACTGGTGGAGTCAATATGACCCTATATGAGTTTCCAATCTCTCTCAAGGATTGGTGGTGCGGATGGAGGTTACTCCCGCCTGGTTTCCAATTTCCAGTCAAAGAATTGGTGGCGAGCCTGAATAGTAAAGTAGAGGGGTATATTGCCCCTCTTTTTTTATGATATATATTCTACGCATAATTGATAAGTATGAATTCTAAGGTTTTAGCAATAAATGGATGTCATGATGCTTCAGTTACTTTTGTAGATAATGATGGCAAAATAAGAATCTTTGAATATGAAAGATTTTGTAAGAAAAGATTTGGGATATTTAAATCAAGTGAAGATGGTAAAATTCTTGGTACAGATGAAAAAACAAGAAGCGACTTTATTGATTATGTAAAAATAAATTTAAAAGAAGAACCTGAAGTTATACTTTATAGTGAACTTGATTCTGAAGATATTAAGTTTCTTCAGAGTAAGTTTAAAGAAGTAAAGAACATATACCACATGGGACACCATATGTCTCACTGCGCTGGGGCGTATTTTCAAAGTGGATTTAAAAATGCTTTAGCAATATCATTAGATGGTGGTGGTTTTGACTATCTTACTCACGATAGTATGAATGTTTTGAGTTATAGTATTGGTGTTTTTTATGACGGAGAATATAAAAAACTTACCGACAATAATATGCAAAATTCAATTCCATTTAACCCTGGAATATATGGAACCTTTGGATATTATGTTTCGGAAATTAATAAAGAAGTTAATGAAGTAGGAAAGTCTGATAAGAATGCTCTTACGTATGCTGGGAAAATAATGGGTTTGGCTGCCTATGGAAATGTAAGAGAAGAGTGGATTGAAGGAATTGAAAAATATTATAACTATCATCCGACTCAGCATATCTCAAACGCAGATCAAATATCCAATGAGTTGTCTACTAGTATGGGTATTGACTTATATGAAAACTGTTTTTCTGGGCAGGATAGTTATGACCTAGCGGCAACAAATCAATATGTTTTTGAGAAACTATCTTTTAACTTTATTTTAGAATATATTGAAGAATACAAATTGGATGTTGTATTTTCTGGTGGTTGTGCTTTGAATGTCCTTTTCAACCAGAGACTAAAAGAATATTTGAGTAGTAGAAAAATAAACCTTTACATTCCACCATATCCAAGTGATTGTGGTTTATCTTTTGGACATTTTACATATTATCAATCTTTAAAAGCAGACCCTTCACCATATTGTGGGATTGGAATAATTGACAAAAGTGATCTATACAAGTATTATACTAAGTACAATGGTTTGAATAAATCTTTTTATGCTAAAGTAGATTTGATTGTTGACTTAATTAAAGATGGAAAAATAGGAGGAATATTAAAAGGAAATTCTGAGGTGGGACCAAGAGCTCTTGGGAATAGAAGTATTATATGTGATCCTTCTATTGCTGATATGAAAGATATTCTAAACTCTAAGGTAAAGTTTAGAGAATGGTTTAGACCTTTTGCTCCTGTATGTAGAGAAGAGGATAAAGATAAGTATTTTGAAAATGCTTATCCTTCAGAATATATGAGTTTTGCTCCAAGAGTAAAGGAAGAATATAAGAATAGTCTTCCATCAATTACTCATGCTGATGGAACGGCAAGACTTCAAACGGTAAATTGTAATCAGCATAGTTTATTTTACAATATACTCACGGAACTACATAACAGGAATGAGATATCTGTTATTATGAATACTTCCTTTAATATTAAAGGCAAACCTATATTGACCTCTATTGAAGACGCTTTTAATGTTTTAGAGACTACAGAGTTGGATTTTATTGTCGTTGAAAATTTATTGTTTGTAAAATGAAAGTTGCTTTAATTACTGGAATAACCGGGCAAGATGGTTCTTATCTTGCGGAACTTCTTTTGAGTAAAGGATATGAAGTTCATGGAATTGTTCGTCGCGCTTCATTGATTAATACTCATCGTATTGATCATATCTACGGAGATATTCATCTTCATTATGGTGACTTGACTGACTCTACAAATCTTGTGAGAGTTATTCAGCAAGTTCAACCAGATGAGATTTATAATCTTGGTGCTCAAAGTCATGTAAAAGTTTCTTTTGAGATTCCTGAATATACTGGTCAAGTTGATGCTTTAGGAACACTTCGTGTTCTTGAAGCAGTCCGTCTTCTTGGCATGGAAGAAAAGACCAGAATCTATCAAGCATCTACAAGTGAACTTTATGGTTTGGTCCAGGAAGTTCCTCAGAAAGAAACCACTCCCTTTTATCCACGTTCTCCTTATGGAGTTGCTAAAATCTATGGATATTGGATTACGAAAAACTATCGTGAGTCGTATGGACTTTATGCTTGCACGGGCATTCTTTTTAATCATGAATCTCCTCGCAGAGGTGAGACATTTGTTACTCGTAAGATTACTAGGGCGCTAAAAGCAATTGCAAATAATGAACAGGAAATTCTTTACCTAGGAAATCTAAATGCAAAACGGGATTGGGGACATGCTAAAGACTTTGTAGAAGCAATGTGGCTAATGCTTCAGCAGGATATTCCAGAGGATTATGTTATTGCTACGGGAAAACAGTATTCTGTTCGCGAGTTTGTAGAAAAAGCAGCACCTTATTTTGGGATGCTAATTACCTGGAGAGGTGAAGGATTAGGTGAAATTGGATATGATGTTTTTACCGGAAAAGAGGTTATTAGAGTAGACCCCAAATATTTCCGCCCAGCAGAAGTTGAAACTTTATTGGGTGATGCCACAAAAGCAAAGCATAATCTTGGGTGGTCTCCTAAGATTTCTTTCGATCAATTAGTTGAGGATATGTGTATTAATGAAACTTGATAGTAAAATATACGTTGCTGGTCACAATGGACTGGTTGGTTCTGCTTTAATTCGTAAGTTGGAATCTGATGGATACTCAAATATTATTGTTGCAGATAGATCTAAATTAGATTTGACTCGCCAAAGTGATGTTGAAGAATTTTTTGAATACCATAAACCCGAATATGTTTTTCTTTCTGCTGCTAGAGTTGGTGGAATTGGATATAACAAATCTTTCCCTGCCGATTTTATTAGAGAAAATTTGAACATTCAAACTAATGTAATTGATTCTGCCTATAGATCGGGAACCAGAAAACTTTTGTTTCTTGGGTCTGCCTGCATTTATCCAAAACATGCTCCAGTTCCAATCAAAGAAGAATATTTAATGACTTCTGCTTTGGAAGAAACTAATATTGCTTATTCTTTGGCAAAAATTTCTGGATACATTATGTGTAAAAAATATACTGAACAATACGGTATGAAAACTATTTCCGTAATGCCAAATAATCTTTACGGTATTAATGACAATTTTAATATTGAGCAATGCCATGTAATACCAAGTTTTATTAATAAGTTCATTTCAGCTAAAGATTCTGGAAAATCTGAAGTGATATGCTTTGGTGATGGAAGTCCAACAAGAGAGTTTCTTTTTTCTGATGACTTAGCGGATGGACTATTGTTTTTGATGAACAACTATGATGATCCTGAAATTATAAATATTGGACCAGATAGGGAAGTAAGTATTAAGGAATTATCTGAGATAGTTGCTAAACATGTTGGATACACTGGCAAAATTATTTGGGATAAGTCTAAACCAAATGGAACTCCAAGAAGAGCTTTAGATACTTCTAAAATGAAATCTTTAAATTGGAAATCAAAAACAAGTTTGGAAGAAGGTCTCAAAGTTACTATTGAATGGTTTTTACAAAATAGGAGCACATATGAAAGGGTATAAGTGGCCACTAATGAAAAATACTTTATCTTTTATGGATAGAGTAAAGTTGGCAAAGTTTATTTTGAGTTCTGATAGATTTACTCAAGGGAAAAGAGTAAAGGAATTTGAAGATGCTTGGTCTAAATGGTTGGGTTGTAAATATTCTCTTTATGTAACTTCAGGTAGCACAGCGAATTTTCTTCTTATAGCATCCATTATTGAAAAGTATGGACTTAAACCTGGAGATAAAGTTTTGCTTCCTGCTTGTACTTGGGTAACTAATATTAACCCAATCTTCCAGCTTGGACTTACTCCAGTTTTCTGTGATATTAGTTTAGAAGATTATAGTTTTGACACAGATTCTTTAAGTTATATCAAAGAAAAACATCCTGACATTAAACTTGTTTTTGTAACTCATTTGTTGGGGATTCCTGCAAAAGTTTCTATCTACAAAGAATATTTTCCGGAAGCAATTTTTCTTGATGATGTATGTGAATCTCATGGATGTAAAGAAGGTGATGAGAAAGTTGGATCTTTAAGTCTGGGATCTACCTTTAGTTTTTATTTTGGTCACCATATGTCAACTGTTGAAGGTGGAATGATTTCTACTAACGATTCTTCTTTGTATGACATTATGAAGATGAAGAGGACTCATGGACTTGCTAGAGCATCTGATCGTTTTGATGAATATTCAAATCTCAATCCAGAAATTGAAAAGTCGTTTTTATTTGTAACTGATGGATATAACTTTAGAAATACTGAGTTGGGTGCTGTTCTTGGATTGTCTCAACTAAAAAAACTTGATAAATTTATTTCTATTAGAAGAAAGAACTATGAAGAGTATGTTAAAATAGTAAATGAATCCGATAGTTTGTATCCAGTAACTTTTAACTCCGGAAATAGTTCATTTTGTTTGCCCTTTATATGTAAGACAAAGGAGATAAAGAAAAAACTTATTTCTCTTTTCAATGAAAATGGTATAGAGTATAGACCTATTGTTGGAGGAAACCTTCTTAAGCAACCTTATCTAGATTATAAAATTTGTTCTGAAAAGTCTGAAGAAGAACTAAATGTAAATATTATTCATGAGAATGGAATTTACATTGGCAATAGTCAATTTGTCGGAAATAAAGAAATTAAAATTCTTAAAAATATTATTGAAGAACTATGATTGGATTTAATTACTTGGGAAACATGGGACATCTGGGAAACCAGATGTTTCAATATGCTGCGGTTAAAGGAATTGCGACACATAAAGGATATGACTGGTGTATTGCTCCAAAGGAAAACGCTGGTAAAAACTATCCTTTAGGTCTTCTCAGTGAGATTTATAGTTGTTTTAATTTAAACTCATGTAAACATTATTCATACGTTGATGGTGGTGCTGTAGCAGAAAGATCTTTTGCTTTTGATAAAGACTTGTTTGAGAAATGCCCAGACAATGTAACTCTATATGGATACTTTCAAAGTGAAAAATACTTCAAGCATATTGAAGATGAACTAAGAGATGATTTTACATTTAAACCTGAAATAGTAAAAGAGTGTAATGAAATTGTAGAGACAGTTTTTGAAGATATTGAAACTGCTGTTTCTTTACATATTCGTAGAGGTGATTATACTACAAATCCAAATCATCCTATTCAACCCTTAGACTGGTATGAAAATGCCATATCCAATTTTGATTCCAAATGTGAAGTAGTTGTCTTTTCCGATGATCCAAAATGGTGTATGGAACAGGAAATATTTTCTGATGATAGATTTATTGTATCTAATGGAAATACTCCATATCACGATCTTTGTTTGATGTCAAAGATCAAAAATCATATAATTTGTAATAGTTCTTTTAGTTGGTGGGGCGCTTGGTTGGCCAATAGTAAGAATGTTGTAGCACCCAAAAATTGGTTTTCTGGTTCTTGTATTGACCATGATACTTCTGATTTGTATTGTAGTGGATGGAAAGTGGTATGAAAATTCAAACTTTTATTTTTAACTGGAATAGGGTTGATGAAAATGTAGAGAAGATATTTAATCAGTTAAACGACTCTGGATTGAATGTCAATGTTATAAATTCTACAGACAACGAAAGGGAAGGATGGATAAATGTAGGAGATGACTATTGGTGTTATGGTCAAACTTATACTGCATTTAATAACTTTGATGAAAGTAATGATTACTTGAATATCATTTTTGGAGATGTTGAATATGATGACTACGTTCATTTGGTGAATAGGACCAAAGAAGTTTTGGAGTCTATTCCCAATATTGGCGTCTTTGCTCCAGACTATTCAAATAAAGATAAGTGTTGGTGGACTATTGATGAAACTTCCGTAGAAAGATATGACTCGGAAAATGTAATTGAATTTGATGATAATAGAATCGTAGCATCTACAATTTGTGACTTCTTTTGTATAGCAATTCATAAAGATCTAGTAAAACTTTATTTAAAATTTCTTGAGCATTTTGTTTCTATTCATCCAGATTTTCCTTTATGGAAAGGTAATGGATGGGGAACAGGAACTATAGTTTGTGTAATGGCTCATACTTTAGGTATGTTTGTTTGTAGAGACAAGGAACTTGTGGTCGGACACACGGATGTTACTGGAGGAGATGTAAAACTTACGGCAAAATACTTCAATATTTTGATGGAAGAATATAAAAAATATATTGGTGATGGAGCATCTTTGTTTGATAAGAAAAGAACCATCATTACTTCAAGGTGTGGTAAGCACGAAGGGTTTGTTAAACATACAACAATAAATGATCTTTGGGCAAAGAACTAAATATCGATAGTAATTATTTTAGACTATGAAAAAATATGCTGTTTTGGGATATGATACAATTAACATTGGGGATGATATTCAGAGTTTCATAGCTTCAACTATAGTCAAACCTTCATATATCATCATGAGAGATGACTATGAACAAGTGTATGATTTTGAAACTGGAGAACGTGTTGAACTAAAAGAAAAAGTTTATCTTATAATGAACGGGTGGTTCATGCATGGATCCGAGTGGAAAGGTCCAAGTAAAACTATGGACAATATTAAGTTTCCGTATGAAAGTGAATTTATTGTTCCAGTATTCATATCAACTTGTCTTTCACCAGACTGTAAAGAACTTTCTTCTTCAGAGTCTTTGGAGTATTATAAGAAATATTCTCCGGTTCTTTGTAGAGATAAAACTACACTTCAAATGCTTCAGGAAAATGGAGTTGAATCTGAATTCTTTGGATGCCTTACATCGAATTTAAATATTGAAGATGTTCCAGACAATGAAATATACAGAGAGACATATGCTGGAAAAACTTTATTTGTTCATGGAGATGACTTATTTCGGTTCAAAAACATTAAACTAAGTGAAGAACCTTTTATTGTTAATCATTATATTCAAGAGTTAAAGGATGTGAGTCCTAAAGATAGAATTGTTGCTGCGGGAGATCTTTTAAGTCAATATAAATACTGCTCTAAAATATACACTACCAGACTTCATTGTCTATTACCCTCAAGATCTATAGGTGTTGATGTAGAGTTTATTACTGCTGATGGTAAAGATTGTTATAGAACAAAGGATTTAGTTGACAGTAAATTGACTAAAGAAAACTTAAAAGAAAAGATTGAAGAAATTGTAGGGGGTTTAAAATGAAAATTTGTATTCTAAATATTGCCACAAACAAATATATTAGGTTTGTTGAGCAACTTCTTAATTCTGTAGAAGAGAATTTTTTAAATGGGCATGATATTTCCGCATTAGTATTCACTGACCATGAAATTGAAGAAGTTTCTGAAAATGTAAAAATTTCCAAAATTGAGCACGAACCTTGGCCAATTCCTACACTTAAAAGATACCATTACTTCATTAAAGAAAAGGAATATATTTCTCAATTCGATTATGTATTTTATATGGATGTTGATATGAGAATTGAAGGAAAGGTTGGTGATGAAATTCTTGGAGATTTGGTCGCCACTCAGCATCCAGGATTCTGGTGGAGAGATAAGAATGAATATTCTTATGAGCGTAGATCTAATTCTACAGCATGTATTCCTGGAGGAGAGGGGAATATGTATTATGCTGGAGGGTTCAATGGAGGAAAGCCTGAGAACTTCCTTGAAATGGCACAAACAATTGTTGATAATATTGAGCAAGACTTTAAAAATAATATTATTGCTGTTTGGCATGATGAGTCTCACATGAACAAATATCTTTATAATAATCCTCCTACTTTGGAACTGAATCCTTCATATTGCTATCCAGAAAATGCTAGAGTCAATCCTCAGGGGTGGCATGTTCCTTTTGAATCTAAGATCGTTGCTCTTGATAAAAATCATGCAGAGGTGAGAAGTGAAAATTAATTTAACTGATATACCAGTTTATTATGTAAATCTTGAAGGAGAAGATGAAAAAAGAAAGCATACTGAGTCTATGCTTAAAAATCTTGGATTCAAGTATGTTGAAAGGTTTAACGCAATCCGGCATGAGGCAGGACGTATCATTGGATGTGCTAGATCTCACTATGAAATTTTAAGTAAAGATATTGAACCTCCATTTATTATTCTTGAAGATGACTGTGCTATCAATAAAAAATTTAAACCTGAAGTTGAGATACCAGATGATGTAGACGCTCTTTATTTGGGAATCTCTCATTGGGGTAGATATATTGGGCACTCGGGACCATTTGTTCATGCTACAAAGGTTGATGATGAGATTGTAAGAATCTATAATATGTTGGCGACCCATGCTATTTTATATTATTCTAAAGAGTATGTTGATATATGTCGTAGAGTAGCATATCATCATGGTTACGAAATAGAAGACCATTTGGATATTGGATTTGCGGAAATACATAAATTTTATAATGTATATTGTTACGACGAACCACTTTTCCGTCAATATGAATGGAGTGCTGTTACGACAGGAAGAATAAGTGAAAACTCTTACAACAGTAGGAAAGCGAAAGTTCTATATAATGATGTCTTGTCGGATGAGGAAAGTTATTATAGAATAGGTACTACAAACTTTATATCTCCAATCAAACATTTAATTACGAAAAGAGATATAACTGGAATACCTGGAATGTTTTTGCCGACAAAATTACTGTAAGGAGGGTTTTAAATTGAAAAGTTTAGTTACTGGTGGGGCTGGTTTTATTGGTTCTAACCTTGTTGATCATTTAATAGAACTTGGGCACGAAGTTATTGTTATTGATAATGAATATTCTGATGTCCATGAACATTTTTATTATAATGAAAAGGCAAAAAATTATAAGTTAGATATTCGGGACTATGAAAATACTAGACCTCTTTATACTGATGTAGATTATGTTTTCCATTTTGCTGCTGAAGCACGTATTCAACCAGCAATTCAAAATCCAATTGAGGCGGTAAGCATTAACTCTGTTGGAACTTGTACTGTTCTTCAGTGCGCAAGAGAAGCGGGAGTTAAGAGGGTGATGTATTCCTCTACTTCTTCTGGATATGGATTGGCAAATGATATTCCTAATGTAGAGACTCAACCGGATGATTGTCTAAATCCATATTCTGTATCCAAGGTAAATGGAGAAAAGCTTTGTTCAATGTATACAAAGTTGTTTGGTCTTCCTACTATTATCTTTAGATATTTCAATGTTTATGGAGAACGTCAACCATTGAAAGGTCAGTATGCTCCAGTTATTGGCATTTTCCTTCGTCAACGTCGAGATGGAGAACCTTTGACTATTGTTGGTGATGGAGAACAAAGGAGAGACTTCACTCATGTTGTTGATGTAGTCCAAGCAAATATTAGAGCGGCGGTTACTGATTTACATGAAGATGCTTTTGGGCAAGTTTATAATGTTGGATGCGGAAAGAACTATTCAGTAAATGAAATTGCTTCTATGATTTCCGATAATACTGTTAATATTCCTCCTCGTATTGGTGAGTCGAGAGTTACTCTTGCAGATAATAGTAAGATTGTGTCTACCCTAGGATGGCAACCTACAGTTGACTTGGAAGAGTGGGTGAGGAAACAACAATGAAAACCCAAATATTTACTTTCGCATTTAACCGACCAGATTTTCTTAAACTTCAAATAAAATCTTTTAGAAAATTTTTTGATGGGGAATATGATATAAATGTCGTATGTGATTATAGAGATGAAAAATTTCTAAAAGAGTTTGAAACTATTTGTAAAGAGGAGAATGTAAATTTTTATAAGCATAAATCTACATCTAATGGCAATCCAAGTTTTTATCACGGAAGTGTTTTAACCTGGGCTTATAGTGATATAATCAAACCAAAGTTTCAGAACGACTATGTTTTAATTGTCGATCATGACATGTTCTTGATTGACAATTTTAATCTATCCGAATATTTAAATGGATATGATATTTTTGGATCACCTCAAAGTAGAGATGGTATAAAATATATCTGGCCAGGATTTGTTGCCTTTAAAGTTTCCAAACTAAAAGATTTGGATTTTGATTTTCTTCCTTGTATGGTCAATAGGACTATGTTAGATACTGGAGGAGGAACTCATAAGATAATGGATAAACTGAAATATAGACCTTCTTCTCTTGAATATCCTGATGAATATGATGGGATAGATTTGACAGATAAAAAGGTCAATAGAGGATTTGCTAGCGAACTTCATTGCGATAGAAAATTCTTTCACTATAGAAATGCTTCTTCTTGGGATCTTGGATATCAAGTAAGTGATAGTGGAAAGACTAAACTTTTATTTGATATTGTAAAAGATATTTTGAAATAATGTTTAATAAAATAAGAATATTTTTGTGGCACATTGCAGCAGAACTTGAATATATTCTTTATCCTTGGAAAGAAGATAATCCTGCTTCGCCAGAAACAATAGTAAAATATAATTTGCCTGAACAAAGTTTTGATCAAAATTTACACTATGACTGGCTAAAAAGTCACGATGAAAAAATTTCCAGACTTCAAAAGGAAATGATATATGTACAAAAGAGAATGAACGAAATTCAAAATGGACAAAAATAAATCTACATATAAACTGAATGGGTTTGGTCCTGTATATTATCTAAATCTTGATGGTCAACCTGAAAGAAATGAGTTTATGGAGGACCAACTTAAATATTGGGAAATTGAAAACTATACAAGAATATCTGCTTATGATGGCAGAGAAGATGACTTGGCTGAAGTTATAAAGGGAAGATATCCTGAAAATATGACATCGGGCGAAGTTGGATGTGTAACTTCGCATTTAAAAGCAATTAAGCATTGGTATGAAACTTCTGATAGTCCTTACGCAATCATCATGGAAGATGATTGTGATTTGGAGACTGTTAAGTCTTGGAATTTTACCTGGAAAGATTTTATAGCAAAAGCACCTTATGCTTGGGATGTTCTACAACTTGCTATTATTTGTACTGGAGATATTGTAGTTCCTATTCATAATAGGTTTGTCAATGATTTTTCTACAGCGTGTTATGTTATTACTAGACACCATGCAGAAAAACTTATTAAAAATCATATTAGGGGAGATAAGTATAAGCTTGATAATGGGGTTCTTCCTAGAGCTGTTGCTGATGATTTGATCTATAACTCTGGAGTAACTTATTCGTCCCCAATGCTTCTTTACAGGTTGTCTCTTGGTTCTTCTATTCATCCCGATCATGTTGATATGTTCCACAAGAGATGTCATGATGGAATATTAAATTTTTGGAAGACGCAAGGATGTAATATGACTGTAGAGCAACTTACAGCATATAACCCTTATCATGGCAGAGTTTCTGAGGGATCTAAACCAAAAGAAGAAGCTTGACACCCAAGAAACCCCATGCTATTATAAATAAGTCATCACAACTGAATGCCTCAATTACTCGCTGCAAGAACGTGATACAAACGGGACGAGTCGAAGTCCCTGACATCTGTGGGTAACCATTCCACAAGAAAACTACGAGGTAACTAAAATGTTCAACAAATCTGTTTTCGCAGCCGCTGCTGCTGCTCCTTTCATGGCCACCGCTGCGTTTGCAGGTCCCTACGTCAACGTTGAAGCCAACAGTGGTTTCACCGGTAGCGACTATGCAGGCACTGTAACCGACATCGCTATTGGTTACGAAGGCGCTCTGGGTGAGAACGCTGGTTGGTATGCTCAGGCAGGTCCCGCCATCGTTGCTATTGATGGTCTGGACACCGATACTCAGTTCTCCGGTAAGGCAGGTCTGGGTGTTGATGTCACCGAGAACGTCAATGTCTACGGTGAGTTCTCCTTCCTGACTGCTGACGGTGATAACAACTACGGCGCTAAGGCAGGCGTCACCTATCGTTTCTGATATTCTGATTAGAATCTGATATAATTGGGGAGAGGAAACTCTCCCTTTTTTTATGAAAAACATCCTTACAAGTCCAATAACCCACTTCAATCTTTTGGTGGTGGGTTCTTTTATTGCCATTCAACTTGTGCATATGAATGCTCATCGATCCATTGAGGTTGATGTTGACTCTTATGTTCGTGATTATTGTCGCAAAAATGAAGAAACTTGTCAGAACTATTTGAGACAATATTAGGATATCCTAACGAGAGGGGCTTGACCTCTCTTTATTTTTGCTATATAATTGTGTTGTAAATCTTTACAAAACTACAATGACTGTAACAAAGAATGAATTTGGTCAAATGAATATGTTTGCCAAAGAGCCTGCAATGTATATGACAAAGGAGGCACTTGAGCGTTATGGTATTGAACCTTATGCTGAAAGGGCAGAACGTCTCAATGGGCGCACTGCTATGATTGGATTTGTTGCTGGTATTGTTTCTTATGCTTTGACTGGGAAACTTTTCTTTGGTATTATGTGATGTGGTGTAATACCATACATTATAAATAATATAAAATATATGTGTGGTATATGAAATCTCTCTATAACATTGGAGACAAAATAAACAGACTTACAATCAAAGGAAAAATTGTTTGTAATACGCCAAGTGGAAGGAGACGCTCACATTACATTTGCGAGTGTGAGTGTGGAAACGAAGTAAAAGTTGAGGGATATAACCTCAATAATGGTCGTTACAAATCTTGTGGTTGCCTTAGAGCTAAAGTTGGTGGTATATCTAACACTAAAAAGTATAGAATGTGGAAATCTGCACGAGACCGTGCTATTAAAAAAGGATTAGAGTTTTCTATACGAGTGGAAGATATAAAAATACCAAAAACCTGTCCTCTCTTAAATAAAGAACTTATTGAAAATGATAGAGAATACACACCTTCTCTGGACAGAATTAGTAGTTCCAAAGGATATACTATAGACAATATATGGGTCATATCTCATAGGGCAAATCAAATAAAAAATGATGCCACACTTGACGAATTAAAACTTATAACTGAAAACCTATCAAAAATAATTTGACAAATGTCTTATCCTGCTCCTGAAATTCTTGAAGATGATCCTTGGTTTGGACCTGCTCCAGACACTGAGAGATCTATTGAACTGAAACAAATTCTTATTAGTGAGCAGATTCTTGAAGAAGAAAATTACGAAGAATACACTGAGAAACCAGTAACATTCAAAGAACCTGAAAACATTCACGAAGTTCTATATCAAATGGCAACAGAAAATGTTGCTACTACACTTGCTCTTGATCCTCTCCCTGTGTTTGGTGGTGGGTCTGAGAGTTATCAAGAACCGTGGATGTCAGGAGTCGGACCACATTTCTAAGGAGACTTGACAATGGCCTCAA
>Ga0208898_1001507_pt1 | contig 15301 bp, 23 predicted proteins | sample VirMetDEL_Mar_4_FD_184513 | JGI IMG/M metagenome (GOLD analysis project Ga0208898, IMG submission 184513) | Aqueous microbial communities from the Delaware River and Bay under freshwater to marine salinity gradient to study organic matter... | ecosystem: Environmental > Aquatic > Marine >...
CTTTAAGGTTTTTAATTTTTTTCATTTTCTCTCCTTTTTTTACGAAACAGAAGTTCGCAAAGAATCGTAACGATATTCGTCTCTTCTTCCTCTAGCCTCTGCTTGGTTCTTCAATCTTAAAATTTCTAAATTAAATCTTTTTTCATAAAGACTCATCATATCAGCATCACCCTTCATAAAAGTGTAGGCTTCAACTAAACATCCATATAACAAAGCGTTTCTTGCATTTTGAGAAATCCACGTACCAGATGTTTGACTTGTTAAACTGCTAGGATCATACAGATAATGAAGCTCGACATTGTAATCTTGATCTGGAACAGGAGAAACAATAAGAGTAGATCCATTATCTGAACCTGTAGAAAGTTCTTTATCAAAGTCTGCATAGTACAAAGGCCTTCCTCTTTCTGAAGTAGCCGTTGGATCTGGAGTATATTCCCGCATAAAACTTGTATGTTTTTTATCTAAATAATGATAGTCTCCATTACCGTCAATTACAGCTAAAGAAAAACTTAATTGAAAATCTGAAGGAGCTGTAAGATATGTATTGCCAGTAGTTAAATGCCCAGTTACATTTTTTCTAAAAAAATCAAATTGAACTAACTCAAAAATTCTTTCTTCAGTATTTACTATAAAATCATCTAAGGTTGCAACAAAAGTAGTCTCACTATTTTGTACATAGTTTTGTATTAGAGTTTTTAATTCAGCTAATGTCATGATGTGATAATTGTAACGCTTCCTAATGATGATGTCATTTTAGAAATTACAAAGTTTGTTGGTAGCGTTGAAGGATTCATAAAATCATCTTGATAAATACTAGAACTGGTAACTACCACAAAACCTTCTCCAGCTTCCGCGTCATTATTTGGTCTTGGTTTATACAAAGCTTCAGGATCTGAAACATGAGGCTCTGGTTCTAATTGAGGATGTTTTGGCTCATAACACTCAGGGCAAACTTTAAAGCCTGTCCATTCTTCCTTTAATTCACTAAGTTTATACTCAAAAGAACATCTATCGCATAGCGCTATTGCAAATTTGCCAAGTGCGTAAGCCATTTTAATTCATCCTAATACTTGGTCGTATTTTAAAAGAAGCCCTATCTTCATCTTGATCGGCAGCTCTTCTAAATTCTTCTTCATACAAAGCTTTTAACTGAGGTGTTAATTGTGGTGCTTTTTTTAAAGATAGATAATAAGATAAACCTGCGACAAAACAAGGGTAAAACCTAAAAGGCATATCCATAGTATTTGTTGCAGCGTCAGCATCATCCATTCTAATAATTTTGTTAAATACTAAAATATCGGTAGAATTTTCTGGGGTTGGCCACACTTTTAAAACAGGAGAAATTGTTTTGTCTAAAAAGTATTGAGACGGTCTAGCTTGAGTTTCTTTGTTGGGTATATTTAAATATTCAGATCTTCCAATTCTACTAATAGAAATATCAGTTTGAACATTATTAACCGTTCTCCTAACTACAACATCTAAAATATCTATTACATTAGAATTTAAAGTATAGTTAGCTGTTCCCTGAGTAACCGTTTGGGTATCTTGTTCTATTGTCCATTGATTTAAACCTCTGTTAGCCCATTCTGCAAGCATTAAATTAACACTTCTTATTGCGGTTTTTAAATCATATCCTGTTCTTAATTCAAGACCACAGCGCTCGTAAGCTTCTTCAATAAACTCTGTTACGTTTGGCTCAAAATTTGTACTGTTTGAAGTTGCCATCTATTTCTCATATAAATTGTTAAATGTAATTGATGGATCTAAATAACTTTCATGACCTTCAGCAGAATGCGCCCATTGTGACGGCTTAAAATCTGGAGGTCCTTCACCTGTAACCCATAATGCAGGACTTGTTGCCCTTACTCTGTTATTTGGCAAAGCAATCAAGTTACCTTTCCATTCACAATCCTCAGTTATATATAATACATGAGATTGTTTGTGTTGTGCAGGGTCATCTGCAATTTCATTATTGGTGTAATCAACCGTAAACAAATATTTAGCTGTATAAAATTCTGCTCCTATTTTTGCTAACCAAGGAGAAGAGCTTACCCTGTCCATTATTACAACCGAATGATCTCTTGATTCACAATCCCAAGGTTGAACTAAGTGATCTTCCATAGGTTTTGGAAAATCTTCCATAGGAATATCAGCAACTAATCCTTGAATAGGCATTCTGGCCCACATAGCGCCCCCATGGATGTTTCCCTCATCCCAATCATCACAATTAGCCTCTTCTCCAGTAAATACAACCTGGAAGCTTAGAGATCTATCTGGAATGGTGTTTACGGCTATTGCAAGCGCATGTATGTACTCATCTTGGTACTTTTCGTGATTATGAGTAAACTCTCTCCTAACCCAGCATTTAAAATGCGGGATGTTACTTATCAGATGTGGCACTAATTAACTTTGATCAGCTCTTCTTCTGTTTGCATTTCCTGCTATTACAGATCCACCTTTAGATTTAGACATAATGCTTCCACCTTTAGACTTCTTCATCATGCTTCCGCCTTTAGATTTTTTCATAATGCTGCTGTATTTTGTATTTTTCATTATTTTTTACCTTTTTTAACTGTTTTTTTCTTTGCAGGAGCTTTTTTCTTAGGCATATTTAAATAAATACGGTTATCAGAAACAGGCTCGTCTGGTCTAACTTTTGCATCAAGTCTTGCTTGAATTTTTGGATCTTTTTTTTCTTTTCCTGGCATATTTACTCCTAACTTATGGTTGTTACCTTTCTTTTATTATTCATCACTTTACCACATCCTTTAGCAATAAACCCACCATTAAATTTCTTGATTCTATTTTGCTTAGACATAGCTCTTTCTATAGCATCACCTCTTTTCTTTTCATAAGAAGTTTGAACACCATCATCCATACCAAATTTTTTACTCATAGGTCCTCCTGTAAACTTTTTTTGCCAGCTAATTCTTTCTGGTCCTTTTTTCTTTCTTGCCGATGCATTGCATTGAGCCTTTGTTGGTCTACATGCAGGGTATGGTCTTTTAGATTTTGTAGCTGACTTTCTACCACATGGTTTGCCAGTTTTACAGTCTATCCAACCTTTACCTTTGTTGCGTGAAAACCACTTTTTTAAACTTTCTTCAGCCATTATCGTTTTCTATTATTCATAATGCAACCTTGACCTCTAATGTCCCCACCAGCTGCTTTTTTAACTCTGCTTTTGTTTCCCCAATTTTTTGCGCCCACTTTGCGGCATTTAACCAAAGCTCCACTTGCATAAGCAGAAGGCCATTTTTTATATCTTGATTTTACTTTATGATAACAAGCGTCTTTTGTTCCTTTTGCCATTAGCACTTCCACCTTCGTCTTGCTTGACGTATTCTTGAATTAGGATCATTTCTAGTTTTAGCTGAACTTCTTTTAAGTTGCCCAAGTGATCTAGCGCAATAAGACTTGCGTCTTTTAGCTGCTGCACTTCCTTTTTTAACCTTTCCTGTTACTGCTGTTTTAAGTTTAGAGCCTGGATTAGCTTTACGATAAGCGGCTACACCTTTTTTGGTCATACCAGCGCCTTTTTTAGTAGGACGGTAATTAGCTCCCTTTCCTGTAGTGGTTCTTCGGATGGGTTTTGTTTTCCTTCGTGTTGCCATATTAATTAATATAGTAGCACCACAAGGATGCTACTACAAAGTTAAGATGTTAAGAATGAAAAACAGTTACTCTATCTATATTACTTAATACAACGTGAATACCTTCTTGAAACAAAACACCTGAATCAGGTATGTTTAAAGTTTCAGTATCATTAGCGTTACAAGGAGCAATTAAAAGAGTGGTACCAGTAACAGAACCGTCTCTAAAAGTTACTGTACCGTCAGAAGTTCCTCCAGCAATAACATAACCTCTTAATCTAGATCTGCCTGCTTGCAAAACAGCTCCGCCTGTAGCGGCGCTAACGCTGGTAGCTGTTTTTACATCAGAACCTACAATTCTACCTGCCATTGTTTACTCCTATCTTTCTATCATTACATTAATGTAATCAATAGTCATAGTTTTTGCTACTGCTTCACCATTTTGAATACCAAATGAAATAGTTAAGTCTTCATCATTTGGAAGGTTAGTATCTACAAGAACTAAAGGCTCTGCATTATTAACAGAGTAATGTACATTTGAAGTATTTGGGTCAATAAACCAACTTAAAGTAATAAATGTATCATTTGCCATAGTAGCGATACTTGAAGCTGTAGTAGCGGTATTGTTTTTCTCAACAGAAAGATCAACTGTTGCTGCTCCATCTGCACTAATGAAATAAACACCGTCTGTTACATCAAGAGGAGAAGTATCAGTTATATGTAATCCCATAACGAAATCACTTTGAGTTGCGTCACTTACTTTAAATCTGCTTGAAAAGAATGCTCTTTTTCCAGCAGCAAGTGTAAATGCTTCGCCTTTTAACTGTAAGAAGTCTAGATCGTTATCTCCAGCTGCATTAGTAAGCAATAAAGCTCCACCAGCGGATGAAGTAACTGCTTCTGTTGCACTTCCTGTACCAGCTTCAGTTGTAGTGATTGTCCAATCACCAGAGTTGTACGTCATAAAGTCATTAAAATAACCGTAGTACGTTTGATCCGATGGATATGGTTGAAACATCGGTAAGTCTTTTTTACTTTTACTAGCAACAGTATTACCTGCCCATAGTATTAGATTTTGAAAATGTGGATTAGCCATTATGAACTCCTTTTATTTGTATTAATGGAAACCTTGCGGTCCTCATCAAGCTAATTTAACTGAATTCAGTTTACTATGAGGCATCTTCTAAAGCAATAGGAAGTGAATCTTTTGCTTCCAATACTTTATTTCTTGCTTCTACTAATGATTCGTAGGTTTCTTTGATGATAGGGTCCTTACCAAAATGTTCTAACATATCTGCTCCCACCATCTCTATTAGTGCTTGAGCTGTAATTAATCTACCGTTTATATCTTGAATTTTTGAATTTACTGACATGTTGTTGTACTCCTTCTTTTGCCTTATGTCATATTTAACCGCTAGGTCTATATTTATTAGTTTCTTTTGTAGATCAGAATAACTATTCCAATCTCTAATTTCTTCTAAAGTTCTGCCACAACCAGCACATTGTTCGTCTGTTCCATACGTAGTTGAGCAAACACCTGTGCAGGGGTTTTGAGATAGGGACACAACATCACTAAGAATGTTCATGCCTCAATTCTACATATTTTTATACGAATTGTAAATTTAGAGGAAAAAAAGGGGGCTGTTAAGCCCCCAATAATTGTAGTTGAGTAAAAAACGCTACAATCAACCGTTCAATTAAGCTCCTTGAGAACCGTAAACGGCTCTGAAGTTAGAATATCCGAATGAATATCTTTCTCTAGCTTTGTATCTCATGTTTCCAGTATCGAAATCACCTTCTAATGCAGTTTGCATCGGAGATCTTTCAAAATACTTAAATCCATCAGGACAGTCTGTTTTCAAGAAGAAAGCATCTGTATCTGTTAGATAATGATTTACAACATAGCCATCAGGAATCATACCTTGATTTCTGATTGAGTTAATGTCGTTGTCAGAAGTACCAACTCGCCCAGGAGTTTGTAATAATCTGTCAGCAACAAACTGCAACTGAGGTGGAACAATCAACTTCATTCCTTTTAGTGCAATATTAAGACCTTTATCATCCGTAAATGTAGAGATATTAATTAATGCATCTTCAAGTGAAGTTTCATTAAGATCCGCCATAGTGGTTGCTCTATTTGCTAAAGTACCGCCGCCCCCTAGAGGGTGAGCAGTATTGATTAATGATACACCATCACCACCAGCAGTAGAGAACGCATTGTTCAATACAGCCGCAGCTTTGATTTGTTTAGTATTAGCCATAGATCTAGCTAATGCTTTTGTGTATCTAGCACCAAGACGATCATACAAATTATCTTCAACAGCTTCCTCTGTTAGCGCGAATGCTAAAGCAACTGTTTCGTGAGTATAACGAGAAGTATATCCTTCGTTAGCATTGTCAAATCTGACTCCGCTTCCTTCAGCTTTTACTTCAGCATTACCAAACCCAACGATTAAAGTTTCTTCTTCAAACGCTCTATCAGAACTCTCTGTATCAAAGATTTCTGTATGTTCTGCTTCATACCTAGCATATTCCATACCGAATAAGGCATTTAGGCCAGGCTCTAATTCTTTCGCTAATTGCGCTCTATTTATTGCCATTATTAAACTCCTGTAGGATCGACATAGAAATGCTCATTAAACTTAACTATAACGTTAACGTTAGCTGAACCTGTAGTACTGTTATCTGGATCAGAGCTAAAGCCCATAATTCTGAAAGTCGCAGTTGTTGCGGCTGTTGTTCCAGATAATTCTACCGCTGACATACCAGTTTTGGTTGAGCCAGTAGTATAAGAAATATCTGCATTTAAGCCAACATCAGTCTGCGCTGGAGAACCTGCGCTCTGAATTTCAAATACAGCATTAGGATCATCTACCACAAACGCTACAATATCGGACGATACAGTTCCATCAGGGTAGTAAGAACTAAAAACAACGTCTCCGCTGCTATCAGTATACTGACAACCCCTAAAGACGCCTACTGATTCATCACCAGCTGCTGCTACTAAAATAGTACCAGTATTAAGCATCTTAACTAAATCGCCTGAAAAAATATTCCCAGAAGCGCCAGAAGCAATTTTATATTCCGTCATGCCGCCATTAGCAACACCAGAACCTAATTTACCTACTACTCTTGCTCCAAAGGGTGCATTTTTGTTAGACATAATAAGTCACCTATATTATTTAAAATTAAAAAAAGTGATGATCAACTACGTTGACCACCGCCAAAAGTTACTTTGCTTGATCTCTCTGGTTTTAACATCGGAGAGCTTGGGTCAGATTCTCTTAATAAATCGTTATCTACAGCATCTTGCTGAGTGTGCGCACGATCTGCGAAGTAGGAGTTTCTTTCTTCGCGTGTTTCGTTAGGAATCTTAGCCAGCAGCAAACCGCCAACTGAAACTACTCCCGCATGTTTACCGTCATCTAAAGTAGGAAGCTCAAATCCATCTAACTCTTCGGCCCTGACAAGATCGAAACCTTCTCTCATCCTTGAAGTTACATTTTTTCTGTCTTCGCTACCTGCGATTTCAGCTCTGATCCACCTGTAGGTATAACCTTCAGGTGCGGGAGGAGTATCCAACATTGATGGTGGACTCCAGGGTTTGCGAGCAACTTTTTTAGCTCGAGTGTCGGCAGAACGTGGTGTTCTGTTTAAATCTTTTTTATCTTCTGTCATAGTTTTACCTTTTAACATATTTAGCGTACTCGCCCAGCGGTACGTTTAATCTTTTAGCCATTTGAACTTCAGATGGAGACAATTTTACTTGTCTTTTGTTAGAGCCTGGATTACCAGCAACTCTTCCAGCTGAAGCCACCTTTTGTTGAGGCTTAGATTTAACAGAAGATTCTGTAAACTTCTGCGGGAACTCTTTACGAATTCTCCTATCGACCTCAGTATAGTACTCTTCTGAACCAACGTCAAAGCCTTCAGCCTCTAACTGATTGTTGATTGCCATAGCACCCATGGTCATTACTTCGTCTTGACCAAACCATTCGTTCTTTTCAACCCAAGCTTGCTCTCTTTCTCCTAGCTGAGGAACAGCGTTTTGTTGAGGTTGTTGAACATAATTTTGATAGTTAGTTTGTTGCTCTGCTTGAACATTTTGTTGATATTCTAGTTGAGATTTTGAAGTAGTTACTTTGTTTTCTTCTACTGCTATTTTTGCTAAAACTTCTTGAGCTTTGGCAACCTTTTCATAATCTGCAACTTCATGCGCATTTTTTAAGGCTGCTAAAGCTTGTGCTTTTTGAGATTTTAATCTGCTTTCTGCTTCTTGTAGATAAGATCTATCTAGGCTTGAAGATCTAGTTTTAAGATGTTGATTTTCTTCTGCAATCCTTTTTGCATACTCATAAGCAGATTCTTGGCCTCTTTCAGCCTCTCTTAATTTGCGAGTAAGTTTGCTAATTCTTTTTTGAACTTTTTCAGAATAGTCTTCTAACTCATCAGCTGACTTTTCCTCTGGTTCTTCTGAGACATCTTCAATAGCTTCTTGAGCTTCTTCGTCATGCTCTTCTTTAGGTGCTAGATCTGCAATTTTACCGCTAGGTTTTTCCTCTGGTAAATCTACTTCAACAATTTCACCTTCATCAACTATTTCTTCTTTTTTTGCTTCTTCTGACATATTTGCTCCTTATACTGCAAGGATGTCGTCAGGATCTAAAATGGTAGCTATCACTTCGTCATCATTAATGATTCTACATTCAGATTCATCACCTAACTTAAAGCGAGCGCCAGCATATCTTCCTATCAACACCCATTGTTTTTCCTGACACCAAGCCTCAGCAAACTTGCTAGAGTCTTTGTAGCAATCAGGACCCATTTTAACAACATACCCTACAACCGTTGCTAGAGATTCTCTGTCAACTGTTGATTGTACTAAGTGGATTCCACCTTCTGTTACTGCCTTACCTTTGTATGGAAGAATAAGTATTCTCCATCCAGTCGGTTGAGGCATTCTTTCTAAAATTGATTTATCTAAAAGAGTAGGATCTAAAACTCTTGCGCTTTGCTCTACATAAGGAATTGATTCCTCGGTAGCAGGAGTTTCTTCTGCTTTCTTCTTGGCTTCGTTTTTGGTTTTGGTTTCTTCTTCTATTGCTTGAGCAACATGGTCAGGTACGTGTATCTTCGGCATCTTCTTGTATTTTTCCCAGCAGCTCCCTAAATGAATTTTCTGCGTCAACGAGAGAGCTGTAACGTCCACACAGATACTGATATTGTGCAAAGTCTTTAGCCCCAGCTAAAATAACATCCCTTACACTTTCTTTTTGAGCCTCAATTTCTTTTAAAAATTTTTGGCCTATCCAAACTACCGACACTTAATAAATGCCAGAAAACTTGCCACCATATTCGGCAGCGCCCATACCTCTAGCTTTACCTTTGCCCATTCCAGGTTTAGGTGTTGTATTGGCATCAAAAGTTCCTGCGTCTGTTTTTAAAGGAGCAAGACCTTTATTACTGTACCTAGCTTTATTCTTGGTTACAGTTGGAGTTTTTTGTTGTGATATCTCAGTTCTTTTTATCATGTTGTTTATTATCTTGGTTAAATAAATTATTTGCAAGTTTTTATTTACCTTGCCCTCTATATTTTTTTCGCCGTTGATTTTTATTAGTTCCAGCGCCATCACTTAAACGACTGTTGCCGATAGAGGTTTTTTTCTTAATACGAGTAATTTTTTCTTTGACCCAACTTTTAGGCATTTTGTTTTTGTTTTTTTAACTCTCTTTCTTTGAGTAATAACATTAAGTCATGCCATCGGTACATACGTTTATTAACGTCATCCCAGTACCAACCTTTAATTGTTTTTGTTTCTGGCATCTAACAATTTAAATCTAGCTTGCTGTTCTAATCTTGCTCTAGCAGTTTCATCTCTAAGTTCTGCTATATCTTCTTGCGCATCAATTCTTTCTCTATCCACATTCATTCTTTGTTGTGCTTCTTGCATTTTTCTTTGCTCAGCTGCTAAGAATTGTTGCTGCTCTATAGATAGCTCTTGACCTTTTAGAGCAAGTTCTTGTTTTCTAATTGCAACTAATGGATCTTCATCTTGAGGAGAAGCGACTTTTTGATTGTACTCTGCTAACAACTCAGCAAGTATTGGAGCTGAGAATTGTGCCAATATATCGCCTGCTTGAATAGATAGGTTTTGTGCTTCTTCAGGTGATGCTTGTTGAGCCTGTTGTTGTAACTGTTGGAACTGTTGCATAACCTCTGGTGGCATTTGTTGTTCACCCAGAAGATCTGCTTTCATTTGTAAATGCTGCATGATATGAGAATGTATCAAAGCTTGAACCTGAGCATTCATTTGAACAGGTGGTGTATTTAACAAAGACATATGAATAGCAATATGTGCATCATGATTTTGTTGTGGGAATGCTTGAGCTTGCTGACCTAATAACAATTGATTATTTTCAAAACCAGCTTCAATAGGAAGTGGATCTGTCGGAGGTGGTGGTGTAAGTATTTGTTCTACGTTATCTACACCAATCGCTGCATACATTCTTTTATAAGCTTCGTAAGTACCGTTAGGCCCATGAACTTGTGGGTTAGATTGTACTAACTGCATCATTTCTTGCGCCATAGCAATTCTTTGTGACTGACTAAATATATCTGGGTTGGATATAGGAAAAATATCAACTCTTTCATCAAAGTCAGATAACTTAATTGTGGTTTCGTTATTTGCTACTGCATAAGGATATTCTTGTGGCAAATATTCTTGAAACACTTGCGATAATATTCTAAATTCTTTCTTTTGAGAGTTATGCAATCTTTTATGAATAGCAGATAAAACTTTTGTAGATCTTTCTAATAAGGCTAATGTAGTGCCTACAGGAGCGTTTGGATTACCTTGTCCTGTATTTATTTCTGCAATAGATGCAAATTTTTGACCAGAATTAACCAACATATTTAACAACTGAAGCAAAGTTCCACTTGGTTCTTTAAAAGGTAACGGTTGTATTGAATCTCTAAGAGATCCTCCAGGCGCATCAACATCTCTAAACTCTCCTGGTTGAATAGGAGTGTCTTCATCTCTAATTCTTATGCCTCTGGTTTTAAAACCAGCAGGTAAGTTTGCTAAAGTTCCTGCATCAATTAACTGTCTCATGATTGAGGTAGATGCTTTGGATAAACCACCAATCATGTGAGTTAAACCAAATCCGTAAAAACCTAATCCAGGCAAGAATTTAAAGTGTACAAAGTATTCTATTTTATTTTTAAGTTCGTCATCTTCTTTGTAGTTTCTTCTAACAGATAAAACTTCGTTTGAATTAGCATCTATCGTCACAATATAAGGAAGTTTTATTCCAGTCATTTCGCCTTCTTCGTCAACGTCTTCGTAACCGTCAAGCTCTAAATTGCAATGTACTTCATATAAAACAGATATCTCTCCATCATCGTAAGATGGCTCCATACCAGAAAGCTTATCTATTTCTTCTTTAACACCAGAATAGTTTTCTGCGTTATCACCACTTTCTAAATCTATCTTTCTGTAAAAACCTAGTGCTTGTAATTTCCTAACTTCGTTTTCTGATATTTTTACAACATTAGTAATTCTAGGACAAGTTTCTAAATCAGTTGTAAAGTAAGGAACAATTAAATCTTCAGGCGCAATAAACTTAGATACAGCTCTACCTAAACTTTCATCATAATAAACTTTTTTAAATGCAGATCCTGCTAGTGGTAAATAAAATAATAGTTGGTCTAACTCTTGATCAAACTCTTCCATTACATGAGTAATTTGGTAGTTCATAAACTCTTTAACTCTTTGCGCTTGTTCTTCTACCAAAGAATCATAAGCTCCTATGACTTGAGTTTTAACTGGACCACCTGACGGCAAAAGTTCTTTGTAAGCTTGAGCTTGGAAGGTTGTTACAGCTTCACCTAATAATGGATGTATCACACCAGATGCACCTGCAAAAGGTTCAGATCTTTCAGCATCAAACTTCATGCCTAAATATTTCAATCCATCAGTATAAGTTTTTTCCCAATCTTCTCTTGAGGCTTTATCTTTCTCAATACCAGACATTAACTCATTTGATATATTTGCTAGTTGTTGATCGTCTAAGATTTCAGCTAAGTTTTCGTCAAAACCTGTTTCTACTTCTTCGGTCATGGTTTCGCCTAAAATAGCGCTACCATCTTCTTGCATTTCAAAACCTTCGGTTCCTGATTCCATAATTGCTTCAATAGCAACTTTCATGTTTTCTTGGCCAAGCGGCACTTGATTCTCTTCGTTTAAAACCGTTGGATTAATTTCTTTTTCTATTGCCATTAGTGTAGTACTCTTTTTTCTTCTTCCTCAATCATAGAACTTGGGAATGCGTCAACTAAAGTGCCAACAATTTTAAGATTAAAACGTGTTGCTTCTTTTTCTGCTTGATTCCAGCTTTCTGAAATAATACATGGGCCACTAAATGTTGTACCATCATCCTCATATTCTGTAAGAAATATTAATAACATCTTAATAGTATACCCTCTTTACTGGCGCTTTCTCTCTATCTTCGTAATCATCCCCAAGAGAAACCAAACCACCTTCTCTAAATCTCATTAAAGCTTGAGTCATAGTATCGCATAGGTCATCATTTTTACCAAAGGGAAATGAAGCACATTCCTCTATCATCTCTTCTGCAAACTTTTTTTCGGGCGCATAAACCAAACCAGACTCAAAGATAGGCGCAACTGAGTGCATTCTGGTAGATTTGTCATGTCCTCTGGTTGGAGAGTAATTAACGACAGGTATACCCAATCTTCTAAGTTCGTGAGTTAAAGGGGTACCCGAAGCTTTTGCCTCAATCAATACCATATCAGGTTCCCAATATTGGTATTCTTCGTAAGCTACTCTTTTTAATTCTGGGAAATCCCAACGATCTTTCTGCGCATCTAATAATATAATGCAATCAGGAGAATCGGGTGTAGGTCTAAATACACCCCACGTTGAAATCGCTGAATAGTCTGCTGTTTCTTTTTTACTAAAAGCCGTATCGTAGCTTTGAATAATATAACTTACTGGAGGCAAAGCTTCGCTTTCCCAAGCATTCCACCACTCTCTTTTGACAATAGAGCCTTCTTCAGAGGTAGGTGTTTGCATCCATTGTGCATTCCATTTTTGCACAGGTAAAGAAGCTTTTACTTTTTGTAATTCCTCTATAGACCAAAACTCAGGCCATAAAGGATTGTTTGTTTCAGGAAAGATAGCTGGAAACTCTACAACTTCCCATTGATCAGCTGAAGATTCTTTTTGTGAGTCTAACAATTTAGCCGTTAGATCAATTGAACTCCAACGCGTCATAACAAGGATGATAGCTCCACCAGGCTGCAAACGCTGCCTAGGTCCAGAGGTGTACCATTCCCAACAGGCTTCCATAGCCGTAGGACTCAAAGCGTCTTGCTCTGAATGAGGGTCATCAATAATAAGTAGATCCGCACCTCGCCCTGTAATAGCTCCTCCTACACCTGCGGCAAAGTATTCTCCGCCTTTGTCAGTTTCCCAACGACCCGCTGATTTAGAGTCTGCTCGTAGTTCTACTTTAGGAAAGATCTGTTTGTATTCTTCAGCATCCATCATGTTACGAACTTTACGACCAAACCTTACAGCTAACTCACCTGTATGAGTTGTCTGCATAATTTTTCTTCTTGGCTGTTTACCCATAATCCAAGCTGGAAAATAAGTAGAACAAAATTCAGACTTGGTGTGACGAGGAGGCATGTTAATAATAAGTCTGTTGCATTTACCATTAGCAACATCCTCTAACTTTTCTGCAAATATTTTATGATGACGGCCACAAATAAACTCAGGCCACATGTGATCAATAAACTCTAGAAATGTCTCTTGACAACCTTGTTGTTTTTTTAATAACTCAAGACGTTCTTTGAGTATAAGTGTTTCTTTGATCTCTTGATCAGAAAGATGTGCTAGATTCATAAGGCAGCTAGCATATTATCTATACTAACAGGACCACCTGTATTGTAATTTTTCGGATCATACAATTCTGAAACATATTTTATTCTATCTTCAGTCGATTTAATATCTCTGTTGTATCTATTCAATCTTTCAGCGTATTTATTAAGTTGAGTAGCACTATTGTTTTCAACATAGTTTTGTTTTTCTTTGTGCAAGGACTTTAATTTTTTTACTAATGGAGCTGTTACTTTTCTTACTTCTTTGGCTCTTTGCAAAGGATTCATAGAGAGTGTTGCCATAGCTAACAGTATAGCTTGGCGTTCCAATCCTTCAGATCCAACTGGACTAATACCAACTTCTTTGATTAAAGTATCTAAATCATTTGGCTTTATAGATCCAACGTCAGGTGGGTTTGGCAATATGGTTTTATTTAATTCATTTAAGGATTCTTGTATACCTACAGGGCCACCTGCATAAAATTCTAATTTTTCAATAAGTGGATTATTAGCAATCTGCTCTATTTCTAAGTTATCCATATAAATGTTTTTTGGTTTAATGTTTGTTAAATCAACCAAAGCTTCTGATTCTTTATTAGCCATATCAAAAGAATCATAAATATCATCTAAACCGTATTGCCCTTTTAACTCGTCTGCTGCATCATAAAAATCGTAACCCTCATCCACCAAATCATCAATTAAATGACTGTAACTATTTTCTACATTCATCCTAGCCAGATTATTAAAACCTGCGCCAGATTCATCTATTGAGTTAAAAACAGCTGGCAAGTAAGCGTCTATTTTTTCTGCTGGCACTTGATACTCCAAAACAACTGGCTTTCTATACATAGTTACTGCTTCATATTTGCTAGCTGATGTTGGGTCCATATCATCAAAAACACTACCTTTTTCTCCTTCTTTTAATTTTCTTCCAGTTACATTAGCTTGTTTATAAGCCATCATTTTTGCATGCTCTGGATTTAAAGTAAGACTTGACAAGCCTTCGTCTGGTTTTAATTTGTTAGATTCAGCTATATTTAAATATCTGTATAAATGAACATTACCGTTTTTATCAACTAGATTGTTTTCTTTTAAATAATTTTGTGTAACATTTTTAATATCTTTACCAGGACCTTTTGTATCTCTTTTTAAAATATCTGCTACTCTGTCTTTTTGAAATTTATTACGACTGCTTTTTACCCATTCAACAAATTCTTCTAAATCTTCTGCATCTAGATCTATTTTACCCAGACCTTTAACAGCAGTTTTTCCTGCAACAACTGGAGCGCTAGAACTGGTAACATAATCTACTAAAGACAAAGGGTCAGTTACTTTAGGAGTTGGCAATATAAATTCTTTTACATCACCTAAAAAATTAAATGCTTTCTTGAGTTTATTAATAACAGGATCGCCAAAGGTTAAGTCTGGTTTTAAAGGTTTGGTGTACGGACCAATAGGTGTAATAGAGCCTACATCAGGAAGATCGTCTTCTACTGCTCCACCATCCTTAAATGCATCAAGACCTTTTTCTTTAACCAGCTTTCTTATCTCGTCATCAATCTTAACGTAGGTACCTGAAAAAGGTGTATTACCTCTTGCATCAATTCTTTCAACATACTCTTTTGGATCTACACCTAAGTCTTTTAACATTTTGTTAATTTCATTTGGACCATCTTGATCATAAAGTGGTTTTAAAAATTTATTATCAACATCACTAGGAGCTTCATCTCCAAGTCTTTTTCCAGCTGAGTCTAAAGAAAACCCATCAAAACCCCTTTCAACAGCTTCGACAAATCTTGCGCGT
>Ga0208898_1001509_pt1 | contig 15291 bp, 29 predicted proteins | sample VirMetDEL_Mar_4_FD_184513 | JGI IMG/M metagenome (GOLD analysis project Ga0208898, IMG submission 184513) | Aqueous microbial communities from the Delaware River and Bay under freshwater to marine salinity gradient to study organic matter... | ecosystem: Environmental > Aquatic > Marine >...
AAGTAAAAAGGATAACCTTCACCAAGATATTCAACAACAGCCGGTATTTTATTTACCAAAACCGGAGTACTTCTAGCTATACACTCCACGATAGCATTATTTGCAGAGCTATCATAAAGCTTCAAAAAAACTACACATCTAGACATGAGATCATCATAATCATGATTGGATAAAAAATCATTAATAGTCACGCCAGACCATAGGTATTTTTCTTCCCAGAATTTTTTTTGCGTTTTCTCTTTCGTTTTCATAATAGTCATAGCCGTTTCAAGATGACTTGGTAGCCATATTTTACTATATTTTGGGCCAGTACGCAAATTATGTATAGCAAAGAAATCTCTTAACCAATAACCAAGTTGAACTATTGGTATCTGTTTTTGTTTTTGGAATTTTTCCAATGACCATTTTACTTTTGGGGTTTCTGTTGGGTGTTTTACAGAAATTATTGGAACGGATATTTTATCCGATAACCAATCTTTCAAGTATTCGGATAGTGTGATTATAGCTTTACATGTCTTTAAAGATCTCTTAAAAACATCTCTATCAAGTATAGCCATTGGGCTATTATACATATCAAACCATTCTGGCACATTTGGTGGATTATGAAAAAATCCAATCCAGCCCTTTTCATAAGGTATTTTATGTGGATTAGACCCAAGATAATACTTATCAAGATCCCAAGAAAAAGATCTTTCTATAAAATCATCAACAAAAATACCAGATCTAGAATGAAGAGGCATAAGAGAAGAAATACAATAAGACCAACCAGATCTGTGTGTTGCAAAACCTTTACATTTAGATAAGTCAAGTTTTATCATATCAACTTTTTACCAAGCATACCCTCGTAAAATCCTATTTGATATTTACACTTCATCAATACTAAATTTTCTAAATATTCGCCTTCTTCATCTGGACAAGAACCAAAAAGCCATCTAGGCATTTCATTATCAAATATCTCTGGCGACTCAACAAATCTATGCCAGAGTTCTTTATGCTTATCTTTTAGTGTTTTCTCCAAAAGGAACAAACCGTCTTGATGGCCAAGCTGATAATAATAATCAGAAAGACTTTCAATAGAAAAATCTTTATTGGTTAACAAGACGCACTTAGACAATGATTTAGCATAAATAATATCATATCTTTTGGCTATCTTAGATATAAAAAGCCTATTGTCTGCTGTTGAGTGCCTATTTGATATTATTGGAGAATAGCCAATCTCGTTATATGCCGTTCCGGTCACTACAGAACCAATAAGACTTCCATAGTTAAATTCTTCGCCGGTTATATTTGATATTTCGCTACCGCCAAAATCAAGATTATATGAGTAGTAACTTTTAGATAGTTTTTCTATATCATCATTTTTTGTTAAAGAATTGGTTTTAGTATTAACTGGTCCACAGAATACACCACCTTTTCTGAACAGATTATTAAGAGATATGCAAACATTAAGAAAATCATCTTTAACATATATGTTTTCAGATAAAAATATTATTAAATTAGATCTTATTTTAGATGGGATATCGTTAATATCACATTGTAATATCTCTATATCTAAATTATAATCTTTAGCTTCTTTACTAATAGATTCAATAGGGTTAAAATACTGTTTATCATCTACAAATAAACTGTTGACAGTATCGTTTTTAGTTTCACCCTTTACATTTAAAATGGTGACATCTTTATTTTTCAATGTTCCTTATCCAATTTTTATAGCTAGAATTAAAACCAATTACTCTCTCAATTTCTTTATCGTCTTTTAACGTTATACTTGTCGGTATCTTTGATACCCTATACTTATTTTTAATCTCTGGATACTTATCTATATCTATCATCGTGACAACATGACCATCAAACACATCTGGATTTTGATATATGAACCTTTTCAATTGTTGACATGGTGGACACCATGTTGCAGTAAAAATATATAGATCAGCACTATAAGCAGTAGAACAAAATAAAATAAAAAATATAAGCGAAAAAATTGTTTTCATGATATAGGATTAATCTTCTACTGGTGAGCTAGCTCGCCACTGTCGGCAGCTCCAGTATCTCGGTGTTGTTTTATCTTTAGCTGTGTCACATTTGTGTCTTGCCCTAAAACTTTTACGTCTAGCTGGATCGTCTCTCTTTATATCCATATCTGGACTTCCAAAATTTACTTTAACCACATTGCCCTTTTGATTTTTAACGTAAACACTAAACTTTTTTGGGCCCTTTGGGGTTCTAAATGGTTTATTGAGTGTGACTTTACGGCCTTGATATTCTGATGATTTTAATTTATAAATACCTTCTTCTTCTTCTTTTTCTGGCTCGCTAAACATTAAATAATCATATACAGCTTCAACAAAGTGTTCTGCTTTTGATAGCTTATCTTGCACCCAAGCTTCCATTTCATCGTCTTCGCCAAGCATTGAATAAAGCTGACTCGCTTGCATAGCAATCTTTTTAAGTTGACCTTTAGCCATGCTTCCCTCTTCTGATTGAGCCTGTTTCCATGCTTCTGGATCTGGGCGGTCTGGATCTCCTCGTTTGGCTGGTTTATATTTTTTACCTTCTCTCTCCTTTTTCTTTCTTATATTCTCCCATAGGCCGGGTTTTTCCTTTGCACAATCCCACTCTTCAGTAGCCTCCCCAAAATCTTCATATTCAGATTCCTCTGGGATATAAAAATTATGCTCAGAAATTTCTTCCACATAGCCATATGTCTCATAATTATATACAAGATCCGCCTCTTCCATTGCTGATGTTTTCCCAGACTGCCTAATACATACAGCATATCTTTGCTTATTGTCTGGAAATTCTTTTACAACTTTTTCATCGCTCATGCATCTAGAAATGAATTCTTGTTTAGTTTCTTTTTCACCTTTATTTGGAAGTGGCATCTTCAACTCCTGATCATAGTGTTTTTAGTTTTGGGTATACAATATTTGTTAACTTTTTGGCAGCGAGAACGTCTGAGTCATAATGTACGCCCTGCATTTTTCTCGCTAATCCAACCCTTTCAGCCAAGGAGGCAAACAGCGTTTTATGTATTGGGTACATATCAGAAAGTATATTTTCTAAAAGATATCCATAAGCTGAATGTCCAGATGGGTATGATGGCGTTTTTGAGGAATCTGAAATAATAGCATCAATAGTAATACCATACCTTGGTGCTAACTGCCAGCATCTAGCCCTATTGAAGTAGAGCTTGATATTGGTAACTATATCATAGTACACATTCCAAAGCTTATCTACTGTTGATTTTGGGTATTTTAAATTAAGCTTATTTAGTTCCGGTATAAAAATAGACTCAACTTTATCGTCTATCATCATAATCCAATCTAAATCGCTTTTTGTTCTGCTAGCTGTTAGTTTGGATATCTCGATTAGTTCATCTTTAGTTGATTTTGATGTGTTCTTTGGTGGTTCTGGAAGTATCGCTTTCCATTCTTTTTCGCTAATTATATCAACTTTACTAAAAGTGTGTGGATCTTTAGAGTATTTAAGACCATCTAATTGATTAGTTATTTCTTGTGATAAGTCAAGGATATTTATCATATCACTCCTTCCTGAAACAATCTGATATTAGATCAGCCTCATCAAGATAACAATTATCTGTACACAATCTCTGTACTAGGCTTCTAGCTTCCCCAGATTTAAAACCAAGACCTATAAGACCTTTTCTTGCATTTTCCATTATCGTTTTTTCTGTCTTGAATTTTGGAACATTGTTAGCCCTTTTGTTTTTATTGGCTTTCATGGGCGTAGACTCAACGAAATAAATTTCGCCACCATAATCGACCACATTGTTACCCCTAAACAACATTATTATCTCTTTTAATATATAAAATATTGTTGGCAGGAAGATAAGTAGTATATACGGAATAGCATTAGCTGAATTTGCGACTCCAGCATTATTCATGATTGCTTCCTTTGCTTAGATCTTTGTTTTCTGTATAGCTTAGTATCGAGTATTTCTGTTTTTTGCTTTGGTGTTTTTGATAGTCTTATTCTTTCTATCTCTTTTTCATTTTCTGAATTCACTATTTGGCTAGATCTATTCTGGAGCTTTTCTATTTCCCTCTGCATTTTTTCAGTCTGATTTTTCGCTGAAATCTTTTTGTCTTTATTTATAGCCCAAATCTTTTTTTCTTTTTTGAGCTTCTTCTTTGTCTTTGTGTTCATTTCCTTAATCCTATTAATATTAGGGCAAAATTCGCCATAGCATACGAGGCCCAAACCGTAGCCCAAGTATAATCTTTTTTCACGATATAGGCAATAGCGGCTATCGCGTATAATACAGACACTATCGCTGGCATAAGAGATATTAGAGTATCAAGAATGGCCGTTTTCATATGAGCCCAATTTTTTGAATAGTTTTTTTCTGTCTCTGTCTAGCTTCTTTTTACGTTTATTTATTTCTTTTTGCTCAGAAGTTTTAATATCTGGACGATAAAGCCTTTCTGAAAGGTTAGATATTTGTTGATCAATAAAATTAATTCTAGATATTATAGTTTTTTCTGTCATTATAATTAAGGGTAGCCCGCCAATATAGCGGGCCACCCAAAAACTCCATTAGGACTTACTTAGAACAGGCTTTACAACCTTAGAAAAAGTACTAGGAAGAACAGAATATGACGTTCTGCTTACGCCTTCCTTATCTTCCCAATTTCTCTGCCTAAGCCTACCATCAATAATAACCCTATCACCCTTTACTAGATCTACATTCTTGGAATATGCCGCATGGCTACCCCATCCATCTACATCTAGGTATACAGTCTCTTCTCTGCCGTTGCCAACAGATTCATTAACCGCAATCCTAAATGTTACAAGATCCTTATCTGAAACACTCTTGTATTCTGGATCTCTAGTCAAATTGCCCTTCAAAATAATCCTATTGTTTAGCATAAATAACTCCTAGTAAGTAAAACTCCATAACCAAATTATTATAGCCTATCATCGGCCATTTGTCAATACTCACTTCGCAAATTTTTTATGATCTGTGAAGCTTTTACTCAATCTAAATACCAATTTTGATCCAGACATTGGAAAAAAAGCGGGTATAATAGAATGAATAATGAGAAATATTCCAGCTTTTATACATCACGGTTTTTGTATGGTGGAGGTGGGCGAGCACTGCCCTCGCCGTCCAGTGATAAACGTCATTACAGCTTCTACAAGTTTATCTTGTTTTTAAAACTTCGGGTTAGGCTTATAAAACAAGCAATAATATACCACCCTAGCAACCATCTTAATCTAATGCCGTTGCCACACTAGAAGCAGGAGTATTTTACAGCGATTTTTCGGACCCTAACCCCAACGGTTCCTAAAATCGTCGTCACCTTCTCAGGCGGCGAGAGCTAGATGAGTTTCGCCATCTAAAGCGTTTTAATCTAGTTTTAAAGTAGCCTCTAGATCAACTACTACTTGCAACCATAAGTCTTTTTACCCTGTCGAATCTATTTCACCCCCGTTGTTTTGGTTTTATATTATCAGTTAAACATTTGAGCAGAATAAAAATGTACTGAGACATTTGTTCTGGCGTTAATTCATATCCTATTTCTGCTATCTTTTCTCTTAGCTCTAATATTTCAAAGCTGTCTAAACTAATTATCTTAGTGAAGTATTGTATTGTTTCCAGATCTGCACAGCTAATAAATTCTTCAAATCTATTATAGGAATCTATAGCAGACTTTTCATCTATTGGATTTTCATATGAGATATTTAATAAATACGTTAATTCTTTTTTGCTGCTCATTGTAAAATCTCTGAGGTGTACAATTATATATACACACTACTGTATTCTACTACATCAATATTGGCTATGCTGAATAGATTTTTTGATTCTTCTATTCTATTTTTCCATCTGTCAGTTTCGCACAATATTGAAACAACCCTATTTATTCCAGCTTGAATTATCATAGAAGCACAATTAGTACATGGTAAAAATGGGTAGGTATAAAGAGTGCAATTGCTAACCTGTGTAGATGCTGTTAATATAGCATTTGTTTCTGCGTGAATTATGTATTTATATTTTTCCTGCCTATTGTATAGATCTATTGAATAATCTGGGATCTTGGACGGCAAGCCATTGTAACCTATAGAAATTATCTTATTGCCGTTAGTTATTACAGCACCAACTTGAGTTGATGGGTCTTTACTCCATGAGGAAATATGCTTTGCTAATTCAAGAAAGCGAACATCCCATTTCTCTTTCCTTGTTCTCATTTTTGCTGGCCCTCTCGTTCTATTCAATCAGATTGCATGGGGTAAGACAAGCTTACCCACATGCAATAACTAATGTTAATTATAAAGATATCCATCATTCTCAGATTCGGATTCTTCACTTGGATCATAATCATCATAACTTTCTATATCATCATAATAGTCATCTACTACGGCAGGCAGTAGATCGCCGTCATACTCGCCAACGACCTCGTATCCGCAGCAGCGAACCTTTTGGTGCTGTGAATCAAGTGGAACACTAACAACGTCGGCAGGATGAACTTTGCAGATCACAACCTTATCTCCGCTCATGCCGTAAGACTTTACATAATCAATTGCACCAACGTGAAGACCATATGAACAACCCTGTTCACAATTATCATCAACCCTGCGGCGTGAAATACGAACATGATTACCTACAGAGTTATCAAACGTCCCGCTATACTTATCCATAAAATCTGGACGAACAGCCTTGTATGCCAGAAAATAACCATCTGGGGTAATCGGAAGAAACTTATGCTGCAAGAAAGTATAAAGCTCATTGATTGCACGATAGGATGGATTCTGATAAAGCTTCTCAAGGAAGTTTAGCATTGGCTTAACATCAAATCCACCCTTGATCATTTCTACAATACGATCTGTAATAACGTCATGAATAACCTCTGTTTCATTATCTGCATCGTAATGAAGAACTCCATCGGCAAACCTGAAATTTCCCTCACTCCAATCTTCAATGACAGTTCCTACATTTAGTAGACGGTCGAATTCTTGCTCGTCTCCAACCTTAACGCATTCCACAAGCCCAGTAAATTCTGGGTGAGTAGCGTCAAACTGATATGACTTATTATTAATAACAACAGTGTACTGGTTTTTCGAGTCCTTGATATGTGTAAGCATTATTTACGCTCCTTAGTTTTTGGGTTACTGATGTCTCTGAAACTACCGCTATTATACACTACATGAAACGATCTGTCAATACTGTATTTTTCATAAACTCTATCTTCAACATATTCTGAAGTCCAAACATTAATCCTAAAGTGATCATCCCACAAATGAATCGCATCTGTTTTATAATGATTTTTAACTGGCCCAATCCAATCATTTAGCTCATGTATAGGTATCATTTTGTCTCTACTCACTCCGCGATCAGGAGCAAAATCCTCATTATATATAGGCTTACTTTTAGCTGTCTTTTTTCTTTTTGCCATCATTCAGCACACTCCTTTCTGTTAAGATAATCCGCTAGAACTTTGCGACCCTTTTCCTTGTTTTGACTGTATCCAATCTCAAAAAACTCAATCATTGGATGATTCATTATAACATCCTCTATTGCCCTGTCAAGACCCTTGTCTTCTTTAATTTCCCAGTTGAATATTGCTGCAATTTTTCTCAAATTGTCATTTTTTACAGAGCTAAGTAGATCATTCTTGTCAAAGAAGTTGTTTACAATCTCACAATCAAACTCGTGCCCACTACGACGGGCGGCAACAAGATCGTCACGAATGTCACGATGGCCCCAATCTGAAAGATCGGCATCAAACACAGTTTCATCAACCATCTTCTTATAGCACTTATTCATGTATTCATCAAGTTCAATCCAGTTACCCGTCTTGAATGCTTTACTATTCATGAAAACTTTCTTAACACCATAGACAGTAATGCCCATGCTTTCTGCTAGCTCAATCTTACTGAAAGAAGACCCAACTGGCTCATTACGATGAATTTCAACATATACTTTTTCTCCAGTTGGAATATCAGTAGCTTCTTCCCAACGGTTTGAAGACTTCCATGAAGTAGAACCATTGTAAAACATAACTCCAGCTTGTTTTTGGTATGAGCGTCCACTGCGAGTAACACGCTCAATCTTTGGAATTTCAGTTTCAAGATCTTCAAGAATATCAAGATCAACCTGAGTTTCAACAATCTGTTCGTCTGTCAGCAGAACAATAGTTCCACCATTACTATCCTTTAGGTATTCCTTTATCCTAGTTGAGAATCGTGGCTTATGTCGGAAATAACGTACATTCTTGCCAAGCGGTAGAGCTGTAGTCTCTCCCTTGTCTACAGCAGATCTCCTCCAACTAGAAGTCTTAGCATAATACTCCATAGAGGTTGTAGTCTTGGGCAGTTCAAATGTTATAAGATCAGCAGTCTTAATTCCGGGGGCACTAGTCATCTCCATAGACTTCTTTGCTTTAAGGAATGCGGTTGGCTCGCTATTGATTGTATCAATCACAGCCTCTCGCAACTTTTCCTTAACAACTTCAAACTTTACCTTAATAGCATTGATAGTTTTTTCGTCAAGAGAAAGAGACTCACGCCCAGCGTCAAATGAGATTTCACCCATTTTAAACTTGAGATAGCCAGTAAAGTTATAAGTCTCAAGAATATCTGGAATATCATAGGCTACACCACCCATGACTGCCTTTACACTGTGCCATCCACCCCAATTAATGACGCATACATCTTCAGTATCAAGAATAATCTTGTTCCGATATTCATGAATATGATCAACTACCGACTGCTTATTAATGTTTGGCATCTGATCAAAGTATTGGTATACATACGCAGCCTCATCAGCAAATTCTTGAATTAGATTATTCTCTACAGAAAGAGAAACCTCTACACCATTGAATTCGTCAGTATCCTCGGTTGTAAGCAAGGCTACCTGTGGCTCGCCATTCTCATCACGATAGCATGAGTATAGACTTTTAGCACCATTATAAAAGCTTGTAACGGTGAAAGAATCAACCAGACAGAATGGAGACTTGCTACCAAGACCCAATGCTCCAACAAAATCATTAGATGAAGTCTTAGTTGAGCAAAAGTATGTGGTGAATATCTCACGAACATCTTCATCAGATAGTCCAGTGCCGTAATCACGAACGGCAAAATGCGGCTCAAGCGTAGTTGGCAGATGAACCTTGATAGGAGTATTAGTTCCTGCCGCCTTATGAGAGTCTACGGCATTGCATGAGATCTCACGAACAACAGCACGTACCTTATGGGTATAGATGTTGCTTGAAAGAATATCAAAAGCTTTACTGCTAGCCTGAATCTTAAAGCCAGATGTTTTGAAGTTTCCACAGACCGCAACATCTTGCTTGGTTTCATTGATTATCATTTAATGTGTCCTCCAAATGTTTTGTGTTTCGCAACGATGACCCAAGTATACCAGATATCGTCAGTCTGTCAAGCGGACTTTAAAAAAAATGCGGGATCTCCCATTAAATTTGGAAAATCCCGCTCAATGAAAAAACTAACGCTTCTTCTTTAGTGGTGAAAACCCATATCGAGTTTCACCGTATCTTCCAACAGTTCTAACGACATTAAATCCAAGTGAATGTGCTGAATTCTTGATATCGCTAATTGTTGCTCTAAGATTAGCAACACCAAACATATTGTAAGCACTATCAGCTGAAAGAGTTCTACCCTTTGAAAGATAGTTTAGAACTTTATCCTGCTTAGTCATAGTAGCTGTCATATTAAAACCTCCAAAAAGTGGCATTTCAAAAAAATAGGACAAAAGATCGCCACAAAAATCAAGTCCCATAACATTAAGGCATTATAACAATCGGCCTAAAAGCCCATTTTGTCACTGGCCGATATTCAAGTGAATCCAAGTGCCTCCAAAAACATTTGTTGGCAGTAGAAAGATAGACAATAAAATAAATCTGTACATAAAAACCTCTTATGGGTGGTTGTCTTTGTCGTTATCAACCCAAAAAACCATCTGCTCTTTTTCGTCGTCCCAAGCACACTGTATTATATCTTGTGATGCCAGTTTTGACAAAGCTGATTGATGTATTTGGTTTGCAATTTCTTCTATTAATTCAACATACATATCTTCATTTAGATAAAATTCGCCATCTATTTTATGTGCAACCTTTTTAAGTATAGAAGAACACTGTTTGATTGTTACGTATTCATCAAGATTACTATCTGGAATTTCTTTGTAAAGAACTTTTACGGCTTCTTTTCTAACGGCTTTTGAGAATTTATTTATGTTTGTAACAACATAATAATCTTCATCTTTATCCATCTGAAATTATCTCTTTTAGGAGTTCTATATGTTTCACCACTTCATCCGGGGTGAATTCAATACCAATTTCAGCGGCCTCATTTCTTAGTCTGAATATATCTGAACGTGTTGTGTTGTTTATTCTTTTAAGAAGGTTTTCTTTGTCTGAAACAATTGTTTGAATTAGATGATCAATATCTGACATTAGCCGCCTCCAGTTCGTCTATTTGTTTAAAAATTTTAATGCATGATTTAATCCATACAACATGTTTACTTATTCTAACATGAACAGAACGATCTTTCAAGTCTGAGTTTGGATTTTTATCTTTACTGTAAGTATATACCAAAGAATTTATTCCTGCCAGTTTTTTATCTATAAAAAGCCCACCACCATTATCTCCGGGTGATATTAAAAATTCAAGAGAAGTCTTTCTACCACCATCAACAGAACATTCTAAAGTAAAACTATCGACTTTATCTATTATATTAGATCCAGCCCTTCTCTTTCCATCATAGACCCTTTGGCTACTATTATATTTGCCAGTAATTCCAAACCCAGCTATTCCACAAACGCTATCGAGTTCATCGTGTTCTTCGAATAGTTTTGGAAAATAATCTAAATCTATATCACCGTCAAGATGACATATGGCTACATCAAAATCTGAAAGCCTAATTTTATCTTTATTGTGCAAAAATTTTTCTGGAAAAACTACATTTTTAATTTTTATCTCTTTGTTATTATCTAACAGCACTGTTGGATTTTTAGCATCAACTATTAAGTGTGCAGCGGTTAATGCTATATTTGGTTGTATTATAACACAAGAGGCAATTGTAGAATCACATTTTAATCTTTGGACGCACTTATGTTTTGATCCATATTCTATATGCTTTGAATCATTTATATTTGGATCTATCGTCCCAGCTAAACAGCATCGCGTCAATAAAAGCACTACGATCACTCTTAATATTGTCATTGTTTTTCTCTTTTAATTTTGGTCTTAATAGACGTTTAGAATTATAGCTATCGCAATCACTGACAACACTATCATTCCAAGATCTCCAATCACAAAAATGGCCGAATATAAAATGACACCTTTTTCCACATAGCGTTATTAAATTTTTTTTATCTAATTCTTTTTCGGGTGAAACGTGATATGGAACTATATGATGTACCTCTAAGTCTTCATCGGTCCCACAAGCTCTACATGTTGGGTTTTCTTTTAGAAATTCTTTTCTGATTTTCCTCCAAGACGAAGACCTAGATCCAAATTCTGAATCTTTACCGCTAAAAATTTTATTTAAAAATTTAAACATTGTTTTTCTTTATAAGCTTTTTTATGTTGTGTCTTATTTTAAGCATTCCCGTGGAATCATCTTTAGAGTTTTCACCCATATAAATGTGACAAAAGCCGCTATACTTATCAACACCAAAAGCCCTAATACCTTTATTGTCCAAAGAATCCACGACAAAACTTCCGCGATACCCCATAGAAACAGATTCACCATTTGATACAAAATATGGACCACCACTCACCTTTATTCTGTCGCCTTTCTTTAGTTCTCTCCAGTTAAAACTTTTTATTATCTTATTAGATTTATGTTCTTTGCTTTTTGGTTTAAAAGCAAAACTCTTCTTACAATTTGGGCAATGTAAAGATCTTGGCCCTGTTAAGTGTCCGCAACTTTCGCATTGTTTTTTACCTCTTGGCATTTAATCCTCCTTAGCGTCTGTTTCCTAGATCATTATAGCATAGTCATCGGCAATTGCAAGAAAAAAATTTAGTCTGGTTTATACTCGATTTTAGGGATATGGTAATCACCGCCGTCTAGTATGTCTACTATATTTATAGATATGCCTTTATTTTTTATATCTCCATTTTTTATTTTTGAATCTATTAATTTTTGTATGATTTTACATATAGCGACACATTCTGTTTTTTCTTCAAGTTTTATTATCATCGTATTCACTTATGGAAGAAAGAAATTTAGAGCAAGCAGAATTCCTATAGGAAATATCATACCTATTTGGGTCAGCTAAACCGCTGTCAAGTCTAGATTTTTGTGTGATATAATAACCGTCACCATCCTTGACTAAAACAAAATTTTCTGGATATTCAACTTTAGACAGAATATTCTCATCTGTAACCAACATATCGCTTGTTGTTCCATATGGAGTTTTTGTTGTTATAGTTCTGCCTGTTTCGTGTTTCCTTGGCTTTATGAAATTCTTAGCCATTAATATGGTCCTCCTTATTTATTTTAATAGTTATATGTTCTCCACTCAAGATTAATTTGGTCTTTCACCACAAGCTCTTTTGAATAGTACAATTCTTTTTTGATTCCATTTTTCTTATAATAATTCCATTCCAGTATAATCTGTTCATCATATGAAGAAACGTGATGTGGTGGATCATGTGATAATTTAAGATATATTTCTTCTGCTGCTTCTATGGTTTTTTCTGGCGGCTTTACTGGGCAATCCTTAAACAATGCTTGATCTGGCATCATTCTTATAATACCAAATGGGTCTGTTTTTCTATCGTTTAGTATTTTATGTTTCATACTTACCTAGTTTTTGTTGAATTTTCAATACCGGAAATAAATTTCTTTACAGTTATTAAGCCCTGATTTATTGTTATATAGTGACAATCTTGCTCTGTCCAGCAACCGCTATTAGCATATTCTACCATATCCTCCAAGGTTGTAAGACAGCAGGGTTTGTGTAAATGGCCTATTATTATGCTATCATATTTATTTTTTCTTGCGAACTTTATAGCTCTGTCTATTGTATTGCCGATTATTCTTGTCAATGTTTTGCTTTTATTTTTTATTTTCTTGCTATATTTAAAATCATTATTCATCCATTTGTCGAAGCGTTGTATGAGCCTATATATATTGTCTGCTAACTTTGTTATGATTGGTCTGTTAGCTATTATAGTGTCAAATTTGTCACCATGTGTAACGTATATTGTTTTATCGTGGTAATCGTCTATTATATAATCCCTTAAGAATATACAACCTATAAGATGAGCTATTGCTTCAGCGTTATTATCGTGATTACCATATAGCCATATAACATTAGTGCTTTTTGATATCTGTCTAAGTTTTTTTAAAATTTTCCAATGAGATTTTTTTAATCTACGAAAATCCATATTGTCAAATATATCACCATTGAGAATAAGATTTTCTGTTTCGAGACAATATAAAAACTCTAATATGTTATCTGCTCTACAAACATCACTACCTAAATGAAGATCAGATATGATAGTGTATTCGTCCATAAATTATTCCTCTTCAGGATACCAGAAAGTGCAATATAGATTTTGTTTTCCATAGCGATCTATTTCCGACTGAGGGTATCCTTCTCTCACTAGCCAATCAAACATTGTTCCTTCTTCTTTTTTAGGGTCATATAGTTTAGGGAATGTTTTTCCATCCGGACCTTTAAATCTATGACCTCCCGGCGGATCTACAAATACTGGACGATCATAAATTTGATTTTGATTTTTAGTCATATTTCTGTCCTTATATTATGATAATCTATAAGTCTGTAATACTCTTCTCTTACACCTTCTATGGCTTCTTCTGGTGTTTTAAATGGACAACCATATTTATACCATGATCTTAGTGTTTGTCCAAGATCATAAATAAAAGCATCGGCATTTTCTGCACAATTACATAGCATATAAAGTCGCTGTTCTTCTGGATCGGAAAGATCAAATTTAAGTGTTGCCTTCATTATTTTCCTCATCTAAAATTGGTTTATCAAGAGATTCTAACATCCATTGTAGTGTTTGCCTCATATCCTCTACACTATGTTCAGTAATATAAGCATCTGTCATATAATCAACATCACCATTTTCATCATAATATACTTCACAAAGATCAAACATTTCTTGATGATCTTCATGGAACTTATTATACCAGATACGTTTAACTATACGGTAATCCCAGTTTCCCATTAGTTATCTCTCTTTTCCTGACACTCATCACACAAAACCTTTATCCATGATCCTTTTCTTGCCTCTCCTTTATTTCCACATCTCTCACAAATCTTACCACTAACATTTTCAGCCATACGAATACTTCCGTAAATGTAGTCATCTCCACCATCATAATATACTCTGAGACAACCAAACTTTTCTTTTATCTGCGTAATATTAAAATCAACAGGCTTTCTGATTTGTTCTTGATGTTGCAAATGTTTGTCTATTGTATAGAATAAACTTTCAAGAAGCGGAATCCATCCATCAAAACATTCATAGTAGAAATTTTCGTCAACAAATTTGTATTTCTTTTCAGGCATTTTCACCTTCCTTATACCAAAACATCTTATCAAAACATTCTCCACAAGTACCACTAATTAAAAGTTCTCTTTCAGAAGCAGTGTTGTCTTGTAATAGGTCTTGAATAAATCCCTCTCCATTTTTCCATGCGTGATAACCATCATAATCTACAACAAAGGTATAAGACTTATCGCAACCACGACATTTCTTTGTTATGTCAAGTTTTCGCATCTTTAAGTGCTTTCTTTAGTTTTTTCTCTAAATTTTTTATAGTTTTTGTCACCGCTGCGGCAACTTCATAGTCCTGTTTGTAGGTTCCTATCGCATCTAGTATACGCCAAATCTCTGTGTCTGTCAAGTCTATATTAATTTTGCTCACAGGTAATTAAATCCTAACCTTATGGGTTCTTCGTTAGTAAAATATTTGTCGATAAATTTCTGAAACTCTTTTCCTTCGTCGCTATTGTGCCAAGTTTGATATAGTTTATCAGAAGACAGACTTTTAAATTGTGGAACTTCTCTTCCAACAGCAAATATCATAGAAGAAGTATCCATTCTGTACTGAATAAATCGTCTAAATTGTGTATTCTTTTCCCAATATTCTGGACATTTATCTTCAACGCACATAGCAAGAGCAGTAGAATAAACCATAAATTCAAACATTCCCGCTACTGCATCTGTACGCTCTAGTTCTCTCTTGTTATTATAATCATCAACAGCACACATACCACCAAGAGTATAGCAATTCCATTCTTCTGCAATATAAAGTGGTTGCTC
>Ga0208898_1001511_pt1 | contig 15289 bp, 14 predicted proteins | sample VirMetDEL_Mar_4_FD_184513 | JGI IMG/M metagenome (GOLD analysis project Ga0208898, IMG submission 184513) | Aqueous microbial communities from the Delaware River and Bay under freshwater to marine salinity gradient to study organic matter... | ecosystem: Environmental > Aquatic > Marine >...
CGAGCCTGATTCAACGCCACACCATATTGTTGTCCAGCGGCGGTACCCCTCTGACCCAACAAACCATAAATACTGGCTAGGGCTGTGTAATCGTCACCGTACAGTTTTGTGGGGTCGACAGCAGACAAGGACCCGCGTGCACCATACTGTTGCGCCAAATCTTGTTGCACTTGGTTAAGCTGGTTTGCGGTACGTTGATACCCGGCAAGAGCCTCATCTAATGCTTGTTTGTAAAGCCCGGAAGAACCCAACCCGCGAGCAGCAAAGTCTTCACCAACAGCGCGGGACCCCTTTTCTCTTTCACGAGTAAGTTCCCCGCGGGATGTTTCTAACCCGCGGTATTGGCGTTGCTTATCGAACAGAATTTGCGCCAGTGTTTCCTGCAAGGTGTTTTGGAGGTTTGCACGGTCGGCACGGAACAACCCTTGTGATGCAATGAAGTTGTAGGGGCGTGGTGTTGGTGCTGGTGCTGAGTATGCGACAGGTGTGGGTGCAGCCGCAACAGGTGGTGGCGGCGGTGGCGGTGGTGGGGGAACGCGACCAATGTTCGCTTGGGCACGCCTAAAAGCAATCTCATCATCCGAAGGACGACCAGCGGGAGGAGTGTAAGAAGGCGTGGGTGTGGGCGCTTTAATTCCAGGGCTACCCCGCCCAACATAACGTGGCATTACATTCCCCTTCTTAAAGCCCCAGGACTGTTGTACCGTCCCGTACTATTATCCTGCATCCAACGCAAATAAATCTGTTTCTTTAACCTGTTCCGCATTTCACGGTCAATATAACCGTCTTTTTTCAAACGGCCAGACGTGGGTGCGCTACTAGCCCCCAAACCGTACCGTTGCTGCCCTGCCGCATAAGGGTTTTTAGCGTAAGTGCCAAGGTCATAATTTTGTTGCACTAAAACTCCTCAAACAGTATGGGCTACTCTAATGATACCTCAAACTATTCAAGGTTCGCCGAAACACCTCTCTTGCCGACAGCGTGAATCGACAAAGAAACAACTCGTACAGGGCCTGTAGATGATGTCCCGTCAGTGGTTAATTGTATAGTGAAAGAACAACGCCTGAACCGCATATCTTTCTGGAACGTTGTAGTGAGACGGTACGGGACAAAAACAGGGTAATCCACAGTAGTTACAACAGCAGGGTCACCCGAAAGCGGGTAATCCCATGTACCGCCTTCCAAATCATCCCAGGTGCCATCTTCGAAGTCATCCCACAAGTTGACGCTAGAAACATAAGCGATAGGGTCCGCGGTGCCCACAACGTCACGTGCCGTATACACGTCTGCAGCCCAATAAAACAACCGTTTCCAACTATCAGGCATACCAAAATCAAAAGCTTTACTTTCCGCTTTACACGTCATTTCTTCTTCAATGGTTTGACCGTACGCGTCCACACTCTGATACAACGCTTGCAAAGAAGTAGTGTTTAACCCTGTGACACCGTATAGTACGTCCGGGGTGAGGTCATTTTCTTTACGCGGCGCAACAATACCCCACGCAAAAGCAGTATCCGAAACCCATTCAGACCAAGACCCTTTCTCTAAATCGAGGGCGTACATAGAACCACCAAACCAGACCAAAGCTCTATCACCAAAAATGGTTAAAGCAGAAAATATGGACAAATCAAGAGTGTTGGCGCTTTGAGCGAACTGTACCCGTTGCACATCGTTTAACGGGTAAAACTGGTACGACACAAACCTGTACAAACGCCCACCACTTAACACCAAATACGAAAACTGGTATTCACCCACAGAATACTTGTTGTCCGCGCCCACGGTTCGGCTAAGAGCTTCCAAAATACCGTCACCAGGGGTTGACGTGTAACGGTAATAAAATGTGCTTTTAGTGCGGAAAATATATATTTCAGCAGTTGACGCCACAAGTTTAGTAATAAACTGTCCGTCACCAGCCTCAACATTAAAATAATTGTCCGGGTCCCACTCGTTGATACTTGTCGCACCAGGGCCAGCGGTTGTAATGTTAGAAAACCAAATACGTGTTTTGTTTGACCCTGTTTCACGGGAAATCATAAAAAACCGTGACTTGTACAACGTAATCTGTTCACCCTTCGGCATGGGCGTTGCACCACCGCTTAGTTGGATAAACGTTGTCCCGTTGTAGTAACCGCCCGCTTGAGTTGCGGAACAAATATATAAGTTACCTTCAAACTGTGCTGCGCCGCTAGCGATAATGCTCGTAATAAGCAAATATGTTTCGTTCTCAAGGTCATACAAATACGTACCTGAACTACATGACACAACAAGAAAAACATCCTCATTAACGTCTGTGTAATAACCGTGTAAATCAATTTCGGCATCTACAACCGGGGACTCCGCAACCTGGTGGATAGGGGGTCGCGACACTAATGTACCGTTAGAGTCCAGTTCGAAGTTCTGCATAACATGCAGTTCGTCTTCGCGAATAGTGGTGATATCCGCAACATTGTTCAAACCACCCATAAAGGATGACACAATGAGCGGTTCAGACCGTGTACCTTTACCTACGGGGCTGAACCGCCGCACCTCAGTTGCCGGCAGCACCGCCATTACAGGTCCTCAATACGCGCAGTGTTAGTGGGGTAAGAGTTAACTTGTGTCGCGTTTTCCTGGTTCGCTAACAAGTTCATAGCGTTCACGTATTCGGCTTGCTTATATTGTGCAGCCTCCCAGTTCTCATCCAACTGGTACGCACGAGCCAACACCAAATCTACAACACGTTGATAATACTTGTCGGGCACATTCAATGTTTCCGACAAAGCTGCAAGGTTCGCTGGTTGGCGCACAAAAAACAACCGCAAACCATTTGTCACGTTTTCTAAGGGTTTCGGAAAAAGGTAAATGCTTCCTGCCCGCTCATACCAAATAGATGGTTTCACGTCCTGAACAATGTCAGAGTCAGGGTTCGACAAAATATAGGTTTGTGCTTCCTGGAACGTGTAATACTGCAACGGTATACCTTCGTAATGTAACGCTTCAATGTATTGAATTTTTTCCGACGGGTACGTGTAAACATCTTGCCCGCTTACAACGTTTGTGTCTGCAACGTCTTTCAGGATAGGGTTTTGTGAAATGATGTCTTGTTGGGCGCTATTAATCCAGTTAAGAATGTCATTGTCGGTGATTTGACGACCGTCAGGGTCACCGAACTGACGCTTGACAGCGTTTGCAACTTCGGTGCCTGTGCGCGTGAAAATCTCAGCGGGCATTTATTACTCCCAGCGACGTTTATTGAGCATGTATTTCATTTTATCGCGTTTTTCTTCCATGTCGTCCGCACGACGACGTTCCTCCAAAATATGTCTTGCATGGGTTAACGCATCAAACTTGTCTAGTTGTTTCCCAAACCTGTGCGTATCCCACTCAAATACTTGAGCAAGAATGCGTTCATCTAACATGGTTTCCGGGTAAACGCTCACAATATATTCGGGTAAACCAAACGGGCGATGCCATACTGCATAAGGTTTATTGGGTTGGTCTTCTAAATATGGGTGACCTGGTGGGAGTTTTTCTAAAAACAAATCTTTATTGTAATCTTGCAGAATTTGTGCGATACGGCGGCCCCGTTCGGGCAAATCTAAATTTTTAAAAAGCATAACCATGCATCTAGCATACAAGAAACCCCCCCGCAGGAAGGAGGCGCGGGGGGGTTTCTCTCTAGGAGGTGGATGCGAAGTTAGACTTCAGCGATACCAGTCAGTTTACCATGCGCGTTGCGACGGTAAGTGGTCAACTCCGAGTAGTTGCGCATTTCAGCAACAAACGCGTCGTATCCGGACAGTTTCTGCCAGATAGCGCCCTGCTCGTCGATGAACTCCCATCCCACGTTGGTGTTGAGCGCAAGCTCCTTGTCGTTCGGGAAGAACGCAACACCAGCCGGGCAGTCGAAGTCAGTCATCATGGGGATGTCACCGTAAGGTGTGGTAAAGGTAAGTCCACCAGAAACACCACCATTCATGTCCTGCTTGTTCACAAACTGACGCAGACCCTGCAGTGCGTTCCAGTATGCACGGTACACACCAGGGGTCGTCAGGATGCGGGTAGGCCGCGAACCCTGCTTGCGAACGTTGAGGATAACGTCGTCGAGGTCAAGCTCGGTTAGTTCTCCACCAGCGTCAGCGGGCGTGGTCACATAGGATGACCATTGAGGGTGCTCGGTCGGGTCAATGCCGAAGAGTGTTCCGGAAGCCTTGATGATGGCTCCGAAACCGGTCCACTCCTTGTTGTAGGAGTTGGTTCCCCCGGCAGCGGTACGCGAAGAACGCACGATGATGTCGTCAGTAACGGCAGTGACAGCAACGCTCACAGTAACAGTGAGAGTTGCTTCGTCAATGTCGGTGATGGTGACATATGCGGTGTTCTGCGCGGTAGGCAGGTCATCGTGGTCCAGGATGTCAAGGCGGGTACCAATCTCAAGGTACTTCACCGAGTCAACCGTGAACGTAGTCGCTGCGGTAGGTGAGCTGGTCAGAACGGCAAGCGTTCCGGTTCCGTCACCATAAACCTGACGGTTCTGGTCCTTAGCGAGGTCCTGCTTGATGCGGGACATTTCTTCGCCAACATAGTCGACGAATGCCTGCGGGTTGGACTTTGCCTGGTACATGGTCTGACCCGTGCACTTGATAGCGCCGTACTGGCTCTTCAGACCGGTTGAACCACGGGCGTAGGTCTGCTGACCTGCGTCGGGCAGAGCTTCCAGCTCGTTACGAGCACCAATACCGTGGTTGCGTCCAAAGTGAGCAACAAAGTTCACTCCGGCACCACCAACGTTAGTGATGTTCTTCGCGGTGCTCTTAATCATCCCCAGTGCCGGGGTGTCGTTGTTAATCTGCTCGTTAACGCCATCGGAGTAAATCTGTTTCAGAATCTCCGAGCCGATAGTGAGCGAAATACCGTCAGCCATAGTTTTTTCCTTTCTTCGGCTTGGGTTTTTTGCCTATTTTTTCCCAGCCGTGAGGACGGCCATATAACAAGATTAGCAAAAAAATGACTAATCTTGTATTTAGCCGGCTGTTAGTGTCTGTTTGCGCGTCTAGTTCTCTGAACCCAGACGAATAGCAAGCGCCAAGGCAGCTTCTCTTTTAGCATCTTCCGAACTCAAATCGGGTGGGGCTGGTGCGGTCATTCCCGTACCACTCCCCACAACTTTAGGTGGACGTTTCGACGCATACTTGCGACGAAGGTTTTCTTCATAGTCACGCAACTCATGGTATGCGTGAGCTACGGAAGGATTGTTGCCAGCGTGGGCGTTAGCCACAGCACGCTTAACAACCTCAGCCCTGTCAAACGTCCCATACTTCTTTTCCAGTTCGCCCAACTCGCTTTCTAGTTGACGTCGCCCCGCTTCCATTTGCTCCATTTGAATGCGTTGCTCTTGAGATTGTTTTTGCGATTCCTCAAGCTGTTGAAGCCGTTGCTGGGTCTCCGCCAACTGTTGCTGTAACGCCAGTTCTTGTTGCGACACTGCCGCCGGTTGCTGGGTTTCTGTTTCCTCAAACCCGAAATAGTTTTCAAATTCGTTCGCGGGTTGCTTCTGCTGTGTCGTTTGGCGTTGCGAAATAAGTTGCTGGGTTTGTTCAATTTGTTTCCTTAGCTCTGCAACGTTGCCGGCGTCTTGCGCCCACCCGTAAGTTTCTCCTAAACCGTCATAGAACCTGCGGGGGTCTTTGACGAGCGCTTGCTGCATTTGTATAGCAGCTTCAATGTCTTGCTCGGTGAGCCCTTGAGAAGTGAACCTTCTGAGTGGTTCTGTTTCTTCTATGACACGCTGGTAGCGTCGCTGCCAGTCTTCGACGAGCGGTTTGAGGTCTTCGTGGAGTGGTTCGGGGACGATGCTTTCAATGTACGACCATGAGATTGGTTCGTCGTCACTGTCCGTGTCGTTGTCGTCTTCTGCCGCAATGGGTTCGTCGTCTTCTGGTTCTTCGATGGCGACGTCATCTACGGGTTCTTCAATGGGTGTTTCTTCGTTTGTTTCTTCTCCGAAACCGTCGAAGCCTTCCACATTGGAGAGGTCTAGGTTTTTAATATCAAAGGTATCGTTTTGGTTAGCCATAACCCTAACTATACCACAGACGCCCTTACCTTACGCTACCGTTTGCGCGAGCGTGCAGAAAAACGCATTTACTGCATTTCAGATATGCAGAATTGTGCAAATTATGTGCGCTCGAACATAGCAAACGTGATGTCACCACCAACTTACCAACATTTAAGCCGGTAAGTGTAGGTAAGGAAAATTCCTTACTTTACCATTTTACTTTGTCAGCCCAATAAGCCGCAGAAGTCTTACCCTTAGCAATGTTCTTAGAATGACGCGCCTTAAACGAAGAACGCTTCTTCTTCATACGGTCAGACTCCCCAGCTTTAGGCTTACCGGCGGTACTAGCACCCTGCTCACCAAACCGAATTGTTTTAGGCTTACCATCAACCTCAACCACAACAACGTGAGACTTTTTAGGATGGTTGGGGGTACGCTTGGGCTGGTTGTAACCCGACACGCCAGCATTCCTCAGAGCTGCAGCCTTACGGCTTTTTGCCTCAGCCATTACTTTTTTCCCTTCGACACAGCCATGTTGTCAACAAGGTTAGGGTAAGGGCGCCCAGCCTTCTTAGCGCGAGCTTTAGCCTGCGCCTTTTGTGCTGGGGTCAACGACATCCGCTTGCTCTTAGGTTTAGGGTTGGGTGTGTTCCACACCTTCTTTTCCACTAGATTGTTTTTCTCCAATCTATATATTCATCGGAAATATTGGGGTCTGGTCCTACAGACCCATCTTCGTAAAGAACAAGGCCGCGGCGCTTCAGGTTTGCCCTCATGCGCTCCATTACGTATGCGTCCATGATTTCCGGGTCTACTTTGGCGCTCGAGCTTCCGATTCCCTTGCGACCCTGTACTCTACCCCCCTTGCGCGGGGTTGTATTGCGGCGTGGTTGTTTTTTCTTTTCCATTACATTGCTCTTTCTGGACCCATAAAGTCCGTCATGTTACCTGTTTGTGGGGGTGGAGGCATCGACCCCGGACCCGTAGAACCTACAGCCGGCGCAATACTTCCAGAGTTACCCGGCTCATAAGCGCCACCAGGTTGCGGACCACCAGGAGGCAGAAGCCCCATCATCCGCATAGCCCGACGTGCTTTATGCTGGGCAACGTGGTTCATTACCTCATCCTGAATATACTGAGGCAACATCTTGTATGAAGAACTCTTCTGCATCAACTCGTGAATCTCAATATGCACATCATCATTATCCCACTCATTAATCGGGATAACACTTTGACGTGGCGGAATCTGACCATCAGGTCCAGGTTGCACCTCACCCATAGCCACCCGCATTTGATGCATCTGGTCAGCCATCATCACCTGTTCCTCGGTGAGGCGCTTAAAGTCAATGTTTTCGGTTTGGGCGGCACGCTTATCAATACCGCGGCGGGTAGTCCACTGCTGCAACATGGGCATGTCAAGCAACTCGAAGCCCTCTTGCGGTGTCATGTAACCAAACTTCATAAAGTCCATAACATTCGCCATGCGTGCACTCTTCGACTGTGGTAGTGCGCTACCAGCCTCAATGCGCAAGTCGGTTCCGCGTGCGATATCCGAACCTTTCAACAAAATAGCTTCGTAACCACCATCGTCACCTGTGGCTTTCACCAGTCGCGGCACATCCCAATAATCAGCGCACAAAGACAACGATTGACGTGCCGTGTCTTCTACCGCTGACTCTAGTGACGTAATAGTGGGTTGCAGGTAAGAGTCGTCACGTTCCTGCAAATACGCAATAGCGGTGGCAGCCGACACGCCGCCAGGAGCCTGCCCTCGTGACACCTCATGCTGACCGGAAATGTCCTCGAAGTTCATTTGCTGGCGTTCGTTAAACTGCACCACATAAGACGGCAACTCGGTGAGCGCCATGGGTTGCGGTCTTTGCGCGTTGGGGCGCACAGGAATCCAAAGACCGGGCTCCGTGGTAACTTTCTGTGGCACCACGGAGCCCTCATCAAACAACACCTGCGGTTTGCTGGTGCGGTTTTTGGCTTCAATAATTTGAGACTGGGTGCGGTTGTATTCAACCTGCAAGGGAATCAAATCCGTGATAACAGAGTCAGCGTAGAAACGCCCGGTGGGAATGTGGTCAATTTTTGCGAACGGGTACTGCCCGTGAGAATAAGGCAAACCTGACAGGCCAGCTTGAATGATTTGTTCGTTAACAATGGTGACAAACCCTCCTTGGGGGAGGATTTTGGTTGTGCCTGGTTTAATCCACGCTTCAATGAGTGTGGCGCTTTCGGGGCGCGCTTCTTTGTTGGCAGAGATACCTAACTTTGATGGCGACATAATATCGTCGGTGTCGCCGTCTTCACTGACACGGAAGCCTTCGGGGAGAGCGTCTTTATAAGTCAGCTCAATCCATTCAATTGGTTTGTTGTACACGTTAAAAACGTATGGTTGGTCGTAAATACATTCTTCGGTAAGGTCCGGTACAAGAATGTTGAACGGGCTCAACGCAGCCCAACACACCTCACCATACAAGTCACTTACCGCGTCATATTTGTAATCATCCCAATAGGTTTTGATGAACGCGGTGCCGGTGATGGAAAGCCAGAAAGCCGAATCAGCGATGGTGCGGTGAAAGTTTCTGCGATAGTACAGGGACTCCCACACTTGTTCACCCGCCCGGGCAGCAAACACATCGTCGTCGTCGTTGGAAGATGGCACCACACTTGCGGTCGGTTTACCTGCGGTAAGTTTAGAAATCTCGGTACGAATAATAGGACGAATTTTGTTTATTGTGATTCGGGGAGTGTATTTGTCCAGTTTGGGCAGGGGAACCAGGCGGTCTTCATTACGGTTCCATTCGACGTATTGTTTGCCCATGTAAAAAGACAAGTTGGTGTACCACTGGCGTTCATACACGCGACGTGCTGACCGCATAGTGTTGTACTGGCGTTTCACCCAAGCAACAAGTTTGCGACCGTCAGGGCTTTGCGCGAAAGCACGAACACGTTCAGCTTCCAACATGTTGGGGTTCATGTCGGCTTCCATGGGTTGTTCGTATGTTTCTTCAACCTCAACTTCAACTAGCCGACTTTCGTTGTCGGCTAGTTCTTTGTTGATTTCTTTAGCTGATGACGGCTGTGATGGCATCCAAGTCTTCCTTGTCTATAGCGATATCGTCGGCTAACTCTCCTGCTAGCCGAGCTTCTTCCGCAGCATAAGTGTCTCCACTATAATATCGCGCATTCTTCTCGTATTCAGCCATTTGTTCAGACCTGGTTCGGGCGAACTCCAATTCACTGTAAGTTAGGGCATCCTTACTTGCCAAAAGCCTCACAGTTTCGTCAAGTTGTTTGCTCAGTGGTTCAGTTATTAACTGGGTCCTTTTGGGCTCAGTTTTTACTATCCACAGTACCAGCGTCAGCGCTCCCCCCGCTAGTAACGCCAGCAAGCTCAGTGACAGCACTATCAGAAAGCTGTTTGATTCCATTGATAACTCCTTCGATTGTTTCGGGAACGTGAGACAACGCGTTCTGTAGTTCTTTGTTGCGTTTTTGTGCTGCCTTAAGTTCTTGGTGCACGTTTTCTAGATTTTGTTCTGCTTCTTCCTGGCTGATGTACCCGAACTGGCGGGCCAGCCATGCCATACCTCTAGCGGAAACGTACACTTGACCATAGTCGGGTATTTGGAAACCCAAATCTAATGCTTGTTCTTGCCCTTTAACGTTACCGTTCCCTGTTAGCACGCAACGCTGCGGGAACACTGTCATAACATCAACGAACTTTGTTCTACTGCTTGGCATATTTCTCCTTGATTAGATGAGAACAATGATACACCAAAAGGTTACTCTATTCCGGTGAAATCATAACTGGTGCCGTTAGGGTTGTTTAAACTGGTTCCCAAGGCCCGCGAATTACGTCTTTCTAGTTCTGTTCGCCACGCATACGTCACATCCAACAGTGATGCCGCATACTCAACCCTGTCGTCACTTTCACCAGCATAATCTTCGGGCGTTAAATCGGGCATAAACGTCATCAGGTAACGCAACGCATCTGTCGTGTGGTCATCCTTCTCGCGTTGCCCCTCAGGCTGGTTTTTCATTGCCGCAACTTTTTTGTTCACAAAACGGTTCTGTTTAGCACCTTTAAGTTCACGAATCGTATTATGGCACTCCTGCAATATTGTGAGAAAAGGTTTACCCGTTTTCGGGTTCATTTTCAGGTACTGCATTATCTTGTTGATTCCTACCTCTTTTTGGCGTGGTATCCCGTCCACGTTGATGTAGATTCCGTGTTTCGCGTACTCGCTGATAATGCTTTCTCCCGTGATTCCGCTTCGCTGTTTCATCGCCGGGTCCCCGGTCACCATGTACGGAACGCAATCTAACTCCGCGTTAATTTCTTTGATAGCTTGAGCATGGTCAGCAACTGTCGCATTAGCTTGATAATATTCCCTTATCACCGTAAGTCCGCCTTTGATATCAGCCGCAATCCACAACCAGGCGGTCGGGTTGTTGATTCCGTGGTCCCCAGTCAAATAAACACGCATGTGTTGCGGGTCGAAATTGAAGTCTTGGAAAGTCTGGTTGGCGTGTGTTATCTCTTTGAAATCTTTGTACAAAGCACCTGAGATAGATAAATACTCACCACCAAAACGGACCGCTTTGTTTTCTTGGTCCATTGTCCCGAAAATACGTTCAATAGCGTCTTTCGGTAGGTACGGGTTTTCGTTGGTTGACATTTGAATCAACCCGATAACTGGTTTTTCTTTTTTCTCTAACGCTTCAAAATAAGGCTGGTAAAGGTCATCGTAAATCCATTCCATACCCGCTACGGGGGTTTCACTAATCCACCAACACCCGTTTGTGTCCAGCAAACGCATCTGGCATTCGTCAAAAATAACTTTGGGGCACTCTTCATCGAAATGCACAAAATGGCGTGATGTTCCAGCGAATTTGTCGAGGTCTTGGTCTTGCGACATGAACTCCACAAACGAACCGTCTTTCAGTGTCAACGTGTGCTGTTGCGCTGAATATGATTTTTCCCACGACCCATCAATCAAATAATCTTGCGGCATATATTGTCTGTAGAGCGGCAAAATGATTTTGTCGACACCGTTGAGAAAGTCAACGCACACAACACGTCCCCTGACTTGACCTTCAAAGTTGGGGCGGTAAGGGTGGGTTTTGGTGAGATACCAAACCCCTTCCACTACGGATGCAACAGATTTACCGGAACGGTTTCCTGCCACAAATAACCGGTTCAGGTCTTGCAAATTGTGAAACTGTAATTGTTTGTCGTGTGGTTTGTACGCGTAAGCGTTGGGTTGGCGTGCTTGCACACGCAGTTGCTCTTCAATATTCTGAACAAGACCAACAAAATCTACACCTTCTTGTTTGGCGGTGCTGGCCCTAGAAGCTCGATAACCCATTTTCTAACTGATTCTTTACGTTGACTAATGGTGCCGCTTTATGGAGTTCGTCGGCGGCAAGTTTGTCCACAGCAGCCCCTCCCAGGCGTGCTCCCATTGTAGCAAGCACGATAGCGTCAGCAATGTTGTGGTCCGTGATGTGCATACCTGTTTGTGCCACCACGGATTCAATAACCGCATGTTTTTTAGCGTTACCGTTCCCGGTCGCATATTTTGCTCGCGACCTGGGCGGTATCACATAAAACGCTTTTATTTTTAAGTCCTCTTCCATGAGGTAATCCCAGATGGCGTGTTTAACAATCCACCAACCACCAGCAAGTTCATGTGATTTTGCGCCACCGGAACCAAAACTGGGGCCTTCCATAACAATAATGTCCCCATCGTTAAGTTTGCGTACAGCACCTAACACTTTGTTGGCAATGTACTCTAATCTTTCGTGCCCTTTCATGGGCGGGTTTATCGCCCAAGTGTCTTCCCATACCGGCCTGCTTTGGGGCTCTTTTGATACAATTGCGATACCGGTTGCTGTTAGTGACGGGTCAATCCCTAATATTTTTACCATGAGGTAACCCTACACGAGGAAACAGTGGCTAGAGACGAAGATACCGAAACACGCCAAGCCCAGTTGCGGCAAATAGATGATTTTAGGCGTGGTGTTGCGGAAAGCACACCGGAACCCCCTCCTGCCGGTCGTTACTTGGATTGGTTTCACGCGCAAGCATCGTACCGTCGTCCCACTGATTTGCATCACCAACTGGGGTCTAACTCATGGGATGCCGCACCAGGGGACCACACCCACAACATTGAAGACTTGTTAGACATAGAAAAATCTGTCCACATCACACCTGAGGGCACCGCTGCCACCACACCACCAACATTCACGGGCGACGCCGGCGACGTTTTCTCTGGAAGTTACACACGTATCGGCAACGTTGTACATTTTGCTTACATGGTGGATTTTGATAACATCACCAGTTTTGGTGCTGGACAGTACTCTATGGAGTTGCCTTACGCCGCAGAACACCCCTACGTTTTCCGTGACGGTTGCCTTCACGACGCCTCAACGGGGGACCAATACCATATGACCGGTCACGTGGCTGAAGGCGAAACAACCATGTACCTGTTTTGGTCTGACAAAGTGTCTAGCGCCGTCCAAGATGTCGAGTTTGAAGAAGGAACCCCTTTGAGTTTGGATGTGGCAGATAATTTCCATATTGCTGGAACGTACGAGAAACAACCAGATTAAGTTAAATGTCCGCCCCGTGTTTTCTGGCCTCTTCTCTACGCAAACCATCTTCAGTATAAATTTCCTCATCTTTTGCTCTGGTAACGGGGTCGTGCTCAACATAGTCCCCATCGGGGATGAATGGAACTGACGCGTCAACGGAACCGTCCTCATTGGTGGGGCGAGGACCATACGCTTCATCGTTTTTGGCGTGCCACTGGTTGTGACACCAATCACAAATCCTGTGCAGGTTAACACCTAACTCGTTATTCAACGTGTTCTTATCGGGACCATGATGCCTATCCGACGCTGGCCTGCCCGGGCAACCCAAAATGGGTACCACACCACCACCAGCCTGGGCCAACCACGCCCACTCACAAATCATCCCCGGCGCAATCGGCGCTGTTTTCGCCGCCATCTTGCGGCCAGAAGAAAGCGGGTCAGCATACTCATCAGGCGATTTAACACCTATATAATCGTTTATATAAGTTTCAATCTCTTCAACCACCGGGGTCCCCACATAGTTCGAGTCGGCGGAGCCTTTAGATTCTTTACGCAATTGCGCATGCAGGTCATAATTGCCTCCGCAGCAACACGACACCCATTCGAAATTGTTAGCCTCTTCGTTGACGCGAACCCAGAACTCGTCACATTCGTCATGGAAACCGTGTCGACAACTTTGGCAAACAGAATCCAACGTGACCATAACATCATCTAATTCACCACCCAAACTAAACGCTTCTTCAAGGGTGAGATAGTCATCAAAATCTTTTTCACTCATTCGTCATACAATCCAATCCCCGTGTAACGGATACCGCGACGCCCTTTCTCTTTTACCAAGGGTAACCTGTTTGTCAGTTCACGCAACAACTGAGTCCTAGATATAGGGGTTTCCGATTCCTGTTGACACCACTGCTTGTAGTTATTGTAAATTTCCTGTGCAGAATACGACATGTGTGCGTTAACGAAAGTTCTGTCCGTCACATACTGAGCAATATTGTCTTCTTCAAGCTGGTACTCGGTTGTAGCGGTACGAACACTTTCAGGCTCGTTAAGGAAACCATTCTCATAAACACGTTGCGCACCTTCAATCATCCACTGCAAAATCCCTGGACCTTCAGAAGCAATCAACTCCTGCGCCAAATGTTTATTCTGTTTTTCGGGCGGAATCGTGACATCAAAATTGATTTTACGAACCCGCCGCCAAAACCCGTCACCACCAGAAGAAACCTTAGGCAAATGATTCATAGCCAGAATAAGAGTATGGCTGGGTTTGAAATCAAAAAAGTTTTTACCAATCAACCGTGCACTAATCGTGTCACCACCAGTCAACATTTTTACACGCGACTCATTGAACTTTCCATCCGGCCGTGTCTCAGAACCTAACGCCAAACGCACGCCCCGCAACCGCGCAATCTCAGTCGAGTGTTCTTGGAAACCTTTATCTAACAAAAAGTTTTCCGGCATTTGCGTCACATAATCACCTAACAAGCCAGACGCTACTTCAAGAATTGTGGACTTACCGTTAGCGCCAGTACCCACTAACAACGGCAACACATGATGCAAAGTCTCACCAATTAAAGCCAAACCAAACAACTCTTGAATATACGTTATACGCTCTTCGTCAACAATGACCTGCTCCAAAAACTCGTGCCACCTTGGTGTCAAAATTTTTTCCGGAGCCACCAACGTTTGTTTTGTGTGACGGTCCTTATACGGGTCGCCCTCACGCAACACACCCGTTGTCAAATCGATGATTCCATTCGGTGTACATAGTTCGAGTGCGACACTATCCAAAAAACGAGCTTGGCACACTAAGTCGCGAGTAGTTTCAGCTAACTCAACAGCGGACTTAAGTGCGCCATTCTGCAAAGAACGTTTAACCCATTTTGTTGTTGTTTCGGAAGGATTAGTCTCAGCAAAACGATACGCAGAATCAATTGCTTCCTGCATAATCTGTTTAGTGTCATCAAAAACCCAACGATGATTTTGCCACACGTGCCAACCAATGTTGGGCACAAACAAAAAACGCCCACTGATATTAGCGGCCAGACGAGAAGCATTAGCCGAATCAGTGAACGAAAAAGATTGTTCCTGCATCACAATTTGAGTAACAATTGTTTGAGACTGGGCGAGTGCGCCCAGCGACGCATCACCTTCTAAGGAAGTGTTTACGCCGCTGGGCGATTCTTTTGGGAGGTTCGGCACAGCATCCAACCCTCCCACTCGATGAGTGTGATAATCAACCGCTTGCGCCAACCTAATCTCGTCCATACTCGCGACGAGGACCCGCGCCCACGTAAGTGTCGACGCGACCTCATTGTGAGTCGTTGGTCTAGCATTAACACCAGTTGCCAACAACGCCTCAAACTTATCGCGCAAAAGTAAAACCAACTGCTCATAAGTATCCTCCGTAACGCAACCATTACGAGCGGCTGCCTCAATCTTTGTAGCCTTACCGACCATCCAAGGGTGACGCGCTGGCGGGTCACCCTGAGTAATCTCATCAACAACCGCTAGCGCCCACGCACAATCATGCTCAGCAGGCTCCCACGTATCCGGATTAGACACAACAATAAACTCATCAACCGGATTATCTTGATGCTCAAAACCATACGCAACCAATACTTCTTCGACCTCCTCCAC
>Ga0208898_1001513_pt1 | contig 15284 bp, 26 predicted proteins | sample VirMetDEL_Mar_4_FD_184513 | JGI IMG/M metagenome (GOLD analysis project Ga0208898, IMG submission 184513) | Aqueous microbial communities from the Delaware River and Bay under freshwater to marine salinity gradient to study organic matter... | ecosystem: Environmental > Aquatic > Marine >...
ATTGTTCGTCAATTTGAAATAGTGGGGTTGACGTTGCGACCGAATAAGTAATAAAAAATAAACAAATAAAAAAGGGAACTTTAAATGCATCTAAGCGACACGGAAAAAGGAATCATCCTAGCACTACTCTATTCCAAAACCCCGCTCGGGGTTGCCGAGATTAAGGCCAAATTAAACAAGGCGGAAATACCGGAGCATGTTACCTATCAACGAGTAAAATACTTTTTAAAGCGCATGGAAATGCGAGGGGAACTAACCCAACCGGAACCGCGTAAATTTTGGGTTACCCAAACCGGATTGACCCACGTTAAAAAATCGAGGGATTTTTTGTTTTCTTTGGCGTTTTGAGTAATAAAAAACGTATTTTCGAGTAAAAACAGGGGTTTAATAACCCCTTTTTTGGTTGTTATTTGTTAATACATTTGTTAATATATAGTTAACAAAACAAAGGGTAGGAAATGAAAACAATTGAATTATATATAAACAAAAAAGTTGATAGTTTCGGAACAAAAACGGTTATTTTTATGGCCAAAGAAGGGGGTATTTATATTGCCTCAAGGGATGAGGGTTCGCACCATGAACTAGAAATAGGTGAAAAAGTACATGATGCGGGAAAATGGGATAACCCGGATTGCACATTAAAACAAACAAAAACGGCCCTTTAATTAGGGCCAAAAAATAAGGGGTATAGGATGAATACTGTAAACGTACATTTTATAGGTTATAACAAAAAAGACCTTCCGGTTTATGGGTTTTTTGTAGGGGATGAATTAAAAGAAAAATCAACAAATAAAGATTTTCTAATAAAAGAAATGGAAAAAGTAAAAGGGCAAAAATATTGTCGTGTTTGCGGTATGTTTGAAAAAACGTGTATGTGTTCAAGTAAATAAATAACAAAATAAGGGGTAGGAAATGAAATCAGAAAAACACGGGCCATTGACATTAAGATTGGAACTAGAATTGTCACCGGAGGAATATGGGACGTTATCAGAAATTTATAATTCCAAAGGAAAAAAAGAGTTAACGGAAAAAGTCGAGGGCGGATTGAACAATTGGATTTTAGAGATGTTGTTAGATCAAGAGCCGATGGATTATTAAATAAAGGGGCAGGGGATGAATTTAATTCAATCTGAAGTTAGGTTTTTAAAAAGACATAATCGCCCTTTCCAGGCGTTTGCCAAAAAAGAATGGGGTTGTTTGCGAATGGTTTTAATTGACTTGTCGTTAGTAGCTTATGGTGATGTTAGGGTTTTGCATTTTATAAAAAGAAAAAAAGGCCAATGGTATAGGGATAGGAAAAGAAAATATTTTAGGAAGGTTAATAAAAGTTCAAAAGGTTTATGGATTTTGTTCAATAAAAAAAGATTATATTTAAAAGGGGTATAATCATGTTTGTTATTTGTAAAATAGATAAAAATAAAAATAAATTATATCTGATGTCTTTTTCTCAACAAATGCCCGTTTGTTCTTTTGATTATAAAATGGCAAAAATTTATTCTATAAAATGGGCCAAAAGAGTTTTAAATAAAATAGAAGACGATTCCGGGGTTTATTTTATAACTGATTATGAATCCATTTTTATACACGAAGAAGTACATAAAATAAAAAACAGCTTGCTAGAATTAATAGATGCAGTAGAAATATTAGAAGCAAAGATTAGGTAAAATGAAACCCGAAATATTACATATAAGAATAACGGAAAACCAAAAACTTTTTTTAGAAAATAATCCGGACGGCAAAACGGACGCATTCGAAAAAATGTTTAACTTCATTATGGAAAATTTTGATTTATACGAGGATTTTGTAAACCGAGAGGAAAATAATTTAAACAGGGAAAAATAAAATGATGGATAAATGGAATTTTTTTTTAAAATGTGAGCATGGTTTTGGGGATCATTTGAACCATATTGTTTCTATTAAAATACAAGTTCCCCATGGTAAAAAAAGTAAAAAACAAGCTATTCGCTCAATGCGAAAAATAATTAAAGAGTTGCCAAGTAATTTTTCAGTTAAAAAAGTTAAAAATTATAGCCTTATTAAATTTGACTCATACGACTAAATTTTGACTCTATACCCCAAGGAGTTTATGATAAACTCTAAAAGGGAACCAGGAAAATTATTATGGCCATGGGGCGACCAACAAAATACCCAAAAACTAAAAAATCCGAAGAAAAAATGATTGAAAAAATAATAGATCACTTATCAAAAGGTTTTTCCACGGAATCAGTTGCGGGGTTGTTGGGTATTTGTAAAGATACCCTTTACGAATGGAAAAAACAGCATGATAACTTTTCCGACGCCATACAAAAAGGAAATGAGTTATCGCGCCTTTTTTGGGAAAAAACCGCCGTTGAAAATATCACTCACACCAAAGACGGCAAACAAGTAAATACCGCCCTTTGGATTTTCAACATGAAAAACCGTTTCAAATGGCAAGAAAAACCCGAATCCGAAATTGCCGAAAAAGATAATAATATAAATCTAAATATTACCGTCGAGAAATAGAATGATTATTTTTAAAAGGGCCTTTTATTCTTTTTTATGGATAAGGGCCTTTTATTCTTTTTTATGGATTTTATTTTTTATCGTCGCATTGCCTAATTGGATTTTATGGGGGGACGAGTTCCCATCGAAAAGGTTTTTAAAGGCATGGGATTCTATACAAGATAAAATTACAGAACTAACAAACGGTTAACAGTGGACGTCAACCTAACTTTATGGGAAAAACAGAACGAGTTTATCCACGCCCCGGAAAAATCGGTTTTACTCCAATGTGGGATCGGTTACGGAAAAACTTTTTCGGGTTGCCTGTTTATAACCTTGTCTGTTTTTAAATACGCCGGAAAAAACTTTATGATTGTTTCGCGGGATATTCCGCAATTCAAAAAGGCGGTTTTGCCTGAATTACTTTCAATATTTAAAATGTTTAGTCTCGTCGAGGGCGTCCATTATAAACACGACAAATCATCCCAAACATTTACTTTTTGGAATGGGGTAACGATTTATTGTGTTGGGGCGGTTAACTACGATTCGGCATTTCGAGGGCCAAACATTTCTATTATCATGGCCGACGAGGCGGAATATTATAAACCGGAAGCATGGCGGGCGATGCTCGGGCGGTTGAGGGTTGAACCTGAATTGTTACGGATTACATCGACTCCGAACGGGTTTAATTTCGTTTCGGATTATTTCGATAATAACTCTCCAGATAAAAAAATATTAATCGCCCCTACTTGGGAAAATAAATCATTATCCGAGGAATATGTTGAAATGCTTCGCTCGACTTATTCCCCCCGCTTATTTGAACAAGAATGCGCGGCGAAAAGATTATTAATTAACGTTGGGGCGGTTTATAATGAATTTTCCCGCGACGTCCACGTTAAACCATGCCGACACTTATTATCAGATCAAGACCAATTATATTTTTTTACGGATTACAATATTGCAAATTATTGCGGAACCTATATGTTTTACGATAGGGCCAACGATATAGTTTATTCGATTGGCGAGGAACATTTAAAATTTGAGGGTTCTAGGATCATGGCCAAAAAGATCAAGGCCAAATACCCAACCCGCCCCGTAATCGTTATCGGGGACGCGACCGGAAACAACAAAAGGGACGTTGCTATAACGAAAACCAATTATGAACATTTTAGGGACGCCGGGTTATTAACCGAGCGTTTCAAGAATCCGCCCGTCGAATCGCGGATAATATCGGCAAACTCAAATTTGTATCATCGGAAGCATTTCATTGATCCGAGTTGTAAAACCCTTATTAAAGACTTGGAGCTAACCGCATGGAGCGAGGACGGAAAGTCGATTGCGAAGGATAATATTGATCTCAGTCACGCCTCGGATTCTTTTAGCTATGGGGATTGGTTCTTTCATGGAATAATCAAGAAAAGAAAGGCCAAATTTACGGCGTCGTATTATTAACTTATACTTATTAATGAATAATATTTTAACGTAACGGATTATAATTATATGCCACGTTTAACCCCCGGATTAATTCAGTCGAATATTGAAATACTAGAAAACCCTGAAATGCAAGATTTACGCGACGAGGATATTCGTCGGGATTGGATATATCACGGCAAAATCCGTGATGTTGTTTTAGAGGCCCTTTTTGAGGAATTTAAAAAACCGGAATCTATTGTTGAATTAAATCAACGGATGATTCCAATAAATATCGTCCAGAAAATTGTTAACAAATTGAGCATGGTTTACAAAACTGCCCCCATGAGAAAGTCGGCGGACGGCAACGAGGACGACAACGAATTAATTCAGGTTTACGAGGACGGTTTAAAAATAAATCGTTGCATGAAAACAGCTAACCGCCATTTTAAATTATATAAAAGGGCGCTGGTTGAAATATATCTAAATAAATTCGGAATCCCGAGTTTGCGAACAATTCCCCGCGGTTCATACGAGGTTTTTTCTACTTCGGCCATTGACCCCCAAATTCCCGATACTGTTTTAAAAATATTGGCATGGGATCACGACCCGGCGAAAAGAGTTTATGAATGGTGGACGGACGAGGACTTTTTAATAACAAACGGCAAGGGCGAACCAGATTTAGGAATGATGGCAGCAATGGGGAATACTACGGGTTCCAACCCTTTTGGGGTTTTGCCTTTTACTTATATCAACGAATCGGATACGCAATTGGTTCCGCTTCCGGACGATGATCTATTAAAGGTTGGGGTTGCTATTCCTTTATTGCTATCCGACCTATCGTTTGCGAGTAAATATCAAGCGTGGTCAATGATTTACACAATTGGAGTTGATGGGGAAATCCCTATTAATCCTAATTCGGTTGTTAACCTTGAGTTTGGCCCGGACGGCGAGCGCCCGGAAATAAACCAGGTTAAACCCGAGGTTGATATAGATCAAATGCTTAGAATGATTGAGGCGGTATTGGCCTTCTTGTTATCAACTAAATCATTATCCGCGGGTTCAATCCAAGGGCAATTGACAACCAAAAACGCAGCGTCGGGCATTTCTAAAATGTTGGATGAATCGGAATCAATGGAGGATCGAGAGGATCAACAACAATATTTTGTTGATGCCGAAAAAGACGTTTGGACGAAACTCTCCAAAAATCTAATTCCATTCTGGCGCCAACGCCGATTATTGAGCGGTAAATACAACGACGAGTTTTCCCCGGATTTTGAAATATCAATTCATTTCCCCGAAGTAAAAATTGTTAAATCGGAAAAAGAAAAACTAGATGAGGCCGCATTTAGAATTGAAAAAGGTTTTTCAACTAAAAAGCGCGAATTGAAACGATTAAATCCGGGTATGTCGGAAACAGAGATTGACGAATTACTAGCGGAAATTGAAGAAGAAAAAGAAATGGCCGCCGCCCGAATACTAGAATTGGGCGAACCAGAACAAGACGACGAGGACGACGAGGACGATGGCGAGTAAGGTTAAATATGAGATTGATTTAATTCAAGTATTTAATCGGGCAATGTCCGGACGCCCCCGTGCGGTTCAATCTAAACTCAGGGGCCTAATGAATAGCGCGATATTCAAACAAAAATATGGCGAGGCCGTAATTGACGAGATTGCGCATAGGACGGAAAAGCGCCGGATTGATAAAAACAATTCGCCCTTTTTTAAGCCATATTCAAACCGATACCAAAATAGTTTGGAATTTAAGATTTATCAAAAATCAGCAAACAACGTTAACCTGAAATTAACCGGGGAAATGCTTGCTTCGATGCGGGTTGGGAAAACCAATTCCAGGATAATTAAAATTCATATTCCCGACCAATTCAATAACGATAAGGCCCATGGCCATATTAACGGATTAAAAAGGCGATTCGGGGCGGTTACGAAAGGCAAGAAAAAGAAAAAGGGAAAACTAAGAAAAATAAAAAGAGATTTCCTAGGATTACCCCCCGAGGACGAGGATAGGCTTTTAAAAAGAACAATCCGCGATTTTGGAGAGGAATCAATAATTAATTTAATAGACTTCGAAAAAGAAACCCTCGAATTTAATCTAAGCGTGGGGGTTGTTGGCGACTCTCAGGCGAACGTTGCGCTAACCGGGGTTTCGACCGTGGACGTTAACGAGGACTTTCAAATTGAGTAATAAACTTTTTGTAACCGACGTTAATCGCTCGGCCAATAAATTAGATTTATTAAAAGATGAATTACTTGAACGGAATACGTTTAGGCGATTGGCCAAAAGAACCCGAGAGATTATTTGGCGCCGGGTAAAGCGTGGACTAGGTTCAAAGGGCGAAAAGAGCTATAGACTTGCCCCATTAGAGGAAAATACAATTTCCATTCGCGAGGGTACGGGGATTATGCGAACCTTTAAAACTGGCGGGGGAAAACGAACCGTATTCATTGAAGGTCCGGACGGGCGACCGCCTAAAACGGGTAAGTTTTTCGGGGAAACGCGGTCAAATTTAACATTTTCCGGGCAAATGCTTGATTCGATTGATTTTAAAATTAACGGGTTGGGGTTTACTTTATTTATTCCTGATACAAAAAGAACCCCATATAAAAACCACAGCCTATTTAATAAAAAATCAGTTCCGACAAACGCCGAGGTTGCAATATTTGTTCAAGCGGGCCGAACGTCCCCGACTAAATCAATTCCCCGGCCATTTTTTGAATTAACAAAGGGCGAACAACGTATAATAATAAAAGCATATAACGACGATATTAAACGAGCGATTAGGAGATTGAAGTTATGAATCTTGAAAAGGGAAACGAAAACGGTAATAATACTATTACAAACGAACCGGGCGCACCAGTGGGCGCCCCTACGGCTACCAGTGGGGCCGATAGTGATAAAACTTACGATGAGAGTTTTGTTAGTAAGTTAAAGGGCGAAAAAGATAATTTTCGTTCCGCAAACCAAAAATTGCAGGAACAGGTTGAGGCGCTAAATAAAAAAATCCGAGAGGGTGAAGAAAAAGCGCTAAAAGAAAAAGAAGATTATAAAGCCCTTTATGAGCAACAAAAACAACGAGTCGAGGAATTAACGGGGGTTGTTGATAAGGCCAAAACCGAAAGGGTTACGGCAACCAAAACGGTTGAGCTAAAAAAAGAACTTCAAAAACTTGGATTAAAACCCGAGTATGTCGAAAAGGCGGTTCAATTGGCCCAACTTGATACGGTTCAAATAGACAAGGAAACGGGAACTATTTACGGGGCCGACCTTGTCGCCAAAACATTATCGGAGGAATGGCCGGTATTGTTTGGAGCGGAAACCGATAATGTTACCCAAAACGCGCCACAAGTCGCAAGACCAACGGGGGCGTTAACATTGGAGGAATGGCAAAAACTTCCGTACGCAGAAAGGAAACAACGCGAAGGCGAACTTTTTGGTTCACAAGGCGTTAACCTTAAACGTTAATTTTTTTTAAATAGGAGGCCATGGAATGGCACTAGTAAACACTGGAAAAACTGAATTACAAAACTTAATCCCTACGGTTTGGTCAACGCAAATGTATGACGAACTACGGGCAAAATTAAAACTCGGATCATTCTTTATGAGAGATTACGAGGGCGAAATTCGCAACGCGGGCGATACTGTAAAAGTAAACCAAATCGCCGCCCCTACCGGAGAAAATATCGAATTTGGCGTTGGCAACACGGTCGATATTAATTCCGAGGCCGTAACGGTTAATCAATTTGAAGTTAAGGCCGACCGATTGGCGACCGCTTCTTTTCAAATTGAAAACCTTGCACAACTTCAATCATTGGAGTTTCAAGCGCAAGCGAGAGAGGCCCTAGTCTATGCGGTAATGAAGCAAATGGAGGATCACATTGAGTCTTTAATTGTTCCCGCCGTTGCTCAAGATATTGCGCCAACGGTTGCGTCGGATTTAAACGTTGGGGACGTTGCGGAATTAAGACGACTTTTATCAAGCTCAAAAGTTCCAACGCAAAACCGAGCGTTGTTTTTAGACGTTAACTATTACAGCGATATTATCCAAAAGACGGCATTCGCCTCAAGTGATTTTATCCCGGCCGGTTCGCCAACTGCCACGGGTGAATTTAGTTCACCAATTTACGGTTTTGCCGTAGGTGAATGCGACGGATTCGCGGCGGATTTAGGTTATGCGGCCCATCCATCGGCAATGGCGCATGTTATGCAATCAAGTATGACTGTTAAATTGTCTGATATGCATGGTGCGGGGAAACGAGCGTTTCTATTGACCGCTGAAATTCTTTTTGGGGCGAAACTTTTCGACGATACGAGAGTTGCCAAAATTTCAGGTTAATCTTAATGGGGACTAAGTTACGGAATATTTCGGGTTTTAGTCTTGACGAAGTGGAGCGCCAAATTGAGGCGCTTCCATTTAAAGTTGAGATAAAAGGTATTAATACATTTGGTTCGAAATGGTATGTTTCGTTTACTTTGGCCGACGGGGATTATCACGCCTCGACGGTATTTCCCCAAAAAGAAGAATCGAAACCGATTAAGAAAACAAAAAAGACAAAAACAACGAAACGAAAAGTAAAGGCCTAACGTTTTTCTACCCTTTTCTCGTTAGGCCGCGGGGTTGCAATGGATTGCGGCCCCGTTTCGTTAAACAAAGGTTTTAAATGGCGGATTTAGATAAATTAGCGGTTCAAGATAGGGTTAAGGCCGGTTATAAAATATCGCCAAAAGACCCGGACGCTACAACAAAAAGGGTTTGCGTTGAAAACCCGGCAAACGACCCGGTAAACGTAACTTTTTCTGGTTTAATATCTACAAACGCAAAAATTTACAATTTGGCATTGCCGACGGCAAACAATGAAGAATCAATAAATGTTTCTAACGATTCTAAACAATTTTTGATACGATTAAGAGGAATCGCGGAATTAAGATTTGCAACGGTTTCCGGAGAAACGGCAAGCAATTATTTTACGATTCCAAAAGGGGCCACGCTAACTTTTGATTCGGTTGATTTTGATTCGAAACAGCTTTTTTTTAGGAGCGACAAGGCGGGTCAAACGGTTGAGATAATCGAGTTTACCTAATTCCATGGAGGGGAAATTATGTCTAGTTTAACTTTAGAGAGATTTTTATTTGATCCGGCGGACGCATCGGAAGGGCCTAATATTGGTTCTTATTTGCGTTCAAGCGACGGAACATTATTAACACACACAACGGCGGGGGCCAAAGAGGCGCTCGACGTTAACATTGCAGCCGCTGATATTGATTTACAAGTTGATTTGGATTTATCAAGTTTAACCGCCGACGATGCGGCCGACGATGAAAATCCATTAAAGATTGGTTACCGAGCGCACGATACGGCGTCGGCCCTAGGTGCGGTTTCCGCGGACGGGGATAAGGCAAATGCAATTTCCGATTTATACCGTCGAATTATGATTAACGACGCGCCAAACGTTTCAAGTGCAAACGTTAGCGTTTCGGTTGATACTACAGCGGGCGGCGTTGCGCTTCCTATTATGGCCGGGCGAACCCGTGTAATGGTCCAAAACCAGGGCGACAAGTCAGTTTATATTGGAACGGGAACGGTTAGCTCCGCGAACGGCGTAGAAATTCGCAAGGGCGCCACAATGTCGCTAGAATGCGGCGAGGCCATTGCATTAAAGGCAATTGCGGCGTCGGGTACTCAAGACGTAAGGGTTTTCGAACTTGGATAAAAACCAGGAAAACGCGAAGGCGTTAATTAAAGTTTTAGATAGGGCGACGTTTACAGCGTCGCCCATTGATTGCGTAATCGTCGCGCATTGTTTGAAATGGTTAAAAGAGTTGGCCGAAGACAAACCAAAAATAGACGAAAAAAATAAGGTAGAAAATGGGCGGGATTAACGATTCAAACGCAACGACCGACGCCGACGAGGTAATTAGTCGAATTGCCGGAGATGCTGGCGTTTTGGCCGATGTTATTACGGATACCGACGGCATTGATAAGCTACAAGTTAAATCATCGTCGGTTCCGGTTGCCCTTGGAAATTTGTTTTTTTTAGAGGCAGAAAACGGCGGATCCGCGGATATGGACGTAAACGGTTCGGGAACGCCAGTTGAATTTACAATAAATGCAGAATCCGGCCCCGGGGCATCGGATTTAGTTGTTCAAGAGATGAGATTCACGGCATTTGATAATGGTATTCAGGTTGATAAGTTTTTAGCGCTTAATTCCGAATTATCCAATGGAATTGACGTTGAAGTAACTAGCCAAGGAACAGTATTTGATTTTTTGCCCATTAAAAACACGGGCGAACTTGAGTCGCATTTTTCATTTGGCCCCGGCGGTAAATATGAACTAATAATTGGTTCGGGCGACGATTTTGTAACGGCCACGTTTTCCCCGGCGAACCCATTTATTTTAGAAAAAGATACGTCGGATAAAATATTGGTACGAATAAACGATAATTTAAGCCAGGTAAATAAATTGCAGTTTATTGGTTTTGGTTTTAGGAACGGTTAGTTATGGGTGCTGGTTATATTCCAAAAAAAGATAGTGAAGGGAATGCATTACATCGAACCCAAAACGTTTTTATTGATGATAATAAAAGAGTTCGGCACGTTGGCATATTTAACGTTTTGCAGGCGGCCGGGACAAATAGCGACCACGATTGGCCAGTTCCCCAGCTTCAATATGGGGGGGTTGATGTTCAATCGTTCATGGTTGGGGTTAACTATAAAGTAATTGGCGGGGAGGATAGTTATCCCCCTCAAATAGATTTTTGCGTAATTGATAAGGATGATATTTTAGGTTACGGGCCAAACACTGTTTTAGACGGGTTCGCCGATGATTATTATATGTTTACGGATGAATCTAGCACAATACGGGAACATAAGGCCGATTTAATTGCGGGACTTTATATCAGGGCGCATATTAATAACCCCGGAAACTCCGATATAAAATTTATTTGCAATCTATTGCGGTATGTTGAGGTATAAATATGAATTGGAAAAAAATAACAAAAATTTTAATGGCGGTAACGGTTGCAATTTGGATTATATGGGACGTTTTCGCAATAGCGGGCGGCGGAACCGAAGCGTCAATTTCACATACTTTTATTGTTTGGAGTTATAAGTACCCATTTTTAACTTATAGCTTCGGCGTAGTTTGCGGCCATTTAGTTTGGAGGGTGCGCCGAACAAAAGAGTTAATGGAAACAATTCCGGTTAAAATAAAAAAGGAAAAATAAAAATGTTGCATCAATGGATTCGAATAGTCGGGAAAAAAGGCGCGGTTTTTACCGATTTATCTATTGCGAACGCAAACGACGCGCAGACATGGGAATGGGATTTTGACGCCGTTTATCTCGGCAAAACAATGCCTTTTAATAATTTTCATTTATGGATTGATACTGCAAACGCAACAATTGAAAAAATGAAAGTATCAATATGGGACGGAACAAACTTCGTCGAGGCCGTTGATGTTTTAGATGCATCAAGTTCGGTTTCAACAAACGGGGTTGTTCAATTTATTCCGGGGGAAAATGATTCATGGAATCGGGACGATACCGAGGACATTGGGGATTTTTCCGGCGGGCCTAAGATTTACGATTTGTATTGGGCGAAAGTGGAATTTGAAAACCCAATTGATATAACAACAACCATTAAACAATTATCCTATGCTTTTACGGATGAGCGTTTTTTACAAACGTTAGATCAAGACATTAACGAATATTTAGCGCCATTAGGCCAAACGGACTGGATTCCCCAGGTTTTGGTTGCGTCCATTCAAACGGCCATTTACTTAAAGGCGCATGGCCTTATTATTGACGAGGGTCAAATAATTCAATTCGACGATTTTTATATGTCCACGGCCTATAAAACATTATCCATAATTTATAGTTCCCTAGGCCCTGATTTTGCCGACAAAAAATTAATGGCCGACAAAGATTTTAAGGCGAATTTGAAAACAAGACGATTAACCATTGATTCGGACGGCGACGGGAAAATTGACGTTTCCGACCGTAATTCTAAAATAAGGACGTTAACCCGGTGACTATTGCGACCGATTCATATTTAAGATTTATCGAGGTTATTCGGGAAACTTTTCCAGCAAACGAAAGGTTCGAATTAACAAACCCCTATGTTTTAGATGCTAATGCCGAAGCGCTAACTAAAACAGGTTGGGGGGTTGCGGCCTTGCCTATAAACAATTTAAGACGGTTAGCGTCGTGCGCTTATTCGTTATCAAGGGAAATTGAGGTTTCATTAACGAATTTAGTTGTTTCAACCGACCGCGACAATAGCGCAAGGCAAGCAATTGAGGCAAAATTATTTGAAGATCAATTGAAGCTAATTAAGGCAATAGACGAGGACGGGACGCTTAACGATTTACTCGCCAAGAATGATTTTCTAGGTGATAATGGTATTGAGTTCGTTTTTAATGAAAAGAACAATTACGTCGCGTTGGTTTCGACTTGGAATATTGAATATCACATAAATATATAATGGAGTTTTAAAACCATGAGTAAACTAAGTAATAAAAAATCAGTTTTGGCCATTGTCGAGGAATCAACGGAAGGAACTCCGGTTTTCCCGTCGGCCGCAACGGATTACACCGCCCTACAAGACGGATTTGATTTAGAACCTAGTTTTAACGAACTAGATAACGCCGAATTGACCGGATCAATTGGACGAGCGAAAACAATCCTCGGTTCCGAAGACCCAACGGCCAGTGTTTCACATTATATTAGACATTCCGGAGTTGAAGGAACGGAACCCGATTATGGGAAAATGTTTCATTCTCTTTTAGGTGATAAAAAAATTGTTGCCACGGAACGCGACACGGTTGCGGGTTCAACAACCGGAACGGATACGGTAAGGGGAACCCTTGTTGTTGATGCCGGAGAGGGCGCGGAATATGAGAGGGGACAGGCAGTTCTAGTTAAAGACGCAACAAACGGATTTAATATTCGAAATGTTTTTGATGTTTCAACGGATACGTTAAACCTAGGCCAAAACCTAGCGGTTGCCCCGGGAACGGGCGTTGATTTGGGCCGGGCCGTTTTATATAAGCCCGCAAACGAAAATCATCCGACACATACTTACCATTTGTATCGTGCAAACGGCGGGGCCTTAGAGTCAATTGCCGGGGGCCGGGTTACGGAAGGTTCGATTGAAGCTAACGCCGGAGAGTTTGTAAACGGTTCGTTTTCAATTGGAGGGGTTGAATATCTTTTTAACCCGCTAGAAATTACGGCAACAAATAAATTTGTTGATTTTGACGACGGAGGCGGGGAATTAAACGCCCAGGTTGCGGAAAAAACTTATAAAGACCCGCATGAACTTGCGGCGGCCGTACAGGTAGCAATGGACGGTTTAACGGCCGATAATATCACGGTTGAATACCAGGATGCCGACGGTAAATTTAAATTAAGTTCCGACGGCGGAACGTTTAGTTTGTTATGGAATACCGGAACAAATACGGCCAACACAATGGGCGGAACGCTTGCGTTTGATACCGCCGCCGATGATACCGGAGCGGGCGATTATACATCGGATAACGAAATTGCCCTAGCTTCGCCGCAAACTCCAAACTACGATAATGCGCAACCGCTTGTTGCAAAAAATAACGAAGTTATGATTGGCGACTTCAACGACATTGATTGTTTTGAAGCGTCAAGCGTTACCCATACAATTACGGGAACAAAATCAGACTTACCCGACATTTGCGCGGTTTCCGGAAAATCAGGTTCGATTATCTCAGAACGCGAAGTTGAAGTTGAGGTTGCGGCCCTACTTAATAAGTTTGATGCCGATAAATTTAAAAGATTCCGAAAAGGCGATAATATCCAATATACATATAATTTTGGAGAAAAATCAGGGGGTAACTGGGTTGCTGGTAAATCAGTTAACGTTTATATGCCTACCGCAACGATTTCAAGTTACAAACTTGAAGACGCCGACGGCCTTGTTCAACTCTCCATGACTTTAAAAGGTTATGTCGATGAAGGACAAGGGGAATTTTACATCAACTTTTTGTAATTGCGACGTTTTAGTTTTTGTTGATACTCGTTTGCAATTATTTCAATGCGGATTTTGTTTAAATGAATATGTCCGGGTTTTTCAAGACCCGGACGTTTTTTATAAGGTAGAAAAAAAAGGGGAATTTAATGAAACATGTTTGGAAACCGGAACCCATCGTTGGGGAAAATGGAAAAGAAGTTGAACCGCTTGTTGAAGGCGAAGTTGAGGTTGATTTGCCTAAATACGTTCAACGATTGCGTTACCTTAAACAAGCAAAAATTAAGCTATCCGATAAAGGCGAAGTTGATGCCGGGGGCGACCCATTAGAACAAGCGATTTTAGCGGTTGAACTAGCGGAAAAACATATTAAAAAGGTTAATTTAACGGTTAAGGAAACCGGGAAAAAAGTTAAAAGCGTGGACGAAATGGGATATTTACCCGAATGCGAAGCGGCCCTAACTGAAATCGGTTTTCTAGTGTTAAATGGCCCGCCGTTGGGAAAGCGCTAGTTTCCCATCTAAAAACACAAGTTAGATGGACGTGGGACGGAAAACATGGGGAAACCCCCGCCGCGCATATAGTCGAACAATATTTCCAAATGAAGGCATTAAAGGAAATCGGCTATTCGTTTAGTTTAGACGATTTAGAGACTTTCGAAGCGGATTGTTTTACAATTATTAGTAATGAACTCGTTCGTTTAGAATCGAAGGAAGCTAAAAAAGGCTTTAAATAAATGGCGCAAAATATACGGATTAATTTTGTTACCAATGGGCGTGATGTTAACGCCCAAATTGAACGTTTAGCGGGTTCGTTAAAACGTGCGGCGGGGACGTCGGGCGGCCTTAAAAAAGTAAATCAAAATTTAACATTGAATGCCCGGGCGGCAACGTTAGCTTCAAATTCCGTTAAGGATTTGGCCGGGAACGTTCGCAATTTAATTTCCTTATACCTAGGTTTTCAAGCGGTGCGGGGGGCGACGACGGCCCTAATTGATTTTTCAAAGGCAACCGCCGAAGTTCAAACCATTGCGGGACTTGCCCCGGCGAGATTAAAAGAATTAAAAGGAACGTTGGTTGAAATTTCCGCGCAAACCGGAAAAGATGCAGCGACGTTGGCCAGAACATTTTATCAAATTCAATCGGCCGGGATAACCAACACGGCCGCCGCGCAAAACGTTTTATTAAATGCTACAAAACTAAGTATTGGCGGATTGGCCGATTTAGAGTCAACGGTTAATGCCGTTACAAAAGTATTTTCCGTTTATACCGGAGAGTTTAAAGACGCGGCCGATATTACCGACGTTTTATTTAAGTCGGTTAAACTCGGCCAGGTTAGGGTTGAGGAATTGGCCATTGGTTTACCGCAAGTA
>Ga0208898_1001515_pt1 | contig 15276 bp, 5 predicted proteins | sample VirMetDEL_Mar_4_FD_184513 | JGI IMG/M metagenome (GOLD analysis project Ga0208898, IMG submission 184513) | Aqueous microbial communities from the Delaware River and Bay under freshwater to marine salinity gradient to study organic matter... | ecosystem: Environmental > Aquatic > Marine > Coastal...
CCAAACCAGCGGCCCAAAGAGCACACACTGAAATAGCTCACCCGGAATATGTTGATCAAAGTTTACGTCAATAGTTTAGTGTTACGCAAGTATTACTTGCCAGACACCTTCGTGCCACCCGACGGCTTAGGCGTAGAAGCCAAACCCGATTTATGGCTGGACGACGAACCAACAACAACTTTGCTGCCAGAACGCGATCCCTTGTCATGTGAACACATCGTGTAACTCATTTGTACATTCCCTTCCCGCTGGTCTTTTTCTTTGCGGACTTAGCAACCTTCTTCGCAGCCATCTTCTTGGCAGGCTTTTTCTTAGCTCCGTACACAACAACTCCTATCGTTTGGTGTTTCGCATTGTACCATTAAACAGTTACCGGTTAGTTGCCAACACCTAAACCAACTACACCAGCAGAAGTAGTAATTGCGCCGCCAACAGTTGCGCGGTTTACGGCTTGACGTTGTGCCAACCGACGTTCTAATGCTGTACGTGCTTCACCCGAACCTTCAAACACGGCAGCAACACCAGTTTCCTCCGCAGTTAAATCAACCGCTTCGCCAACCGACTCAGCAAACAACGGTGCCTGAGCAGCAATCTGTTGCAGCCCTTCAGAAATGCCCACGTTAGTTAACGGAGTTTCCGCAATACGTTCTGCTTGCTGACGTGCCAACTGAATGTCATACCGTTCTGCTACACCAGCCGCGTACGCTGTACGTCCAGCTTTTTCAAGCTCGCGCACCGCGATATCAGGATCAAGAATGTACGTTGCTAACGCAATGTCACCTTGTCCGACCCCGTAAAATTCTTCAAACTTAGCGCGCACTTCCGGAGGGGCCGTGACAACATAATTAAACGCTGTTTCAATACGTCCGACAACATCCTCGCCAGAAAGATTGTTGCTTAAATACTGGTGAAGTTCTCCGGGAGTATCGTAAAAAGATGTCGGCAAACCCGCAGTACGAAACGCTTGTGATACGTCCACTTCGTATGCAAGCACTTCGGCAGGGGTCATTACGTACACGTTTTCGCCTGCGGCTGCCCGCCGCTGCTGTTCCAAAATAATTCCAAATCGTTGCTGGAATTCAGGAGTTTGACGTAACGCAATTTCTAGTGATGCAGAACTCGTCACACCGCTTTTAACTTGTTCCCACAACCATCCTGTCGGATTGCCATTCGAATCAGTTTGCATTAACGAACCTAAACCAATAGCTTGCAAATATGATTCAAGTTCACGATAAACACCGGCACGCCGATCATCCTGTAAACGCTGCTGGAAATCTGCAAGTTCTTGGCGAAGCGCATCAACTTCGCCCTGCAATGGATTAGTTGTGTCCGCCGGAGTTGCCGCAGGTGCTGATGCCGGTGCCGAATCTGATGGGGGTGGCGAAGGCGGCGGCGCAGGTGGCGGCGGAGATGACGGTGACGATGCTGGCTGAGTAGCCGCTTTTTCTGCACGATACTGCTCTAACGTTTGATTTGGTGCGCGACCACCCCCACCAATTTGCACAGTACGCACCGGTTCGGGAGCAAGCGACGGGGCTACAGGACGACTCGTACCAGCCGAAGCAGGCGCACCACTACGCTGCTGTGCCGGATTGCGACCACCGCCATTAATTTGCACCGACTTTACGGGCGTAGGCGCAGGCTTACTGCTTTTGGGTGCACGACTACGCAAGAACGCTGCAAGATCAGCTGGAATAACCATCAGAAACCACCTCTACGAAAACCGCGTCCAAAAATTGAACCAAGTGCTACACCTAATTCTTGTGCTGTGTTGCGGGCAGCCTCAGTGTTTTGCCACTCTGGAAGATCACGAACAAATGTTCGCACCTCAGACATAGTGGCAAGACGATTACTACCGTCATCGTTTTGTTTAATCATTACGTCACGCCATTTAGGGTCCATCAAACTAATGTTCGATGAATCCATTTCTAATTCTTTAGCGGCAGTACCAATTAACGATCCGAACGCATCAATTGGTTTCAGCCCGCGATCAAGATAACTTTGCAAAAACGGCATTTCAGCCGCCGCTTGATCACGAATCATTTGATTGACGGTTGTTTCGCTTAACTCGCCGGAAAAGACACGCTGTGCCATATCTTGCAAACGATCCGGTGTAAACGTCACAAGATAATCAGTTGCCATCATTTCAAGATTGTCTACAAACGTAGTGATGTCACCCGTTTGCAGTTCGCCGTAATTAAAGTTTTCTAATAACCGATCCAGAATACGGGCATCGTTCCAGTTTGACGTGACCGCAATAGTTGCCATTTGCTGCACATCGTCTTCGGTGAGTACCAGACCCAGTTTTGCTGCACGATCCCGAATGTTTGCAGCAACGTTAGCAACCTGATTAGCTTGAGCTGCACCATCACTATTGTTAAAATCAATAATGCGTTGTTCGTTATCGACAAATGATTGCGCCCAATCGTTAAACCATGTAGCCCCACGATACAAAATACCATTTACTTCACGTGGTGCAAGCACATATTCAAGACGCGGCCCGATGGTTGCCTCGGTATAACCCGGATCGTTTAACAACTCAAAGAAAAAATCTCCGGCTTTGCGTTGCACACCGTCTTCGTCAATAAACGTTTCATCAGCGTATTCAAGATACGCGGCATTAGTAAAACCAAGAAACCATGACTGGTAATCTTCGTCATCAACGTTAGGAATCAAATGGTCTACAGGCCGATACGGAATTCCGCCTACCTCGGCAATAGCAGCTTCGCCGCCTTCAATAGACCGAATTGAAGTGGGACCGTTTTTTTCGTCGCCGTCAGCCATTTTCTAACGCTCCCTGAATATCTCCAACGGTTTCTACAGATGCTTCAAACGCACTCGGTGAATACCCGCCATCAGCAGCAGCACTACCACCACGGTCACGCGACCGTAAATAATCTCCAATAGAACGCGTTCTGTTATATCCACGGAAATTACCTGCCTGCTGTTTGAACATATCCTCAACAACCCGCGAATACGTCAACATTTCTTCTTCGTCAACAGTTTCAATATCTGTGATAATGTCCTCAACAGATACACCCTTGCCCAACTGGGCCTCGGCAAACTCCGGTGCCAGTTCTTCAAGGCTTGCTAACACCTGCAACGATTCCTCTTGCGTCAACGGGCGACCTAAAATATTGACACCAATTGAACGAAGTGTTTCCTGCACAACAGAAATATTAGCATTCTGAACTCTGTCTAACAGATTGGTTTTGCGTTCGTCAGTGCGCCTCCGCAACACTTCTTCTAAACCAATACCGCCCTGCTCAATGCTCAACGCCATCATGCGATCTAAGCCAAGCTGAATAAACTGGTCAGAACCAGAAAACGCACGATCAGGATATGCGCCAATATCTTCAAAAATACCAGCCATGTGCATTTTTGTGACAAGCACTTGTACTTCTTCAGGGCTCATATTGCGAACCCGATTACGAATACCTAACACTCCCGACGGACCACGTTCCGCATCAGAACCCATAATTGAACCCGGATCAGGAGCAGCAGTTTCCCACGTAAAATTGTACAACGGTGTTGGTTCTACGTCATCATCATCGCTCGGAAAATATCCTTTGCTTTGCTGATCCATAAAAATGTTCCAAGCGTTTTGCCAATTGCTGTCAAACTGAAAAAGTTTTATAAAATCTTCGTTTGAATAAGCGCGGCTAGACTGCGTGCCAGCCAAAGCAGCCATCATCTCTGGACTATAAAAAGAACCCGGCATACCAGTACCAGCGGCCGTTTGTTGTCCTGTCGGTAATGGGCTCAACGTTAAACGAACTGGTTCTGGTGCAGTAGTAGCCCATTGGCTACGAATCAAATCAACCTGCATGCCCGTACTATTAGCGTACTGGTTTATGTAACCTTCATTAATTTGATTCCCAATCTGTTGGTCAACTAAAAATGATCTGATCTGTGGCGGAGTGGCTTCATTTGTTGCTGCTTCGTTTACCAAATAGCGATAGTCAATAGTTAACAATGTTGTTGGAGTTAACAACGTTTCTGGTAATGATTCGGCAATAAGAGTTGTAAACTCATCGAACGGAATTTCGTAGCTTTGATCAACTTGCACATTGAACAATGCCGGATTGTTCAAATAGCTTTTAATTTGTTTTGCTGCTTGCTCAACAGTTAAAGGCGCACCTGTGCTTGGTGCGTTTTCCAGATCAGGATCAATATCAATTTGAATGCCCATTACAAATCAGTCTCCGGTTTAAAAATTGCCACCCACAACGATTCCAACTGTGGATTGCGAATCAACCATTCGTCAACCCAATTTTGCATACTCGTACGATTATACGCCCGAACTTCCTCGCTACGGTTACTACGATCAAGCGCAAGCTCGCTTTGCACTAATTGGAACTCGTTCCACTTGTCAAACAATTCTCGAATAGCCGGGGTCCATGGTGACGTAGGCGCAGCTGGATCATTTAACGCAACTCTCATTTGATCGATTGTTTCCAACCGCTGTTGCTGGCCGTCACGATTAGCCAACATGCGAGCAAAAATGGGATGGGTTCGCAGATAGCTTGCGCTTTGCATTTCCCAATCAGCGTCAAGTAGCCGTTTCAATTCCGCGTTGTCGCCTGCATCAGCACGCATTTGTTCGTATGCTTCTTTTCGCAAGAAATACGCTGGGGCTGCACGACGGAAATGAATAGCGTCCATAACTTCTTGCGGCGTTTTCTTGATACGAAGATCGCTACTAAACTGTTCCGCCCAAGCGTAATCATTCCATTCTTCATTTTCATACGACTTGTTTGGCACAAACCAAATGGAAGCTTGCGGCAATGATTTGATCCATTGTTCGTTTTCAGTAAACCACACAAGGTTTTGTTCGTTAGGTGGCAACGGCGCACCTGATACGGTTTCAGAACGCGATACTAGATACGCTTCAGGATTAACAACATAGTTGATGTTTGCGTCTGGGAACTCGCGCAAGAATCGTAACGTGCCTTCATCTACACCCCACGTGCGAATGTAATCAAGGTACATTCCTTTGACGACACTGCTTGGGTTTTCTAATCCAAGTCCTGTAATGTTCTCAAATGAGAACGGGCTTTGCAACGTTTCAATCGTCTGTGGATTTCCCGGCAAGAACAAACCCCAAACAAATTGGGCAAACATGTGGAATCTTGCTTGAGTGCGAACGCGGTCCCAGAATACTTGTTTTTCTTCTTCGGTTGCTTGTTCGTCAAAACCCAAACCGGCTGCATCAAGGTTAATGGCGGCATTAACCATATTTGCCATGAGTGCTTCGTCGTAACGATCTTCGCCCATGTAGCTTGTTAATGTTCGCCACAACCGTCGTACGCTTGCAGGCACAAACTGGTTTTCCCACGATTGTGTTGATCCGATGTCACCTAAAATGTGTCGCCGGAATTCGGTTGTTTCATCTTTAAGGCTCGGAGCAATTTCGCCAAGCACATACGTAAACGCTGACACTGGGATATTTAATAGTGGGCCACCGGACACGCGGCCCGCTTCGGGGTTAATGCCGGGAAGCAGACTGTCCGCTCGGCTACGTAATGCTGTGCCGGACAACGGGACGCGGAATACGGTGCCAACAATTTCGTTAATCATTGCACTTCCGGGCCAGTTAAAGTAGTACGTTCCGTTGTCTTCGTACATAATGCCAGCATTCATCAAACCGTTGATTGCATACTGGGCTTTAACTACTTGGTCAATTCCGAACATGCCGTTATTGGCTCCCCGCAACCAACGTTTGATAAAGTTTTCTTCGGCATACCAGAACGGCAACAAGTTGCTCATTTTCACTGACCAAACTGATCTAAACTCAGCAGAGTCAATAAATGGAACAACATTGCGAATAGCTTTTTGAGCGGCAGAACGATCAATCAGCTCAATGTGTTTTTGCATTGTTGCAAGAGCATCAAGCATTTCGTTAGAAATGTTTAACGAATTCAAACCCTCGGGCAATTGTTTCGGGATCGCTGTTTCGTTTCCAGTTTTGGGAGTGTCCCATTCAATGCGTTCTGGACCAACAGTACCCGGAACATAATAATCGTAGGTGGAAGCGTCACGAACAGCGTTGCCAGTAATCAACCCTTCTTTGTAATAGGCAAGAGCATTTTCGTCTACGGCTTCAATTAATACATGGTAAATTGCAGCGGCTCGTGCTGTATCAGGGTCCATATACGGCAAGTAGCCGTCAATGATTTCATCCAAAATTGCGGGATCAATTAATGTTTCGCCCGGAACCAGTCGGCCATCAGGCAAACGCACATCGTTAGTTAACGTATCTATAACTCGCCTATCTAACAAATCAGGCAAGTAGCTCATGTTCGTCAACCGTGCTTCGTGGTACGCGGCAAACGACATTGGGTTGCGGACGATTGCATCAATCGCAGGACCAACTTGTTTCTCAAAAAAGTTGTCAACAAATTGCGACATCTTGTTAACTTTTTCAAGCGAATACTGTCGTCCAATCACAATATTCGGTCTATCAAACTTGTTGATTTGCTCAACGTGATCGACGCGACTGTGACGAGTGGGAATAAAATCTGCGTCTGGAATAATGCTGTTAGTTGCAATATCTGCTGCACCGGTAGGAATAACTTGATGCCGTCCCCCTCTGCCTTCCCAATAATCAACGATCATTGGACCCAACAATGCCCAGTTCAAATCCTCTTGTTGAGAACCAACTACTTTCAAATACCGTTTGTCGTTGTAATCAATTCGCTGCCCATCAGCATCAAACAACTGACGGACGGATGAGTCAACTACTGTGCCGCGAGGAATCAAATCAAGCTCGCCAGTAGTAGAATTTAATTGGTAGACATCCGCAATAATTTGATATTCTTCTTTAGAACCTTTAGCAAATAAATGCATGTCGCTTTCAATGCTGCGGCTTGTCCATTCAGCAATTGCTGTATCTCGGTGAACACCTACCGTTCCGTCAGCAAGAATATTTCCAGACACGTATGAAACTTGATTTTGCAATGCTGGTTCTAAACGGTATGTTTCAATGCCGTAGGTTTCGGGAAGCAACTGCTGACGTGAACCAAAATTCGGGCTGTCGCCAAGCATGACCGTAGACGTACGCACGTCGATCTGATTCATGCCCTTCATGCCGCCAGCCATAATGTCGGCTCGAATATTTGACAATGCACCCGTAATCCACCACGCAACTTGCGGATCAGCAACACCCAACGACCGGATCACTTGATTAACGGAACCCATTGGGTAAAGCAACGCTTGTTCAACAAAAGGCGTTAACAACTGTACACGTTGATTTTCAGTCATCCGACTGATCACACCAACTGGCGGACCAGCATCAACTTGGTTGCGAACAAGCAGCCGTGTCAATTCTTCAATCTGGACTTGGTTTAACACCAACGATCCGTCTGGATTTTCAATTACCCGAGCAATGTCAAAGAATCCAGTTTGTTCACGAAGCTGTTTAATTGCGGCTTCCAGTTTGTCTGTATTGCGCAATTCGGGGAAGAAATAACGGGTCATGTTTTGCGGCACGGGATTTGCAACAGTTCCTTGTGGAACCGCAACACTAAAATCTGTTGATTGCAAAACGTCTGAATTTTCCGGACGATAAAATCGTGCGTTGTATTGGTCTTGCAAACGAGTAACAAGTTCGGCATTAGTGGCTACCGTTGATTTGTTTGCAGGAGGTAATCCGCCTTGTGTGCGGGCCGCTATTGAACGATGCACATCATCAATATAAAAATCTTGTAATGCTTGACTAGCAGCACGCGGATCAAAACTCATATTTCTTTGATTTGTGTTCAGTAAGAAATCGCTGAGCAGCCAATAGCCTTCGTCGTACGTTGATGGGTTGAACCACGTGCTGGTAATGCCACGTTCAAACAATGCGGGTTCCAACAAACTTCTGACCGGTTGAGCCAGTTGTTCGTTGCGTAGACGTTCGGCTGCTTCGCGCATAGCTCCCGACAGGATGCGATGCACATCATCGGCCAACATTGGTTCAATTGGGGACTCACCCAACATAACGCGAACAAATTCGCCAACGTCCGTTAACCGTGTTCCCGACATATGCTGGCTGTAATAACCATCTAGTCTTTCAAATTTCGTGCCCCGCAACCCAGACCCTTCAGCGTTCTTTAACACTTCACTGTAAAAATTCGCTGCGTCATTTACGAATGCAATAGCATCTGCCAGTTCTGGGCCTAACGCTTGCAATTCTTCAGTAATAATGTCGTTGATCTGACGAATTACTGGTGCAACATCAGGTGCAGCGTCTGCCAAATCAAAAACAAGATTGAAATTCAAGGTTTCAATTGAAGTGCCCGGAATGACCTGAGCCAATCGATTATTAATTTTATCTCGCACTGTGGCAACAGCTTGTCGTTGTGCATCAGACACGTCCCACAAATCTTTACGAATTTGTTGGATGCGTGGCAATTGCAGAGCTAATTGAGGTTCGTTAATTGCTTGCCGTTTTAACAAACTGTCCGAAATTGTTGCCCACTCGCTGCGAGCAGGCTCGGCAATAGTCAATGCCTCATCCAACATGCCTTCAATTTCTTGCTGGCCTAAAGCACGCCATTGCTCAGGAGGAATGCGGACTGACGTATTAAAATAGTTGTCATCTAAGTAACTGCGAATGGACTCTAAAAATGGCGAGAGGGGTTCCATGCTTGCTCGTGTTGAAGGTGCCCAATCTCTGAAATGTCCACCCGCGCGAATATCTACAGGCGAAACAAATCGGTCATCGCCTAACATATGACGCAAATTGTCGTATGCCAAAGATATTTCAAACGATGGAAGTTGATCAGCGGCCATTACACCATCAGCAACTTGCTGTTCTGCCAGTCGCATTTGATTAATTGTGTCTTCTAAATCGCGGATAGCGCCACGGAATCGTCCCGAACCGTCAACAGAAGTAACCCATCTTTCCAGAGTTTCGACGGCTTCTTGCCTGATACCGGCATCAGTTAAATCGCCAAACATTGCGGCAATTTCTGGATCAGCCAATAAATCGTCAACAATTAATTGTCTTTGTTGGCTTTGCGCAATATTAAATGCTTGTTCATCAACTGATCGCAACTGTGTGACAATGTTTTCTAATTGCTCAATCGAAGGCAATTGTTCATAAGGAACACCCGCGCGCCACGTTTTTTCTAAAGGCGAAGCTCTTTGCATACTCAAGATTTGATTGCGCAACGCCTGAGGTGTTGCTTCAAGCAATTCTTGAACATCGTCTAATAATTGTTGCGGTAATAGTCGCCGTCCGTTTGTGTCATATTCAATGACAGCATCTTTCAGGCGAGTCATGCTTGCATAACGAGGGTCACCTGTATTGTCCCACATGCGAGGATTAGGGTTGATAGCAATTTCGCGGAAATCGCTTTGTAATGCGCCAAACCTGCCTGTATGAACAACTTGCGGTTCATACCATTGTGGCACGCCAGCGTAATACGATGGCTGAGCCAATACATCATCTAAGGTCAAACCAAATTCGCGCATCAACCAATCGGCATCAATTTCAAACAAGGCTCCTGTGTATGGGCTGTTGATGTTTTCCCAGCTTGAAATTGCGTACCGCATTGAATGGTACGGATCAATTGACATGCTAATGCTTGACGATGGCGACCACTGAGGTTGCCAAGTTGAAGTAATAATTAGCTCGCCGGTTATTGGATCAACATCAAACAAAAACGCGCTTTTGCCGGGTGTTTTGCCCATGTACAACCGTTGGCCTCTGCCAACGCCCGGAGGTTGTAGTAATGCTCCTGCGGGCAACTGTTGTGCGATAGGTGCATTTCGGTGTTGCGCAATAAGTGCCTTCGTATAACCACGAACGTTAGGAGACGCGTTTTCTAAATATCCCCACATTTCAATTATTCGTGCTCGGTCGCCGGGAGCAACAACGCTTCGCAATCCGTCCATTAATTTGTCGAACTCAAAAGTTCCGGTGCTCATTGAATTAGCAATTGCTGCACCAATAACGTTTTCTTCTGGAATAACAGAAGCATTTAATCTGTCAGCAAGAACACGCCACAAATCAGGTTCAAGCATTGCTAAATGCAAAACAATATCTGAGATTGGTGTGTTTGCATTAGCAACAAGTTCATCAACAAACGTGAGGATATTTGAGGTAGCAACTGGGTTATAAGATGTTTCCGTTGTTGGCGGACGACGTGGTAATTCCTCTGCGTACAACGGCGCTTTAAGTGGATCGTCGTTTAGTTTGCTGTGTACTTCTTCCCAATATGCGCGGGGATAAACACTATCGGCTTGACTAACACGTTGACGAACACCACCAACCGCATTTACAACAATTGGTGTGTTCCCGTTTTCTAATGATCGTTGAACCAAAAACGCGGGTTCAATTCGACCCATGTCTGTATTAAACTGGTTGTGCATTCTGGCCGACAAACTTCCGGCCATTGTTCCTGCGTGCAATCGGGTATACCGGTGCGCACTTTGAACAAGTTCTGGTGCTAATCCTCTGGCACCAAAATAAGTCCATGAGTGTTTTCTGCCAGCAATTAACGTTTCAAGATTTTTGCTCCGTTTGCCAATTTGGCGAAGCATCGCATCAAGTTGTGGTACACCTTTGTAACGACCAAGCCACCGAACAAAACTTTCGTAGCCTTTAAGAACTAAGTGTTCAGCGGGCCCCATCATGCGGCCAGCAGTTTGCCGGATGCGTGAAACGTTAGTGCCTTGTTGCGTAACAAGACGTTCCATTGGCCCATGAATGTGTTTAAACAATCGTTTGTCAACAACAGCTCGTTCTGCTGGGCTTAACTGATACAGTCGTGCACCACTTTGCAATTGTTCGCTAACCGATTTATACAAATCGTATTTAGCAACTTGACGAGCACCAATGTTTTGCATGACAGAAAATTCTGTTCCGCGCATGACCCATGCCAATGCTTCTTCGCCTGCGGCACGAGGAATAAATCCGTATCGCATCAACACAGCAGGTTTCCATAGTTTGCTCATGCCAACATCAAGGAACTGTCCGTTGCGAGTCACACCCATCAAACTGTTCATGTAGATGTCGTCACGAACAGCTCGTGATAATTCTTTGATTGATGGAACAGCGAGGAAGTGAGACTGATGACCTGCGTCTAAACCGGCTTTGCCAACAAGTTCGTTGAGTCCGGGGTTGACAGCAAGGTCCGCACCGTTGTAACCAAATGCTTGTTCGCTTTTTTGAATAAAATCGTCAATAAATTCTTGTCCGCGTGGACGATATTTAATACCGGTGATTTCAAAAAACTGGTTGTAAAATGCGCGGATTGCGGTGCGTCGTCCGGCAACGGTGTTGATTGCAAGAATGTTGGCAATCGTTTGTTCACGCAATCGGTATGGCATTCGGGCTAATACGCCAAGCGTATTGATAAGGCGAGCAATGCCTTGTTCTGCGCCTTGACCGATTAACGCCACAAACGGTGTAGTTTGCGACATAGTTGAAATGCTGTCAACGAACTGTCCGAGTGTTCCTTGCGTTCTGGTAATTTGGTTGACCGTCGCGTTAGCTTTGCCTAGCGCGTTGCCAACAATTCCTCCGGCCAACGACAGACTATCTGGAATTTCACCAACAGGCGGAGAGTAATCAATTCCAAGATTTGGTGAAATGTCGTTTTTCAAAACGACATCTGCGTCAACGCCATGTTCTTTAGCAAGCTGATTGATGCGAACCGCAAATGTTGGTTCTGTTAATTTGGCACGGAATTCGCGAAGTCCGCGTCGCAAAGCGTTTTGATTAATATTTGCGCGGCGGTTTGACACTACGTCGTATGGCAAACCTTTAACTAAAGCTTCGCCACCAAGCAACGATGTTACGTTGTCGGTGTGCCGATAAAACATGTAAAGGTCGGCTTTTGTAATTTCGCGTACAGTTTTGCCGGTAGCGTTCAAATGTTGCGTAGCCGTGAAATGGGTTCGCATTGTGTCCCAAACAGGAAGATATTGCTGAGGCAACAAACGAGTGTCGTTAGCATTTAATGCGGCTACAATGTCATCGTCAACGCGACCCATGTTGCGAACGTTTTGTTCACTTAGCCAAATGCGGCGTTCAATGTTGGTCATGTTGGATGGCGGCTTTTTGCGGAACATCCATCCTGAACCGTGTTGTGGTGCGTACGGGCCGAGCGTTAATGCTCCTCGACGTGCTGAACTGAAGTAAGGAACTGAACCGAGGAATGGGTCGTTCATCCAAACAAACGTTGCATCAGCGGTTCCTGAAACAAGATTATAAAGTGTTGTGCCGGGTTCTAATCTAAGTGTATTAGCAACGTCGCGACCAAAACTAATTTTGTTGTTTTGCAAAATACGAACCATTTCCATAAATCGTTCGTCTGCAAGTAGTTCAGCTAATGCTTGGCTAAACTGCGGAAAACGCGGATCATTGGCATCAATATAATTTTCCGCAATAAATTGTTGAGCCGAATTGCGGTATACTTCGTCTTTCAACGAGTCGCGTTGGGAGGCAACATCTAATGCTAATTCTTCGGCAAGTGTGCGCCCACTGCCACGCAACGCATATTCGTCAAGATAAAAAGCTGCGTTTCGTGCAAGATTTTGAACACGTGTATCAACGCTTATTTCTGCAATTTGTTCATATGCTTGAGGCAAAAACAAACTTTCGCCGTCTGCTGCTCTGTTAAACGCGTCATTAAAATCGGTAGGACCGGGAATTAAATCTGTTAATTGTCCTCCAACATACGCACCGGCAAATGCTGGTGGTGCAACTGTTGCAGCCCAAACTCCGGTGCGCCCAATGCCTCGCGCCGTAGCATCTGCACGAGCAAGGAATCGTCCAAATTGTGAACCGCCTCGTGCAATACGTCCACGACTGGCAACACCGAGTGCAGCGCCAGCCGCCATTACGCCAACTTCCCACGGTTCCATTTGGCGTGCAGTCCGATACAAACGAGCAGGCATATCGCTCATTTCCATCATTACGTTCAAACCCCATTTGGTTGGACCACCAACAACGGGAACGCGTGTTAACGCTTGCAAAGGCATAAACGGCAGTGCAATAGCCGTTCCAAGCGCGCCTAGCGCGTCATCAACCCAGTTTTCTTGGTATCCGGCCGGAGGAATGTAACCAGTCGAAGACAAAAGTTGTTTACCGTATTCAGGAAGCTGATTGTAGATAGATCGTTGTTCTTCGTTTGACAAGGTTGGCAATACGCTACGTAACTGGTTGGCTTGTAAATGCGCAAACAAATTGATGGATTGTTCTTGCAGTTGCTGAGGGCTCATCCCCGAGTTGGCAATTTGATATGCAACATCGGGATAATTTGCCATCCACGGATTAGCATCAACAACAATCTCGTAGTTGTATGCCTGCCGATCAGCATCAAGCTGGATTTCATTATCGTCAGCAGGTTGCTGCGGATTAGTCCACGGCATATTACAACGACTCCCACAACTGGCGAATCACAGGATTATTGGTATTCATTGCTAAGGTCATTAACGTACGTTTGTACGGACTCATATTAGTGCCCATATACCCGACATTAGGGCCGCGACCCGGACCGACAGAAATACCTGCGGTCGGAACATTTTGCGAATTGCCGGGTTGCCGCAACACGTTTTTGGGAACATTATTTAATAACTCTGCAACACCGGATTCTAACGGTGCAGCTTGCTGCGGTTCTCCACGGTTTGTGCGCAAAGGAACAGCCGAAGGCCTCGGTGTAATAGCAGGGCTTTGACTGGCACGTAACGGCGCTGGCATTGCCTGTTGCATTGCTTCTTGCGCAACACCTTCACCATATCGCTGACCCGGAACCGACTGAACAGTCTGAGTCGCGTCACCTGATAACGTTTTCTTTTTGCGAGGCATCAGACCGCTCCTGCACCAGCTTGCATCATGGCTCTCATTTGTTCAACAGGACCTCCGGGTGGCGGCGCTCCACCTTGCGCCATCATTTCTGGCGGAATTGCACCCGGAGCTGCAGCCTGCGGGCCAGCAGCCAAACCAAGTTGAGCCATCAAGTTGCCCTGCTGCTGTTCCATCATCGCCTGTTGATCAGCCTGCGCTGCTTCAGCCGCACGAGCTTGTTCCTCACGAATCTCATCATCAACGGCAACGGTAGCCGAAAACACATCCATCGTGCCATCTTTCATTTTTTCGCGAATGCGCGCAAAAACTGCCATTGGCATCTGACCGCTAATCACTTGCTGCAACATGCCGTCAATCGCGCCACGCTCCAACTTCTCATCATTGATACGCGTCTGTTCGCTGTGCGGGTCTTCGACCCACGGATGATGACGTTGGAACGTTTCCGTCGAAATAGTTTGCGCACCAAGCATAGAGCCAAGCACCTGCGTGACTTGAACAATGTCGGCACCCGGAATTGCATACGACACCGTGTTATCGGTCGTCTCAATTGTCTTATTGGGGACAAACTCTACTTGTCCACGGTCCCCAGCCCAACCGGAGAACAACGTGTACTTCTTGTTGCCAAACCAGCCTTTGTAACAAGACAGAATGGCTTTGTTGACGTGCGGCATCCACACTTCGTCAATTTCGTGGATTTCAAGAATGCGCGGATCGACGCTAATTCCGGCCATTTCGTTTAATGCACGACCGGTACGTAACGCGGCTCCCGGCGTTTCGCCACCAAACATCGGGTTCAAACCGGCAGACACACGGAAGTTGCGCTCTAACCGGTCCACCATCTGTGACGTGCGTACATCAGGCATCTGATTGAGGGTGCCAATTTTTTCTGCGTCGGTCACGATGTTGATGTCGCCGTCACGCCCATCGTGCCATTGGCCGTCAGCTAACCGTGGTGACATTCCGCGCGATCCCAACACATACATGTCAGGGAACACCGCTTTTTCCTGTGCCAGAATGTCTAACGCCAACAGCTTGGACTGCCACTTAGCGTTTTCTAACAGCGCGTTAAGCCGGTTTCCAATGCGGTGCAACGTCACAGCACCCGGAGTGATTGCAAGGCACATGCCTGCACGGTTTACAATCGGATCGGTTAACGGCATCCACGGGCCGCTAAACATGTTGTAGTCACGATAGATATGGTCGCCGTTCTGGAACACAGGTCCAAGCAAACCGAACCGCATTTGTTCGCTGTCTACCCATTCGAACACGTCCCACATTTCGGAGACATCGGCGTTAGTGATAGGTCCGCCACGTTCTGCCATTGTTTGCGGGAATCGTTTACGTAGATAGTCGCCGGAGTAGCGGGTGATGAACGCGACGTGTTCTGGTGCGTCCATTGATTCTAATGCTCGTTCTTCGGGGAACGTCATTAACGGGTCGCGGACACGGATGCGTGGCATACCGGTCTGGAA
>Ga0208898_1001519_pt1 | contig 15242 bp, 13 predicted proteins | sample VirMetDEL_Mar_4_FD_184513 | JGI IMG/M metagenome (GOLD analysis project Ga0208898, IMG submission 184513) | Aqueous microbial communities from the Delaware River and Bay under freshwater to marine salinity gradient to study organic matter... | ecosystem: Environmental > Aquatic > Marine >...
AATATCAACAAGCGTATCAACCTTATCAAGCGACTCAAGCTTTAGGACAAGGAGTAATGGGTTTAATTTCTGGTTACCCAGCTCAAACTCAACAAACAATTGCTCCATCTCCTAGTGGTTTACAAACAGGTCTTGGTGTTGCATCTACACTTGCTGGTATTTACAACTTAGTAGGAAAACCAAAACTATTTTAATATGAGTAAAATTTTTAAAAGACCAATGTTCAGAAAAGGTGGACAAGTTATGGATGGAGTTATGTCCTTAGCTGCACCTAGAAAACAATATTTTGATGGTGGTGATACTGGTATTAGTCCAGAATTAGCCGAAAAATATCCTGAGTTAGCATCTGAATATCAAAAATCTTATGATTTTTATAGAGATGTTGCACAACAAGATATGGGTCAAGCTAAAAGTGATATACTTTCTAATTTATTAATTAGAGGTGGACTTGGTTTAGTATCTGGTGAAGGTGCTGGTAAAGGTACATTAGGTGGATTAGCTACAGCATTTAGAGGACCAACTGAACAAGCTATGGGAGAATTACAAAAATTAAAAGGCACTGAACAACAAATTAAATCAGCAGCATTAGGTTCAGCAATGGAAGCAGAATCTGCAAGAAAAAAATCAGAAGCTGAAATGGCCTTATTGGAAAGAAAACTAAGAGAAGGTAAACTATATGAAGCTCAAACAGCAGAGTCTCAAATAAAAAGTATTTTATCTTTGTATGAAGATATTCCAGGAATGGATGTAGGTGCTGCAACAACTTTATCTAGAAAAGATGTTAGAGCAGCAACAATTATACCTGATGATTATGGTGGAATGATTCCTATGAGTAGAGAAGACAAAACACAAATTGATACAGCGTGGGTTAGAACTCAACCTGATAACACTGTTCTTTTAAATCCTTATGATAGATTATACTATAAGAAAAAAGGTAACCAACTAATATTATTAGATCAAAAGACTTTAGAAGAACCAAAAGGAGAGTAACATGTCTTCTGAAAAACTTCTTCCAGGTTCTATTTTACTAGACGAAGAACCAAAAAACAAAATTATCTCACTAGATGATGCGAAAGAAACAAAAACAATAAGTTTAGAGGATGATAATTTAACACCTGAAGCAGAAAATGATCAAAGTATTTCTGCATTAACAGCAACTACAGCTGGAATACTGTCAGGGGCAATAAAAATCCCTGAAGGTATTGTGTCATTAACTGCAGAAATAATGGATGCAGGAGGAGGACAATTATTAGGTGTGCCTTCTACAAAAGGTGCCACTATTAGCGCAGTAGCAGAAGTAGAAAAGTTTTTTGATAAAATAAATCCTTTTGAAGAAATAGCTCAAGAAAGAGCTACCGGTAAATTAGCAGAAGCTCTTACACAAATTGGTACGTTTGGTACTTTAGGTGCTAAGGCCGTTTTAGGTATTGCAAATAAAATAGCAAATAAAGCATTAAAAGCAAAAAAAGTAGGTAGACTTGTTAATGGAAAATCAAAAAATTTACAAAAAGGATTAAAGAAAGCAGAGGAGTTAAATAAATTATCTGGTAAACAAAGGTTTGGAGCTATTGTTTTAGGTGGTGCGTTAGGTGAAACAATGGTTGTTGATAATGAAGAGATAGGAACTTTTGGAGATTTATTTGAAGGAGGTCCTACAGAACTTAATAGAGAAGTAGAAGCAGATCCAAGATCCGATGCAACTAGAAGAATACTTAATAGATTAAAGTTTGGTGGTGAATCATTACTATTAACACCATTAGTCTATGGTGCGGGTTCTGCAATCAAGACACTAGCAACGAGAGGCAAGCAGCTAGCATATAGCAATAAAAAAATTGAAAAATATTTAGATAAAGTTGCAGGTTTATTTAGACCAAGAGGTAGACAACCAGAAGAAGTATTTCTAACAAGAAGAACTGAGTCTGGAAGATTGATGGCAGATACAAACTTTGCAATGGAGCAAGTAAAAAGAATAGATAAAGAAGTTAATAAAATGTTTCCAACTGTTAAAAATCTTATGAATAAAACAGTTGATGATGAAAGAGGAGTTTTTTTAAAAGAATTAAATGATTTATTGTTTGCAGGTAATTTAAAAGAAGGAATACCTGAAAAAGAATTAAATTCATTTTTAAAATCTGCAAAGAAAAAAGGAGCTAGCACAGAATCTGTAAATAATATGGTTCAATATATAACAAAAGTTAGAAATGAATTTGATAGATTATTAGATATTACAGCTCAAACTCCATCTGGAATTGTTCCACTTAAAAAATTACAAGTTGATTTAAGAAACTTAATGGGTGATAGAATAAAACAATATATTGGAACAACTTATAAAATATTTCAAAACTCCCCTTATAGTTTTTATTCTAGATATAAACCAACAGATCAAGCTGTAAATAAAGTTAAAGATATATTTAAAAGATATGCTGCTAAAAATAAAAATCCAATTACAGACGAAGAAGCGGAACAGTTAGTAGGAAATATTTTAGATCAAGCAAGAGCTATATCTCCAAAAGAAAAACTACCTGTGTTTAATTATGAAAATTTAACTATTGGTGCAAAAACACCAGAGAATGTAAAAACATTCGCAAGGACTTTAGAAAAAGAATTACCAGATGGAACTAAAGAAATAAAAGTTATTGGTAGAGGTAGTAAAGCATTTAGAGAATTATTTGGTGAGATTGAAGATGCAAGGTATTCTATTTTTGAAGGTATGAATAGACTCGGTACTATCGCAAGAAAAAATCAAGTGTTTGATGAAATATTAGATATTGACGAAGCTATGAAAGCAAAAGCAACAGCAGATACTCCTCCCGGTCAAAGAGGATTCTTTTTTGAATCTCCTATGATGGCAAGAAGAGCAATGCCGAATAATGACATAGTTAAAATAGATCCATACGTTGCAGAATATTTTAAAGATGGAGTATTAGTAAATAGATTACAGGGTATGTATACAACAAAAGATATTGCTGAAGCTTTTGGTAGTGCAGGTCGAGTTAGTAACTTTATGCAAAAAGAAGCTACAACAGAGTTTGGAAAATATGCAAGTTGGGGTTGGAGAAATTTATTTTTAACACCTAAAGCAGGGTCACAGTTTGCTAAAACGGTATTATCACCACCTACACATTTTAGAAATTTTTTTTCTTCTGCAGGTTTTTCATTAGCGAATGGAACTATTTTTGCAAATCCTGTTATCATGGGTAGAGCATTAAACAATGCAAGAAGACTAGTGCAGTTAGGTGTCAGAGATCCAAAAGCTATGGAAGAATATAGGGAATTATTAGAATTAGGTATTGTAAACTCAAATGTTAGAATGGGTGATCTTAAAAATTTAATGAAAGATGCTAAGATATTTGAATCAGGGAATGTTGCAACAGACAGTATTTTAAAACCTATGATACAATCACTAGGTAAGGTTGGAGAAAATACTGCAAGAGGACTTAAAAAAACAGCACAAGTCATGCAAGATGCTTATGTAGCAGAAGATGATTTTTGGAAAATATTTAATTACAATGTTGAAAAAGAAAGATTAGCTGATGTTTATGCAAAAGCAGGAATTAAAAAATCTCAAAAAGAATTAAAAGAAGAAGCGGCAAACATAGTTAGAAATACTATTCCAAACTATGCATATGTAGGTGAATTTATTAGAGGTATGAGGGTAACTCCTTTTGGTAACTTTATGTCATGGCCTGCTGAAGTTTATAGAACAGGTTATGGTATTGTTGAACGAGCTTTAAAAGAAATAGCAGATCCAGTAACTGGAAAAATAAATCCAATTACTAGTACGAATCCATTAAAAGGTATAGGTATGAAAAGATTAATTGGTGCTACAACTGCTTTTGCTGCATTACCTTATGGATTAGTAGAAGGTGTCAAAGCAATTAATGGTGTATCTGATGAAGAAGCAGATGCGGGTAGAGATTTTGTTGCACCGTGGTCTAAAAACTCACAACTACTTTGGTTTAAAGATCCTGAAACAGGTGAATTATATTATTCTGATTGGTCATCAAACAATGTGTATGACACATTAACAAGACCTATACAAACAGTTTTAAGAAATCTTCAAGAAGGTATTGAAGATGAAGAAGTATTATTAAAAGGTTTTCAACAAGGTTTAACTGAAGCTGCTGCAGAAATAGCAAATCCTTTTATAGGTGAATCAATATTTACAGAAGCAGTAGGAGATATTGTTGCAAGAGGAGGAATAACTAAAGAGGGTAAACAATTGTACACAGAAGAAACCCCTAAAAATGAAAAATTTACAAGAATTTTAAAACACATAGCTGAAACACAAGCTCCACAATATAAACAGTTTGTTAGAGTATATGATTCTTATACAGGTAAACCTGATAACAATGGAGATGTTATTGAAATAGATAAAGCTTTGGCTGGTGTTTTTGGTTTTAGAATGATTAAATTAAGACCAGACAAAGGTTTAGAATATTATATTTCTGATTATTTATCAGGGGAAAGAAATTCAAGAAGAGAGTTTACTGGTGGACCTGAAGGAGTTATTAAACCTGCCAAAACTGCAAGAGATGTTATTGAAAGATATTTTGTTGCAAACAGAGCAATGTTTAATGTTCATCAAAGAATGAAAACACATATTAATAATGCAGAAAAACTTGGTTTATCTCAAGGGGATATAGGTGGTATATTTAAAAAAAGAGGTATAAGAAAAGATTACAATTATTTAGATGCAGGTATATTTTCACCTTATTTTCCATCAAAAGACGTACAAAATAAATTTTATGAAATAGCAGATCAAACTGGGTTAGCTAATCCTTTTGAACAAGCGCTTCCTATACTAACAGATATGTACAATGCGTTTTCTAGACAAAGTTTAAATGATACTTTTGAATACAAATTAGAAGATTTTTTACCAAAACCACAGCCAGAAATAGACACACAACAACAACCTTTACAAACACCTATGCCTTCTGGAAACATTATTTTAGGACAAAGCCAACCAATGACTACAGATCAAGGATTGACACCAACTGAAATGGCGTTATTATCACCAGAAGAGCAACAAATTCGTTTAAGACAAAGAGGATTAACATCATAATGAGTGTTTACGATTTATATCAAAGTTATTTGAATCAAATGCAAACGCCTGCACCAGCAGCATCTAATATACTAGACCCTAGTTACTTGTTGTATTTACAACAGCAACAACAAGGTGGTGGAGAAGGTCAGGATAATCAAACTAATGTTATTGGTACAGGAGAAAATTTAGGTATTAATTCTTTATCTGATTTAAGTGGAATGATAAGCACTCCTGGAATGATAGGTGGATTAATAGCAGGTATTCCTGGAGCTATTATTGGAAGAGGTGTTAGTAATTTTATGGATCCTAACAGAGATATTTTTGGAAGATTAAATGATGTTGGTATAGCAGCTCAAGTTGCAAACATGGCTCAAGCTAGAGGTTTATCAAAACAGGCAGAAGCAGAGGCAGCAGCAAGAGGAGTAACAGGATTTTCAGGATATGGAACTTCTCAACAAAGAGGAGCAGCAATGCATGACGCTGGTGGAGGAGGAAAAAGTGGTGGTTCTAATGATAGTGGGGAAGGTGGATATGGTGGTTTCTGTTTTGATCCAAACACTCCTATTCAAATGGCTGATGGTAGTGAAAAGAAAATTAAAGATATTCAACTTGGTGATGAGACTAAAGGTGGAGAAGTTACTGGTGTATTTCAATTTAAAGCAGCTGATGAAATACATAATTACAAAGGTGTTACAGTTGCAGGTAGTCACTATGTTAAAGAAAACGGTAAATTTATTATGGTTAAAGATAGTCCAATTGCAGTTAAAATTGATAAGATTCCAGTTGTATATTCACTAGATACATCTGGTAGAAGAATATTTATTAAAGATATTGAATTTGCAGATTACAATGGTGATGGTATTGCTAAAAATTTCTTAAATAATGCAGGGATAGATTTATCTGGTTTTGATAAAGAAGTATTAAGACAAGTGGAGAACAGGATTCTATAATGCCTAGAAAATCTCAACAAGACGCAATTCAAAGAATAGATTCACACGAAAAATTATGTCGTATCATGCAAAAGCAAACACAAAATTCCATCAATAGTCTTCAAGGTCAAATCAATAGAATAGAAAGAATATTATTAATATCAGCAGGTGCTTTAATGTCTGGTATGGCAGGAATTATTTTAACTCTCTTGCAAAAATTATAATTATAATTATATTAACTTCAGGTCGCTTTAGGAGGGCCTAAACAATAACTGTCTAACAAGGAGGTTAATATGACAAATCTAAGTACATTCCTAAATAACGCAATCGGTTTTGAAGATATGTTTGATAGATTCGACTATCTTACATCAATCAATTCTGGTTTCCCACACTACAACATAAGAAAAGAAACTGAAGGTAAGTATGTTATTGAACTTGCTTTAGCAGGATATAAAAAAGATGAAGTATCTGTTGAAGTAAAAGATAACGTATTAATTATAGAAGGTAAATCAAAAGAAGATTTATCTAACTATGTACATCAAGGTATTGCTAAGAGATCGTTTAAAAGACAATTTCAATTAGCAGATTATGTTGAATGTAAAGGTGGTAAATTAGAGGATGGTATGCTCAATGTTGAATTAGAGTATAATCCACCAGAATCTAAAAAACCAAAACAAATAAAAATAGATTAAATCCAATCTTTAAGTTCTTCGCCCATAATTTCTGTGGCGATGTTAACCTTAGCACGAAGCGCCTTGACGATTTTTTCGTCAATGGTGTCTTCGGCTATAATATCAATATAAGTCATAGGTTTTTCTTGACCAATACGATCTATTCTTGCTTCAGACTGTTGACGTTTTTCTAAATCATAACCATTAGAATAATAAATCATTGTACTTGCACCGGTAAGTGTGATACCATAGCCGCCAGTTTGTGGAGTCCCAACAATAAATCTTACTTCACTATCGGGATTTTGTATTTCTTTAATTGCTTTTTGTCTATCTTCTGTAGAAGTGTCACCAAAATAAGTTACAGTTGAACCAGGATATTTTTTTTCTAAAGCATCTACAATAGATTTAATATCATATCTATAGTGAGCCCAGATAACTGCTTTACCTTCTACTTCTTCTATAATATCCATTAATTCATTAAGTCTATTACTTTTAACTTCTTGAACAGAATCATCATCTGCTTTGAAGTGACCACAAGTAATTTGATGAAGTCTCATTAATTGAGTGATAACAGTTGCAGTAGTAGTCATCTTACCATTTAAACGTGCAAGAGCTAACTGTTTCATTTCTTTATATAATCTTTTTTGTTCATCAGTGAGTTGTATATTTCTTTTCATATAAGTTTTTTTAGGTAAATCTAAACAATCATCTTTTAAAACTCTGTATGAAAATGGTTTTAGTTTTTCTGATAGCTCACCTAAATTTCTATAGCCAACTACGATTTCAACTTGTCTACCAGATACATTTATTTTTCTACAAACTGCATATCGTGTTCTAAATGCATAATATGATTGTTGATTTAATAACCATGGATCTAAAAATTGACATTGACTAAATAAATCTAAAGGTGATTTAGTTACCGGAGAACCTGTAAGTATTCTTCTATATTTAGAATATTTTGATAAATCTAAAATGGCTTTTGTTCTTTTTGCAGTTGGGTTTTTTATAGTAGTAGATTCATCAATACCAATTAAAGCTCTATGACAATTTAAAAATTTCCATGCATATTGAATTCCTTTTTTAGTAGAAAAAGCTTCAACATTCATAATACAAATATGTAAATCTTCATCTGTTTCAAACATAGATTTCATGTCAGGAGCATCTGGTTTAGTTTGCCAGAAACCAATTTTCTTTTCTATGTGATCAGGTAGGTGATTAGGTATTTCAGATTCTAACCAATTTTTATAAACACCTTTAGGTGCAATAATTAAAGCACCATTAATTTTACCTTTATCATATAGCATAGCTATATTATCTATAAGCACCTTAGATTTACCGGTACCCATTTCCATAAAGAAAGCAAATACTTCTTTATCCCAAGACATTTCAAGCGCTTTTAATTGATGATCAAAAGGCTTACTTTTGAATTTATAATGCATAATAGTTTCTTCTTTCTATTGAAACCCTCTATCAAATAGTATATAGAAAGTCAAGAATTGAATAATAAAAAAATGGAATACAACGAAATTAAATCTGATCATACACCAGTTGTATATGTAATTCAAGATGTTCCTGGAACTAGAGAAGGTCGTCCAAAAATAAATATTATCGGAGCTTCTGAATTTGGAAGATTAAAAGTTTTACTACCTGAAAATGCACAAATAATTTTAAGTGCAGGTCCTTTAGTATTTAAATTAAAAAAATTATTAACTAATTATAGATCAAAAGATTATTTACTACTTACAGGTGATCCTGCAATTATTGGAGTTGCATGTTCAATAGTTTCTGATATAACTACCGGCAAATATAATTTATTAAAATGGGACAAACAAGAAAGAAGGTACTATCCAATTGAAATTGATTTGTATCAAAAAGAAACTTCTAGTCCTTGACAAAATAAATTATAGGACTATATTAGAAAGTAATAGAAAGGTTATAATATGAGTGTAAATTTTAGAGAAGATAAACAAGATCAAATTAAAGCTGTAGCTAATCCAAATGAATTAGCAAATAAAGTACAACAGTTAAAAGATTTAGAAGATGAAATTGAAAATGCAGAAGCTGGCATTAAAAAATTAAAAGAAAAAGCAAATATACTTTCACAATTTGAAATACCTCAAATGATGGAAGAAATGAATATTACAAAATTAAAGCTTAAAGATGGTGAAACTGTAGAAGTAGGAAATTTTTATAGTGCATCTATTCTTCCTGAAAAACAGGAAGAGGCTTTTGAATGGCTTCGTGAAAACGGTCGAGGTGATATTATTAAAAATGATATTACCGTTACCTTTGGTCGTGGCGAAGATAACAAGGCAGCAGAATATGCTGTCCTTGCAAAAGGTCAAGGATACGAACCTGTCCAGAAAGTAGGCGTACATCCTCAGACCCTTAAAGGAGTAGTCAGGGAGTGTCACGAGTCTGGAATCGAACTTCCTGATTGCTTTAAAACTTACGTAGGTAACCGTACAAATATAAAAAGGAGTTAAACATGGAAAACAATAAAGTAGCTGTTAAAAAAACAGCACAAGCACCATCTACTATTTTATTTAGAGATGATGCATCAAAAGGTTTTGAGAACGTAAGACAAGAATCTCTTGCTTTACCAATCTTAAAACTTTTACAGAATGGATCTGGAGAAGCACAGAAGCGTAATCAAAATTACGTAGAAGGTGCAGAACCAGGTATGTTCTTAAATATAGTTACTAAAAAACTATATGATGGTGATAAAGGAATTAGCGTAATTCCTTGTTACTATAAAATGGAATATCAAGAGTGGGCAGAATTTGGTACTGGTTCAGGTAGACCAGAACAGATTTATCCTGCTGATTCTGATATTATATCTAAAACTACTAAAGATGGTGGTAAAGATAGATTAGAAAATGGTAATTACATTTTAACGGTACACCAAAACTTTGTAATTATTCTTGGTGATGATGGCAAAGCAGAGACCGCACTTATTTCTATGAGTGCATCTCAAGGTAAAGTTGCAAGAAAATGGCAATCACTTCAAATGTCTCAGACAATGAAAGATGAACAAGGGTCATTTACTCCTGCATCTTTTGCTTTCACATACAGATTAACCTCAGTATTAAATTCTGGAAAAGGTAATCAGTGGTATGGTTTTGCAGTTCAATCGGAAGGTCCAGTACAAGATGCTGAACTTTACAAAAGAGCTAAAGACTTCCACGATAGTCTTGATAAACAGAACAAATAATTGTCACAATTGGGCGCTACAACCGTGGCGCCCAATACTAATTAAACTGAGGGAACATGATAGAAAGATTAAAAGATATTTTTAAAGGTTTAGAGAGTGCTCATGGCATCACTAACAAAACAGAAGAAATTAGACACGACGGTAAAAACGAAGTTAGATCAAAAACAATAAGAGAGCCTGTAACAAATGAGTTATGGCAAAAACATTTAAACGGTGAAGAACCTGGATTAGGTATTATACCAATCAACGAAGAGAATAAATGTAAATGGGGTGCGATAGATATTGATACTTATCCTTTTGACCATTTAAAATTAATTAAAAAAATTAGAGAAAACAAATTTCCATTAATTGTATTTAGATCTAAATCTGGTGGTGCACATGTATATTGTTTTACAAAACAATTTGTTGCTGCATCTTTAATGAGACAAAAATTACAACTCATGGCGTCTGCTTTGGGTTATGCTAAAGCAGAAATATTTCCTAAACAATCTAAGATCATGGCAGATAGAGGCGATGTAGGTAGTTTCTTAAACATGCCTTATCATGGTGGAGATAGAACAGTTAAGTATGCAATTGATGACAATGGTAATTCTTTAACTATAGAAAAATTTATAAAAGCATATGAATTAATTGCTTTAGAAAATATTGAATTAGAAAATTTATTAGTAAATAAAAAACAAGAAAAGGTTAAAGAAGAATTTCCAGATGGACCACCTTGTTTAAATACCATAATTAAAAACGGTCCTATCATAGAAGGTAATGGAGATGTTGCAGCATCCGGTCGTGATAATGGTTTATTTAATATTGGAGTTTTTTTAAAAAAATCAGATCCAATTGGATGGCAGGATAAAATAGAAAATTATAATGTAGAAAAATATATTAAACCACCATTAAAAGCTACAGATGTAATTAGAATCAAAGCACAAGTTGATAAAAAAGATTACGATTTTAGATGTAAAGATAAACCTATTTGTAATTTTTGTAATGAAGCACTTTGTTATACAAAACAATATGGAAAAGGTGGTGATGTTAGAATGCCTGCAATTGAATCTATAAGAAAATATGAATCGGATCCACCTATATTTTTTGTTGATATTAATGGAGACAATATTGAAGTTGATGCACCAACTTTACATGATCATGAAAAATTTAGTATTGCATGTATGACAGAACTTGGAACACCTTTGATTCCAGTTGCTAAACTTGTTTGGAGAAAACAACTAGCATCATTAATGAAAAACATGAGTACACTTGAAGCGCCGGACGATACTAAAGTTGATGTTCAATTAAAAGAATTACTTACAGAATTTGTTAGTCGTGATGGTAAGACTATGGAAGATATTTTAAAAAGAAAACCATACACAGAAAATGGTGTTAGTTATTTTAAATTTAAAGATTTTTGGAGTTTTATATTAAGAGGTAAAACCTGGCCAGAAAAAACTTACAATAAAAATAAAACAATACGATTGTTAGAAAATTTATTTAAAGCAAAAACTGACACTGTTAGAATTAAAGATAAGCAACATAAAATTTGGATGGTAGAAAAAATAGATATAGAAAAGTATACACCAATAAGAACTAAGAAAGAACCGGCACCATTCGAATGAGAACAATTATAGCAGGACCACCAGGAACAGGAAAGACACATACGTTGATACATAAACATTTACAAAATGAATTAATAGAAAGAAAAACAAATTCTAAAAAGATTTGTTACATCACTTTTAGTAATGCAGCAGCGAATGAAGCAAGAGATAGAATACAAAAAGAATATCCAACATATGAATTTGAATGGATTTGTACTATGCACTCTATGGGTACAAAGAGACTTGGTATAGATACTAAATCACAACTATTAAAAGATAGTAACTGGAATGCATTTAAAAATAAATATGGTCATACTGATTTACATTTTGAAACTGTACAACATGAAAATGGTTTTAATGAATATAAAAATCAATACATGAAAATTATAGAATATGCACGAGCTAGAAAAATAGATGACCTACAAGATGCAGCAATAGAACTAGATTTGATAGATTTTATAAGTATTCCGTTATTAGAACAAATTAATCAAGACATCACTGATTATAAAAAAGATTATAACATGTATGAATTTTCAGACATGATTTCCAAGTTTGTTGAGAAAAATCTATGTCCCTCCCTCGACGCCGTTTTTCTCGATGAAGCCCAAGATCTGAATCCCTTGCAGTGGGAAATGTTCTTTTACATCGAGTCCTGTTGTAAAAGATCATACATTGCAGGGGATGACGATCAGGCTATTTATTCTTTTCAAGGGGCAGACCCTAAGACTTTTATAAATCTACAAGGGGTAATGGACCCACAGATTATATCAAGACGGGTACCTAAAGCTGTACACAAAGTTGCATTATCTATTTTAGAAAACATAGATGAAAGAAGAATTAAGGATTGGGAACCAAGAGATGCAAAAGGTAAAGTTATAGATAACTTACAAATAGAAGATATTGATTTTAGTAAAGGTCAATGGATGATTTTAACTAGAACGAATGAACAAATGAAAAATCTGGTGCCCATACTACAAGAAACTGGATACCGGTTTGATTGTAAATTTAATGATCTGTTGCCCATAGAAGTTATTAAAGCAATTAATGATTGGAATAGATTAAATAAAGGCGCAAACATATCCGGCGATGAAGCAAGAAACATTTATGAATATTTAAAATATGAAAATGGAGATGTGAAGTACGGATTCTCTAGTGGCAAGTCTCTAGCATCTGTAGACTCTGTTGATATGGATGAACTCAGAATGGATCATGGACTCAATGCTCATGGTGACTGGAGTGTATTAAATTTTAAAGACTACCAAAAAGATTATATCCAGGAACTAGTGGCGAGCGGCGAGGATCTAGGCAAACCGGCAAGAATAAAACTCTCTACGATACATGCAGTTAAAGGTGAAGAAGCTGAGAATGTTATTTTATTTACAGATTTAGAAAGAATTATTTACAACGCAGCTCAAGTAAATAAGGACACTGAACATAGATTATTTTTTGTTGGTGTAACAAGAGCAAAAGAAAACTTATTCATAATGAATCAAGGTTATGAATATCAATATAACATAGGAGAAGAAATAATATGACAAGTAAAGACATGTTTGAAAGTGCATTTCCACAAAATAAACAGATAGGCGGGAATCACTACAAAGACTTTCACATTCAACCATATGAATTTATTTCAAAAAACGATCTTTCTTTTTTTCAAGGAAATGTAATTAAGTACGTGTGTAGATATATGAATAAAAATGGTATACAAGACTTAGAAAAGATAATTCATTATTGTGAATTAGAAATTAAAAAGATGAAAGATATAGGTAAAAAGAAATGAATTTATTTGCAGTGCATGATTTATTTTTTTATTCATTAATGACAGTTTATTTATTTGATTTAATATGATTTTTACAGCAGCAACAGAATGGACATGTCCAGAAAAATTTCCTGATTTAAAAGATGCAAAGTATATTGCAATTGACTTAGAAACTAAAGATCCAAATTTAAAATCAAGAGGATCTGGTGCAGTTATTGGGGAAGGTGAAATTATAGGTTTTGCTGTAGCTGTTGATGGTTGGTCTGGTTATTATCCGATAGGACATAGAGATGGTAATTTAGATAAAAGAATAGTTATTGATTGGATAAAAGAAGTTTGTGCAACTGACGCTGTAAAAATATTTCATAATGCAATGTACGATGTCTGTTGGTTAAGATCGTATGGCATAAAAATAAATGGATACATTATTGATACAATGGTTATGGCATCCTTAATTGATGAAAACAGATTATCATACACATTAAATAGTATTGCTTATGAATATTTAAGAGAAGTTAAAGATGAAAAAGGATTAAAAGAAGCAGCAGAAGCTGCTGGTGTAGATGCTAAATCAGAAATGTATAAACTTCCTGCAATGTATGTAGGTGCTTATGCAGAAAAAGATGCAGAGTTAACTTTACAACTATTTAAAATTTTATCTGCAGAAATAAGAAAACAAAATTTATCTGAAATATTTGATTTAGAAACAAATTTATTTCCTTGTTTGATTGATATGAAGTTTAAAGGTGTAAGAGTAGATGTTGAAAAAGCTCATCAACTAAAAAAACAGTTAACACAACAAGAGCAAGCATTGCTGTTAGATGTAAAAAAAGAGACAGGTATTGAGCCACAGATATGGGCTGCAAGAAGTATTGCCAAAGTTTTTGACAAGTTAAAGTTACATTACGAAGTATCACCAAAAATACAGGCTCCATCATTTACTAAAAATTTTCTGTCTGAACACAAACACCCTTTAGTACAAAAAATTGCAAAAGCAAGAGAAATAAATAAAGCTCATACAACTTTTATTGATACAATTTTAAAACATGCACACAAAGGTAGAATTCATGCAGACATAAATCCAATACGATCTGATCAAGGTGGAACTGTTACAGGACGATTTAGTTATTCTAATCCTAACCTACAACAGATTCCTGCAAGAAATAAAGATTTAGGTCCTATGATTAGAGGTTTATTTATACCAGAAGAAAATTGTACTTGGGGTTGTTTTGACTATTCACAACAAGAACCAAGACTCGTTGTACACTATGCAGCAACAACAGATCCAATTATGTATGATGATTCTGTTGCAGACATTGTTAAAAAATTTGAAAGTAATTCTGTAGACTTCCACCAAACTGTTGCAGACATGGCAGGAATATCTAGATCACAAGCTAAAACAATTAACTTAGGTTTGTTCTATGGTATGGGTAAAGCTAAACTTCAAGCTGAATTAGGTTTATCAACTAAAGCAGAAGCAGAAAATTTATTTAATCAATATCATGAGAATGTTCCATTTGTAAAAGATTTGATGACTATGACATCTACTCAAGCTCAGTTTTCTGGATCAATAGGTACATTACTAGGACGAAGATGCAGGTTTAATAAATGGGAACCTAATACTTTTGGTATGCATACACCTATGAGTTTAGAAGAAGCTGAAAGAACTTATGGACGAGGTAGAATAAAAAGAGCTTTTACTTACAAAGCTTTAAATAAATTGATCCAAGGTAGTGCCGCTGATATGACTAAAAAAGCCATGTTAGATTTATATAATGAAGGGATTATACCGCACATTCAAATACATGATGAATTAGATATATCTATTGAGTCTGAAGAACAGGCTAAAAAGATAATTGAAATTATGGAGAATGCTGTTAAGCTAGCTGTCCCAAATAAAGTTGATTATGAATATGGCAATACTTGGGGTGAAATACATGGGTAAATATTATGGCATATTTAAACGCGAACATTCCTCCAATCTATTGCAAAGTAAGGAAGGAGTATCTTTATGATCTTAAAAAACATCAGGGAGA
>Ga0208898_1001522_pt1 | contig 15186 bp, 24 predicted proteins | sample VirMetDEL_Mar_4_FD_184513 | JGI IMG/M metagenome (GOLD analysis project Ga0208898, IMG submission 184513) | Aqueous microbial communities from the Delaware River and Bay under freshwater to marine salinity gradient to study organic matter... | ecosystem: Environmental > Aquatic > Marine >...
CAGTTGAAACCAATAAAAAAATAATTGAATCTGATAAAGCGGTTGCACAGGCTAAAAAAGACATACAAGATGCACAAATAGCAAACGTAGAAGCTGGCATTGCTTTATTTAAAGATTTAGCTGGAGAAAACAATAAACTACAGGCTTTGGCAATTGCAGCAGAAAATGCCGTAGGTATTGCAAAAATCATTATAAGCACACAAGCAGCAAACGCAGCGGCAAAGTTAAAATATGCAGCTATACCTGGCGGTTTAGCTTTGGCAGCGGCAGAAATTACTGCAAATAAAATTAGTGCTGGTATTGGTATTGCAGCTTCAGTAGCAGCAGCAGCAAAAGGTATCGCATCACTTAGAGCAAGTGCGCCATTAGATAGTGGAGGGGATTTAGGTGGAGGAGGTGCTGGAGGAGGAGAGGTTATTAGTCCACAATTTAACGTAGTGGGAGAATCTGGCATTAATCAGTTGGCTCAACTTCAGCAACAACCTGTGCAGGCTTATGTAGTAAGTGGAGAGGTTACAACAGGCCAGGCGTTAGATAGGAATAGAGTGCAAAATGCAACATTATAAGGCTAATTAAGTAATATTATTATGAGAATAATCGAGTTAATCATAGATGAAAATGATGAGAGTAGCGGAATAGAGGCTATCTCATTGGTAGAGCAACCAGCGATTGAGAGCAACTTTGTAGCGCTAAATAAACACGAATTACAATTGAAGGAGATAGATGCTAAAAAGCAGATTCTCATGGGACCAGCGCTAATACCCGACAAGAGCATATATAGGCGCTCAGAGTCTGGAGATGAGTATTATATCTATTTCTCTAAAAAGACCGTAAGAAAAGCATCTGAATTATTCTTTAAAAAATCTAATCATAAAAATGCAACCTTTGAGCATAAGGATAAGATTAATGGCGTCACTATCGTGGAGAGTTGGATCGTAGAAAATAAGGACAAGGATAAAACTGCGCTGTATGGCTTAGATGTTCCTGTAGGTACATGGATGGTATCCGCTAAAATCGATGATAAGGAGTTATATGAGAAGGCACGCTCTGGAGACGTTAAAGGATTCAGTATAGAGGGGTATTTCGCAGACAAATATAACATGAGCTCTGATGATAAAGAGGATAAAATAGCATACTTAAAAGAGATTCTCAATGTGGAATTGGAAACTTATAATGATTATCCTAAAAAAGCCAGCGAAAATGCAAAAAGAGCAATCCGTATAAAAGATGAAACAGGCATAAAATGTGGAACTTTGGTAGGCTGGCAAAGAGCATCCAGTTTAGCTAAAGGTGAAAATATTTCAAGAGAAACCATCGCCAGGATGAGCGCCTTTGCTCGCCATAAAAAAAATAGTGATGGCAATCCTAAAGAAGATTGTGGCGCTTTGATGTGGTTAGCTTGGGGAGGTACTGAAGGAGTGGAATGGGCGCAAAGAAAATTAAAGCAGATAGATAGTGAAGGAAAGTAAGACAGGAGTATTAGGAGGAAGGCAAGCATGCCTATGTAAAGATGGTACTTATTCTGTAGATTGTTGTAATGGATCAATCTATGCCCAAAGATTTAATTTTGGTAATGGCGAAGTAGTGCCAGAAGGTGCTAATAAATATCTCGTAAAAAAATGTACTGATGATCATACCCATCATGTGCATATACATGATGCTACTTTAACAATAGGAGCAGTATATTTTATGAATTATGCTAATGCTCATCATAATGGATGCTATAGCGTAGTGGAGGAGGTAGATGGTGGAGGATTGCATTTAGAAAGCGTTGATTTATACGCAGATTGTGATACCTGTTTGGCATCTACATAAACACGAATTTGCAACAAAAAAAAGTAAATAAAGTAATATATATACAAAACGTTAAAAATGGAGAATAGAACTATATTAAACAAAGTAAGAGAATTGCTCGGAATGGAGGTTAAATTAGAGCAAAGAAAATTAGAGGATGGAGTTACCATCGTAGAGGCCGATTCATTTGAGCCAGGAGAGGAAATAATGATCGTTACAGAAGATGAGCAAATGATTCCTTTACCTGTTGGAGATTATAAAATGGAAGATGGCCAAATCTTAGTAGTATCTGAAGAGGGTATTATAGCAGAGATTAAAGAGGCAGAAGAGGAAGAGGAAGTAGTAGAGGAAGAGGCTAAATCTGAGGAGAAAGAATATGAGGAGGAAGAGGAAGAGATGGCAGAGGCTAAGCCTATCAAAAAGACCGTTGAATCTATCGTAAAAGAGACATTCTTTACAGAGATAGAAAATCTTAAAAAAGAGAATGCAGAATTGAAAGCTAAAATTCAAGAGTTAAGTTCAGATAAAGTTACTGAAGAGCCTACAAATGAGGCAGAAGTATCTGAGCCTGTAGCTGAGAAGGAAGAGGTGGAATTGTCAAGCGATGAGCCAGCAGATAAGCCTATTTCTTACAATCCAGAAAACGTACAGAAAAAAGAAAAATATGTATTCGGTAAAAATAGACCAAGAACTATTATGGATCGAGTATATGAAAAATTAAATAAGTAATAAATTTTTAAATAAAATAAAATGGCAGATTACCCAACAATCACAGGCAGCACTTATGCTGGCGAATTCGCTGGAAAATATATCAGCGCGGCTTTACTTTCTGCACCTTCTATCGATGGAGGAGCAGTTACCGTAATGCCAAATATCAAACACAAAGAAGTTCTACAGAACTTAACTACATCAGCTTTATTGGCTAATGCAACATGCGATTTCCAAACAGAAGGAGCAACTGTTACACTTACTGAGAAGGTTTTAGAAGTTGAGGACTTCCAATTGAACTTACAATTGTGTAAATCTCAATTTCATTCAAATTGGCAAGCAGCAGAGATGGGATTCTCATCTTTTGATAACTTACCTAAATCATTTGAAGATTATCTATTGGCTTATGCAGCATCTAAAGTAGCTGGAGAAATCGAAGTATCTCTATGGAGAGGAGTTGATGCGACTGCTGGTCAGTTCGATGGACTTGTAACATTGGCTACTGCTGATGGAACTGTTAATGACGTTACAGGTACTACTGTTACTGCTGGAAACGTAATCGATGAGCTCGGAAAAATTGTGGACTCAATGAATACAAATACTAACATTTACGGCAAAGAGGATACACGAATTTATGTATCACGCAATATAATGGCCGCTTATGTTCGTGCACTTGGAGGATTCCAGGCTACAATTGGAGCAAATGGTGTAGATAATAAAGGTACAATGTGGTATTCTAATGGTGCTGCTATCTCTTTCGATGGTATTCCATTATTTATGGCTGAAGGTTTAGCTGCTAATACTGCAATGGCTGCTCAAGCATCTAACTTGTTCTTTGGATGTTCACTATTAAGCGATACACAAGAGGCACGCGTTATAGATGTAAGTCAGTATGACGGAAGCGACCATGTTCGTGTAATCATGAGAATGGCTTGTGGAGCTCAAATCGGAGTTGGATCTGATATAGTTCTATATTCATAATATTAACCAGAACGAAGTAAGGAGGAGGTAAAATGCCTTCTCCTTTTTTTGTTCATAAAACTTTAAAATATGTCTTGTGATATTACAAATGGTAGAATTGAACAATGCAAAGATTCGGTTAGTGGTTTAAAGGCAATCTATTTCATTAATTTTGACGATTTAAATAGTGACAACGTAGTTTATGACACAACTGATACAGACGTAATTGATACGTGGCAACCAGCTGCAACTTTAAATTTGTATAAATACGAATTAAAGTCTACTGCAAATTCATTTACTACTTCTATTAATTCAAGTCGTGACAATGGTACTACTTTCTTTGAACAAACTTTAGTAGCTAACCTTAAAAGACAAGATTTTGCTACACACAAAAACGTAAAGTTATTGGCTTATGGTAGACCAAGAATTGTCGTACGTACAATGACTGACCAATTCTTTTTAATGGGATTAGACCAAGGTGCTGACGTAAGTGCTGGAGAAATTTCTACAGGTGCTGCTTTAGGTGACTTCAATGGTTATTCATTGACGTTCACGGCACAAGAAGAATTACCAGCTAACTTTATTGACGTAAACAATGAAACTGATTTGGCACTTGCTTTTGCAGATTCTGGTGCAAATCCAGCCGTTATTGTTACTTCTTAATTAAGATTCTTTCTTATATTCCTATCATAACACAATCAGAAGGGCGCTTTTAGGAGCGCCTTTTTGTGTTTAAATACTCATCATTTATTTTGATTAGAATAGTGGAATTTTAATTTAATCGCATATCTCAAGTTTTTAATGTATAGATATGCCAGCTATTGTAAAGTGCCGTTAAAACGCACCAAAATGCGTATTTGGCCATTTGCATAATTAAAATATTATTTGTATGTAAAAACAAATAAGAAACAAAAAATGCAAAATTCAGTAATATATATAAGATGATTATTTTACAACCAATATTAACGGAGCAGAGTATAAGTTTTATACCCAGAAGCCAAGTATATGATGGTATGTATGTAATCGGAGAAAGCAGTAATACGGAAACGGAAATAACTATCACAAGTTCTACTAATGGAGATTATTATGATACCATAAATGCCTCATTTGTAAATGGCAGTTTTAGCTTATCTAATAATGAATTCTATACTTTAGAAATTCGAAATGGTAGCCAGGTAGTGCATAAGGATAGAATTTTTGTTACTGATCAATCTCCTGTAGTCAATTATAGTGTTAATAATGGGGAATACGTTTCTCAAGTAAGCAGTAATGAATTTATAATTTATGAGTGATAATATACATATACTCGAATTATCTGGCTATGAAGCTCCTGTAATAAAAGAATCCAAGAGAGAGGAGTGGGTAGAATATGGCGAGGACAATAACTATTTTAAGTATCTCATCGATAGATATACAAATAGCACAACTAATAATGCTATTATTAACAATATTTGTCGCCTGGTATATGGTAGAGGCTTGTCAGCTACAGATGCCTCAAAAAAGCCTAATGAGTATGCGCATATGATGGCGCTATTGCGTAAGGATTGTGTAAGGCATTTAGTTACTGATTTAAAATTATTAGGCCAATGTGCTATGCAAATAATCTATACTAAGGATAGGCAAAAAATTGCAGAGGTGCATCATATACCTGTCCATTTATTGCGTGCCGAAAAGTGCAATGAAGAGGGCAAAATCGAAGGTTATTATTACTCAGATGACTGGAGCGATATAAAGAATTATGTTCCTAAGCGCATTCCAGCATTTGGATGCTCTAATGAAGCATCTGAAATCTTTTATGTAAAGCCTTATTCTGTAGGATTAAAGTACTATGCCCACGTGGATTACACAGGCGGAATTCCTTATACGGTTTTAGAGGAAGATATCAGCGAATACTTAATTAACGAGGTGGAGAATGGATTCTCTGGCCGCAGTGTGGTTAATTTCAACAATGGTATACCATCGGATGAACAACAAAGGTTAATTAAAAATAAGGTATTGAGCCAATTAACAGGCATGAGTGGAGAGAAGGTTATTGTAGCATTCAATAACAATTCAGAATCTAAGACAACCGTAGACTCAATGCCCGTAAATGATGCTCCAGATTTATATCAAACGCTTAGTGAGGAGTGTTTAAGAAAGATCATGCTTAGCCATAACGTAACCAGCCCTCTCTTATTTGGAATTGCGAGCTCTAATGGATTCTCAAGTAATGCAGATGAGTTAAGAGATAGCTTTGCGCTCTTTTCAAATATGGTAATTGCTCCTATGCAAGAGTTATTATTAGATGCATTTGAGCAGATATTAGCATATAATGGCATGAGCCTTAATTTATACTTTAGGACATTAAAGCCTTTAGAGTTTGTTGATTTAGAAAATGTACAAACGGAGGAGCAAGCGCAAGAGGAAACAGGCTTGGAATTACAAAAGGATTTCTCAGATAAGGAAGGAGAGCGCATCTTAGAGATTTTAGAAGGCGAAGAGGTTAGCGATGTATGGGAATTAGTAGAGGAGAGAGCATATAGCGATAATAATAGCGATGTAGATACATGGATTGCAGACTACGAAAAAAAGAATAAAAGTACATTGCAAAAATTAGCAGAAGTAATTAAATCCTTTCCAAGTAGATCAAGCCAATTAGATAAATCAGTATACAAAGTAAGATATAGTTATACTAAAGGCTTAGGAGGGCCAGGTAAGAGTAGAAATTTCTGCGTTAAAATGATGCAGAGAACAAATAGCGGAGTAGTATACAGATTAGAGGATATAGATAAGGCATCCAGAGAAGGCGTTAATAGAGAATTAGGCCATAAAGGGCAAGCTTATGATCTGTTCAAATTTAAGGGCGGTGTTAATTGTGGACATTATTGGAGCGAGCGCTTGTATAAGCTGAAAAAGAAAAAAGATGGCTCATATTATGAGGATAAGGCGCTAAGTAGTTCAGCAGAGGTAGAAAGTATACCAAAGTCTTACATGCCTACGCCAAGAGGAAGAGAAAGAGCGGCCCAGACAGAATGGTCAAGAGGAGATAAAGGACATCATCCAAATTATAAAGGTTAAGCATGGCAAAAGCATTATTAATATCAAGAGCAGACGTTGTTAAATTCACATCCATGAATGGTAATGTGGACACAGATAAGTTCATTCAGTATATCAGCATTGCACAGGACATACACATTCAGTCAATGACAGGAACGGATTTGTTGGAAAAGATACAGGCGGACATAATAGCTGGAACTTTGGCTGATCCATATCTTAATCTACTTACTACATACATTAAGCCTACCTTAATTCACTATGCGATGGTGGAATATTTGCCTTATGGTGCATATACTATTGGCAATAAAGGCATATATAAACACGGATCAGAAAATAGCGAAACATTAAGTAAGGAAGAGGTAGATTTTTTGAGAGAAAAGGAAAGGCAAACGGCAGAGCATTATAGGCAGAGATTTATAGATTACATATGTAGCAATAGTAATTTATTTCCAGAGTATAGTACTAACTCAAATGGAGATGTTTATCCGAGTACTGATAATAACTTTCCTGGCTGGGTTTTATGAAAAAGAAGTATCAAGCAAAGAGTAAAAATGTAAAGCGTTTAGAGACGTTTTTAAATAAATATTATGGCAGAAATCAAGATAAGCGATCTAACGGCAAAGGGTGCTAATTTAGATACAACGGATTTACTGATTATCTCAGAAGATGATGGCGCTGGAGGATACGTTTCCAAGTATGTTACAGGTGCAGAGCTCGCTGGAGGCTCAAGCGCTACTACATTATATTCTGGAGATAGTACAATAGGCACAACAAGAGTTGCTACGTTAACGGATAGCTTAACTTTTACAAGTGGTCAAATGATTCGTATTGCTAACGGTACTAATATTGTCGAAGTAACAGACTATACACATTTACCAAGTACTTTAGCGGCGAACACTACTTATGTTATTCGTGGATTAATTAGAGTAAGTAGCACAATTACGGTAACTAATGACGGCTCAAAGATTATAGGCCTGGATAGAACAAAAGATTTAATACAATACACAGGCACAGGTACTTTATTTGATATTACTGACGTAGATTTTAGTATTCAAAATGTAGGATTCACTACTACTACTACAGGTAAAATACTTGATGCTATTAATTATACTGCTGGTGTTAGTGCAAATAATTACGGAAGAACTAAAGTATTACAGATTTTCGGTTGTGAGTTTAGAGGTTGTTATGATTTAATGACAATTACAGGCTTCGAATTAGTCGATTTAAACAACTCTATTTGTTGGTATAGTACAGGAAGTATAGGCTTTCAATTTAAAGACGTTAGACACCTTGAAATAAGTTCTTGTGAGTTCTATAATTGGTATGATGAAGCTACTGCAACAACTTACTCAACTGCATCAATGATTGAATTACTTGCAAATGGCGTTGATAATGTAGGTTTTGCAGTTATCAATATCAATAGTTCAATAGTACACCCAGAGGAAACACAGAACGGAATTGAAATAAATTCAGCAAGTACAACGTCTTTTGGTACGATAAGCTCTAATACGTTTATAGATGTTGGATTGACTACAGGTAGTTTGTTTTTGCCAGAAACAAGTGGTAAGCCAGATTATCAGCAGACGTATACTTACAACTTTGATATAATGGCTAACCAAGGTCTTTTGGATAGTAGAGCAGGTATATTAATGACTATGAGTGGTAATACTACTGCAACAACTATAGGAACAATTGGAACACCTGTTGCTATCAATACAGGAAACAATAATGCTCAGACTGAACGAGTACGTTGGAGTGGATCAAGTGGTGGTCAAGCTACTTATTTAGGCACTAAATCTATTTATGTAAGTATTCATGTTTCTATGGCTTTTCAAAAGTCTGGAGGTGGTAGTGATGAATTTAGCTTTTTCGTTTATAAAAACGGAAGTCAATTAGCACCAAGTGAAACTAAAACAGACGTAGCAAGTACAACAGGTACTATTTCAATGACTTATGCAACTCAGATTGATGCAATGAATTACTTGCAGTTTTATGTAGCTAATAATGATTCAACGTCTAATATAACAATAGAATCTTGGCAAATAGTAATAAGAGAATAATATGGCAAATACAATAGGATACGGACAAGGTGCAGTTAATAATACTAATGGCTTCGGTAAAGCACCAACAAATAATACCATAGACTTTGGCGAAGTATGTGCGGATAGTTGGAGTCCAGAAACCAACTTAACAGGAACAGGTGGTTCGTCTTTTTCTAATACTAAATCAATAGAACTTGATGGCATTGATGCTTACGTAAATCAAAGTGTTTCTACCACAAGTAGCACTGGTAGTATTAGCGTATGGATAAAGCCGGATTTAACTGATAATCGTTCTTTTGTTGTATTTGATAACGGAGGTTATAGAAATTATTTAATTATTGTAAGTAATAGTGATGGAACAATCAATACACAATGCCGTATAAACCCAACTGTTCAATGGAATTTAAAAACTGATAATTCTGTTTTAAGTTCTACAAGTTGGACACACGTAGTTGTGACGCATAACGGAACAGAGCCAAAAATATATATAGATGGGGTTTTCGTTGCTCAAACTTTTTCAATCTCAACAGACAAAACAATTTGGTGGGACACTTTTACACCTACATTAATGAGGTTAGGTTGGTTTAACATAAATGGTTATACAAGAAATTCTTGGACAGGAATAATAGATGAATTTAGTTTATATGAAACAGAATTAAGTCAATCACAAATAACAGCAATTTATAATAATGGATTGCCTACAAGTTTAACTGCATACAATAGTTTAGTTTGGTTAAGATGTGGCGATGGTGACACACAACCAACTTTAATAAATCACGGAAGTAGTGGAGTTGATGCATTTATGGGAAATCCAGAACCATTTTTAACTGATGTACCTACATAAAAACGAATTAAAATAAATTAAAATAAATTAAAATGATTAAATCTTTTAGCACATACGCAATAATAAACACAACTGATTTGGCAAGCATAGACTTTTCACAAATAGGAGAAACAAGCGCAGACACTTTACGCTACAATTTAGCTAATACTGAATTTATAATTAAGTGGAATACAACGCCAGCTTTTATAACTGACGGCTCAGTAGTGCCTGTTTCTGAATTAACACACCAAGAAGCTTTGGCACTTATGCAAACGCCAGAATGGTCTGAACCAATACCTGTAGAATAATGCATACTAATATACTTGCAATATTATATTTTGTATTCGGTTATGCGTCTGGATTTGTAATGATAGTAACAGATACAGAATTACACGTAAAATTGCTTGGTGCTTATCTATTAATTTATATGAGTTATATCTTGAACGAACAACTATAACATGAAAACACAAGTCTTACTTTTAACAACTAAATTACAAACCTATTCAACTAAACTAATGGCTATTATTTGTTCGTTTTTTTTACCTATTGTTGGTATATTGATCCTAATCGCATTATCTGTAATATTTGATACTATTACAGGAATATGGAAAGCTCGTAAATTAAAGCAACCTATTACCAGCAGAAGATTATCCAATATTGTTTCTAAGATTCTATTATATGAGGCCACGGTCATGCTATTCTATTTGATAGATTACTTTATAGTAAATGATATTGTTATTACATTTTTTAGTATTGATATGCTAACTACTAAAGCCTTAGCGCTGGTATTGGTGTCTATTGAGGTTATAAGCATTAATGAGAACTATAAGGCCGTTAAGGGTATCGATTTATGGGCATCCTTAAAAAACCTATTTGCGAGAGCAAAGGAGGTTACTCAAGATTTTAAAAAGATAAATGAGAAAGATCAATAAAATTATATTGCACTGCTCAGCAACTCCAGAGGGCAGAGATCATGATGTAGAGGATATAAGAAGATGGCATTTAAGAAGAGGATTTTCTGATATCGGATATCATTACCTTATACACATTGATGGGACTATTGAGCCAGGTAGACCAATAGCCAAGCCAGGCGCTCATTGTTCAAACCAAAATAAACATAGCATCGGAATTTGCTATGTGGGAGGCATGGATAAAGATATGAAGCATCCAAAGGATACAAGAACACAAGCGCAGAAGGATAGTCTCATTAAATTAATGCATGAATTGATCTATAAATACAATAAGGATATGACCATTCATGGACACAACGAATTCGCCAACAAGGCATGCCCATCATTTAACGTACAGGTAGAATATGAAAATTTATAGTTTATTTTGCGTTTTAGCGCTTTTCTCTTGCTCTGCTAAGTATCACTATCAGAAGGCTCTTAAAAAGGGCTTAGAAGTCGTTAAAACAAGCGACACGATAAGAATCGCTACTATAGATAGTATTCCTGTAATAAAACACGATACAATTGTATATGAACATTTCTACACGTCAAAAGATACGGTAATTATGTATGAGAATATATATATACCGAAAACAAGGTTAGAAACACGAATAGAATACAAACTAAAAAGGGATACCATTAGAATGATTACCCGGGTAGAGGTACAAAAAGCCAAAGCAGAAGGTAAGAAAAATAAAGAACCTAACATGTGGTTGTGGATAATATTATTCATGGTACTGGGATTGTTTATGTGGTTAGCAAGTAGATTAGCAAATAAATTATTATGATAAAGAGACATAGCAAAAACGTACATGAATTATATATAGATGGTAATGATGCCAAGATAGCAATGTTATCAGATATCCATTGGGATAATCCTAAATGCGATAGAGAGCTCCTAAAAAAGCATCTTGATTATTGTAAAGAAAATAGCATTCCTGTAATGATCAATGGGGACATGTTCTGCCTTATGCAAGGAAGGGGCGACAACAGACGTAATAAAAGCGATATAAGGCCAGAGCATAATAATTCAAGATACTTAGATTCTATTGTAGAAACTGCCGTAGATTGGTGGAGTCCATATGCTGATATTCTTACGGTAATCGGGTACGGAAATCACGAGACTGGGGTACTTAAGTTCCAAGAGACCGACATCCTCCAAAGATTTGTTGATCTGTTAAATCTGAAATGCCATGGCCAGGTACATACAGGAGGATATGGAGGCTGGCTTGTTGTAAAAGTTGGCAAAGGAAATCATGTATGTACTACTAAAATCAAATATTATCACGGAAGCGGAGGAGGAGGAATAGTCACAAAGGGCGCTTTAAATCTCACCAGAGCGCTTGAAAAATATCACAACATGGATGTATTTGCTATGGGGCATATTCATGAAAATAGTGCGAGAACAGATGTTTTGGATAGCTTAGAGCATAATGCCCATGATGGATATCATGTTCAGCATAAGTCAATACACATGATCATCACAGGGACATATAAAGAGGAGTATGGAGAGGGAGACAAAGGATGGCACGTTGAACGTGGAGCTCCAATTAAACCGATAGGAGGCCGTATACTTACCATTAAAGTAGAAAGATCAAGAAAAAATAATGAGGATAGGATGATAAAATACATCGATTCTCATCGTATATTCTGATACCTGGCCAAAAAAATCAATTTTTTTTTATCTCTGAAACGTAGGTTTTACGGGAAATTCTATTTTTTTTTATGGAAAACTCAAAAAAATTGTTGATAACTCAAATATTTGTGTATCTTTGTTAATGTAAAACAATTATTATGACAAGAATAGAAAAATTAGAAATGCTGATTCAAATAGAAGAGGGCATTAAATCCTTTGAGGATAGAATTGAGTTAAAGCAAGAGAGCATTGAGAGTACATTAGGATACTTTCCAGAGCTCAGAGATAAATACACGGATGATATACATACTTATATGATGTGCATTAAAAGGCTTAATGAAAGATTTAATAAGATATTAGTTACAATTTAAATAATAGTTATGGTAAAGATTAGTAAAAGAATGAATGATATTGATACGTTCATGAGTACAAAAGAGAATGAGACATGCTTAGCTGGAACGGATGAGTATGGTAATGAGTTTGTGGTATGGTTTGATACTATAGAATTGTTAGAATGGTTAGATATCAAATACATGAAATCTCAGAGTAAAAAATATATTAATAGTTTAAATAAATAGATATGAAAGAAGCAAAGAAAGAATTAATTAAATGTATAATCTTTATATGGGGTGCGTTTGTAATGTACTACGTATTAGTAAAATTATTTGTATGAGTTACGAGATAGAAATAGAGAGCCAAGATGATGAGGTAGTATTATTTTACATTAATGATGTTGCCTACAAAGTGGATATAGAAACGCAAATAGTTACGCAAGAATATCCAGTAAGTTTTAATCAGTTTAATGACAAGATAACCTATGCAGAGGAGGATGTGATTTACTACTATGTACTGCATAATACTTTAGAATGTAGTGGGATCAATTACTATGATGATATAGATATATGTAATGAATTAGAAGAAATATTGAACAATGGATAAAAGGATAGCCTGGTGGGATAATTTCAATGATGAATTGTACTGCAATTATTTAATACAAAAAGACGAACAAATGAATACCTATAGAATACTATACAAGACCTACAAAGGCAATAATACTGATGCTCCTGTAGTGCAAGCAGTAAAGTATGTACAAGCATATGATAAGGCTGAAGCTCGTAAGCTATTTGATTTATGGAAAGGATTAATAATTAGCATCGATAAGGTATGAGGAAAATAAGAGAATATATTTACGCACTAATAATAAATTGGATATATGGAGGACTTGATTGAAAGAGTAAAATATTATATTGAAAAGCATGATCTTAAAAAGAAATGCAGAAAGCCTAGATTTATACATAGGAGAATATATTTTTTTTATATTCTTAGAGAATCGGGAGCTACTTATGAAGAGATAGGAGAATTGTTTGATTTAAATCATTCTACGGTTATGCATGGAATACAGAGATACAAAAATTTAAGGCATGTTAATGATCATTTGTTAAATTTAGATATTGCTGAGTATACAGGAAAGATTAAATTAATGAAAAGAAAATATAATCTGAGAAATGATATTCTCAAGGCCACAACAATACGTGATTTGGATATTATAAAAAGTAGAGCAAGTAATAATCTTTACAAAGAATTAATTTAATATATTTGTGGAATTGGTCGGACAATCAAAATTTATTTAAGTGCTAGCGTGAGTAGGAGATCCGACCCTCTGAAAGCGCGGCACTTTTTTATTTATAAAATATGGCGGAAAACAAAAAATCATTTATAGCTTATGCAGATTGGAAGGATACCTTTGATGCATTGGATAATGAAAAAGCTGGGGAGTTAATAAAGCATATTTTTGCTTATGTCAATGATGAGAATCCAGTAAGTAAGGATATGTTAATAAATGCAGTTTTTGCAAGTATTAGACAAACATTAAAAAGAGATTTAAGGAAGTGGGAAAAGCAATATAATCAACGAGTGGAAGCTGGTAAGAAATCTGCTAAAGTTCGTCAACGAAATTCAACGGTCGTTAATGGTCGTTCAGTTTCGTCTACTGTAAGTGTAAGTGTAAGTGATAATATATCTAAAGATATATATAAGAGCTTCGCTCATTTGTCTATTACTAATGATGAATATGGAAAGCTATGTAAAGAATATGGCCAGGTAAACACGGATGATATCTTGGATCAGATAGAAAATTACAAAGCAAATAACAAATACAAATCTCTATATTTAACTGCTAAGAATTGGTTAAAGAAATTACCAAAGAATGAGAATGAAGATAAGTTACTAAAAAAAGCTATTGAGTTAGGATATGTTAAGTAAAGGAATACATGCTAAATACTTGTTAGATTATAAGCATGGAAAGATAAAGCAAGGATTAGGAATAGATTGCCATTTAGATAAGCATGTAAGATTTAAGCCTAAACAACTCAACATCATATTAGGGCATGATAATGTAGGAAAGTCATATTTCGTTTTTTGGTATTTCTTAGTACTTGCATTAAAGCATGATCTTAAATTCTGCTTATGGGCTGGAGAAAATCAATATGGCCAGGTAATGAGAGATTTAATACAAATGTATTCGGGTATACCTTTTAAGGATTTAAGTGATAATCAGATAAATAATTATTACGCATTCCTTGAGCAGTATTTTGATTTTGTAGATAATTCCAAGTTATATACTCCAGAGCAGTTATTAGAGGAGTTTAACAAGACTGATGCGGATGTATGTTTGATTGATCCATTTACAGGATTAAGTAGGCAATACGGTTATGAAGGCAACTACGAGTTCTTAAATATGGCAAGACAATTTGTAAATGAAACAGGCAAAACTATCTACATAAACACACACCCAACAAGTGAAAGTGGCAGACAAGGCAATTTATTCCCAAAAGGTCATATGTGGGAAGGACATTTAAAGCCACCAATGGCTGCTTATGTAGAAGGTGGCAAATCATTTTTAAACAGATGCGATGACTTCATAACTATCCATAGGCTAACAAAACACGAATCAATGAAATATGTAACTTTAATCTCAGTAGATAAGATTAAGGATAGAGATACAGGAGGAGAGCAAACTTTATTGGAGGATTATATTTTTTGTGATTTCAATAGTGGTTTAGGATTTGAGTTATATGGTGTTAATCCTTTAAAAAAATTAAGATGAATAGTTTAGATATTTTAAAAGCAAAAGTAAACCTACAAACAACTATTATAAAATTTACTAATAGTATTGAAGAACTACAAAGTAAACACCCAGAAAGAATAGATTTAATAGATTCTATGCTTGAAAGTTTA
>Ga0208898_1001525_pt1 | contig 15143 bp, 20 predicted proteins | sample VirMetDEL_Mar_4_FD_184513 | JGI IMG/M metagenome (GOLD analysis project Ga0208898, IMG submission 184513) | Aqueous microbial communities from the Delaware River and Bay under freshwater to marine salinity gradient to study organic matter... | ecosystem: Environmental > Aquatic > Marine >...
TTTAGATGTAGACGCGTATAGTCGACAACCCCTAGGGACTACATTTATTATATTCTAGGAGGAATATTAACATGGCAAATACTACATTTAGCGGACCGGTAAGATCAGAAGCAGGTTTTCAAGTCGCAACAAAAAATAATACAACAGGTGCTTTTACAACTAGATACAGTTCAGCAATGCCTGACATGACTGGTTTAGCAACTGCTGTTTTAGCAACAGGTGCAGCTATTACTTTAGCTAACAACACAGTTACTAGTGTAAACTTTACAGGTGGTGCAGCAGCGGGTGTAACTTTACCAGCAGCAACAGCAGGTGACGTTGTAATTTACGTACAATCAATAGACACAACTTCTGGCGGAGTTGCAGCATTAACTTTTAATGCAGCTGGAACAGATGTTTGGGCTACAGGTTCTATAATAGAATCAAGAGCAGGTGGAGCAGTAACTTTCGATACTTCAACAGCAGGTGAAACTGCATTGGCTTTTACGCCAGCAGCAGCAGCTACTAACTTGCTTACTATCGGTAGCAAAATTGCTTTCGTTTGTTACACAGACGGTACTTGGAATATTGCATATGAATTTGCTGGCGCAGCTGCGGCTACGACTGGTGCATTTGCATTTGCAGCGTAATAATTAATTTAGTGTGGGCTTCGGCCCACATATTAATTTAAGGATAAAAAATTATGTCAAACGATACAAATATAAAATCAAGATTCTTTGGTCCTAACGCAGGTAACACTCAGATTACAGCTGCAAGCGATACTAATCTTGCTGCAGAACAAGATCCAGCAGATGGTGCAGATTTAACTTTAACAACTCCCGCGGGTAATGATTCAATTTGTGGTCCAGGATTCTCACAACAAGTAAAATTAGTTTCAGGAACTGGTGATGATAACTCTGATGTTGTTTATACAATTATTGGAACAGATGCTTTTGGTGCTAGTCAAACTGAAGATATTACAGGTCCAGCAGGTGGAGCAAGTGTTGTCTCAACTCTATTTTATAGAACGTTAACTAAAGTTACAGGTAATGGAGCAGCTAGCGTAGACATTTCTATGGGAACAGTAGCTGTTTTTTCAGCACCTGTTTTTAATGGTAGAACAAGAGTAAGAGGTTTTACAGGAGTTGCAGCAGCAGGAAATTTAGAAATATCTAATGCATCTACAGCTGGAACAGTTGAAATGCAAACTATAGCAGCGGCAGGAACTTACCAACCACATGTTCCACACAATGGAATCTTATGTATAAATGGTGCGTTTTTAGGAACTAACACTGACATTATGGTTGGTGCTAACACAGGATTAACCGTATATTTTGACGGGTAGGTAGCAATGGCTAACACTACTTCACAGTCTTATAGTTTTGATCAAGACTTTTCTATTGATGAAATAATTCAAGACGCATACGAACGTCTTGGTTTACAAGGCACAGCCGGTCATCAATTAAAAACTGCTAGAAGATCTTTAAACATTCTTTTTCAAGAATGGGGTAATAGAGGAATACATTTTTGGGAAGTAGGAAACACTAATATTAATTTAGTTGTAGGTTCCTCTACTAATGTAGATGCAACTGATGAAGGTGCAGGGATATATACTTTTTATAGAAATGCAGTTGACAGTGCAGCAGCGGCTGCAGCTTCACCACAAGCTACAACTGTTCCTGTTGCTAATGTTTATGGTATTACGGATATTTTAAATGTTTCTTACAGACAAAACTATAATACAACATCTCAATCAGATACAGGTTTAACTAAAGTTGCAAGAGACGCTTATGCTGCAACAGCAAACAAAGCATCACTTGGAACACCCTCACAATTTTGGATACAAAGATTTATTGATAAAGTTACACTTACAGTTTATCCATTACCTAATTCAACTGCTGCATCAAATTTTCTTAGCGTTTATTATGTTAAAAGAATTGAAGATGTAGGAGCTTATACTAACGCAACAGACACACCTTTTAGATTTGTACCTTGTATGATTTCAGGATTATCTTATTACTTATCTATGAAGTTTGCACCACAACGAACACAGGAGATGAAGTTGTTGTACGAGGATGAATTAGCTAGAGCATTAGCAGAAGATGGTTCTGCAGCTAGTACATTTATTACTCCGAAGACATACTATCCAAATATATAATGGCTAGATTTGCAAAAGGTAGTAGAGCATTAGCAATCTCTGATAGATCAGGAGCAGCTTTTCCATATAGAGAAATGGTAAAAGAATGGACAGGAGCTTTAGTACATATTTCAGAATTTGAACCTAAACAACCACAATTAGAACCACATCCAGTAGGAGCAGATCCACAAGCATTACAAAATGCAAGACCTGCAAGAGTTGAGTTTCCAGTACAAGATATTTTACCTAACAATCCATTTACTACAACAGCTGCTAACGCTAGTGTTAGTGTTTCTTATCCCGCTAATCAAATTAACGAAGGCACAACTTTTGTAAGATTCCAAGCTGTAAAATCTCCAGTAGGAGGAGTACCTATTGTTACCGGTGCTGCAGGTCCTGCATTAGAATTATCTACAACTTTAGATACAGCTGCTACAGCTACTGATACAACAATTACTGTACAAACAGGAACACATTTTCCAACAACTGGTTTTATTATGATTGAAAAAATAAATGCAATTACAGGTAAATATGAAAATGAAGTCATACAATATACCGGAAGAGCTGGAGAAAATTTTACGGGTTGCACTAGAGGAACAAGCGCACCTTATAGAGGTTTAACACCTCCGGCTACAACAGCAGGAACGCATCCTATAGGAGCTAATGTTTTTGGATGTTATCTTGCAACAGCAGTTCCTACTACAATAGTAGTGGGTCCAGTTGGACAAACGGCTGTAGTATTTAATAATTTAACTTTTTCTTTAATATCAAATGCTACAAGCACAGAAACAGGAGGCGGTTTTCAATGTACAATTGGACCGTTAAATGATAGGAGTTAATTATTATGGCAGGCGGATTTACAAGTTATTCATACACAACATTAACAACAGCTATTAGATCATATACTGAGGTAGATGCTAATGTATTTACTCAAACTATTATAGATGAGTTTATTGGAGCAGCTGAACATAGAATTAATCTTGATTTACCTATGGACTCAGATCGATTCGTGGAGCAAGGTACAATGGCAGCTGATGTAAATAATATTAGAGTGCCTGCAGGTTCTTTATTTGTAAGGGGTGTAGAAGTATTTAACGCTGCTAACTCTACTGAAGCAGGTACATGGTTAGAAAGACGTGATCAAACATTTTTAAGTGAGTTTGTAGGAAGATTAACAGGCCCAGAAGGATCAACTACATCAGGAGCAGATGTTACTGGAAAACCTAAATATTACTCTATGTTTGGTGGAGCAACAGGTCTTTCTGATACTACTTCAGGATCTATTTATTTAGCTCCAACACCAGACGTTAATTACATATTTAGAATATATTATAACAAAATGCCTGTAGGATTAGGTTCAGGATCAGACGGCAATTCTCACACTTATATTAGTAACTATTTTCCTCAAGGACTGCTATATGCTTGTCTTGCAGAAGCTTATGGATTTTTAAAAGGTCCAACAGACATGTTGACATTATACGACGGAAAGTATAAACAAGAACTACAAAAGTTTGCAGCGATGCAAATTGGAAGAAGAAGACGAGACGATTACACGGATGGTACAATAAGAATTCCAATCGAGTCACCGCCTCAATAATAGGAGAAAAATATTATGGCAATAACATCGGCAATTTGTAACAGTTTTAAAACAGAAGTTTTACAAGCTTTACATAATTTTACAGCAACGTCTGGAAATGCTTTTAAACTAGCTTTATACACAAGTAGTGCTACTTTAAATAAATCAACTACAGCCTACAGTGATACAAACGAAATTTCTAACACATCGGGATCTGCTTATTCAGCTGGTGGAAAAGCACTTACAAGTGTTACTCCTGCTTTATCTACAGACACTGCGTGTTGTGACTTTGCAGATATAAGTTTTACTTCTGCTTCATTTACAGCTAACGGTTGTTTAATATATAACGATACAAATGCTGATAGAGCAGTTTGTGCAATCGCATTTGGTTCAGACAAAACTGTAACAAGCGGAACTTTTACAATTCAATTTCCAACAGCTGACGCATCTAACGCAATAATTCGTATAGCATAGGGAGGCAATCCTTATGGCCAATTCTTGGAATGAATCAGGCACAACCTGGGGAACAAATCGTTGGGGAACAACTAACGAAATTACTCAAGGATGGGGTGCAGATGCTTGGGGAACAGGTGGTTCATGGGGTCAAGCTACTGATGAATTAGTTTCTTTAACAGGTTTATCATTAACATCAACACTTGGAACTCCTATATCTGGTGCTGAACAAGGTTGGGGTAGAGATGAGTGGGGTGAAGAACCGTGGGGAGATAGTTTTAGTCCTGTCATTCCATTAACAGGTGTAAGCGCAACATCTACACTTGGTGAATTAGCATACGCAGCATCTACAACAGGTTGGGGTTCAGATACTTGGGGACTAGAAGACTGGGGTGAAAACGCAACCACAGTTGTTCCAACAGGACAGAGTATAACTTCATCAGTAGGTTCACCTACGATTACAGCAGAAATAAATACCGGTTGGGGACAGGATGGTTACGGAGTTGAGAACTGGGGTGCTTCTGGTATTACTTTAGAATTAACAGGTGTTCAAGCAACTACAGGTATTGGAGAAGATGTTAGTTGGGGTAAACAAACTTGGGGATCTGCAACAACTGGTTGGGGTGGAGAATATTATTTAACACCAGCAGACGTAATTGGTTTAACTGGATTGTCTGCAACATCAACTGTTGGATCACCAACAGCTATTTCTGATGCTACGTTTAGTTTAACAGGTCAAAGTGCAACTTCTTCAGTTGGTTCGTTAGATCCTGCAGATCAAACCATGGGCTTAACTGGTTTAAGTACAACATCATCTGTGGGTGCAATTACACCAGCAGATGTTATGGGATTGACAGGACTTTCTGCAACAGTATCATTAGGCACTGTTCAAACTTCTACAAATCCTATTGTTGATGTAACAGGTCTTTCTATGACATCATCTGTAGGTTCATTAGCACCAGCAGATGTTATGGGATTAACAGGAGTTTCTGCAACTTCTGCAGTTGGTTCAATATTACCAGCAGATGTTATGGGATTGACAGGAGTTTCTGCAACTGCTAGTGTAGGTAATGTAGCTCCTTTAGGTTATGAAGCTATTACAGCTACACAGAGCGCAGGATATAGCTCAGTTACTGCAACACAAACTGCAAATTATACAGCAGTAAATGATTGACAATTTGTTTAAAACAAATTAAAAAAAGATACTAATTAGGAGTACAAAATTATGGCATCAACTTTTACAGATCTTGGCTTAGAGCTAATGGCAACCGGCGAAAACGCTGGTACTTGGGGAACAAAAACTAACGCAAATTTAAGTCTTATTGAACAACTTACAGGGGGTGTTAATACTCAAACTGTAACTGATTCAGGAACACCAACAGCTTTAACAATAGCAGATGGTGCTTTAACAGGTACTGCTCAACACAGAGTTATAGAATTAACAGGAACAATATCAGGAAGCAGGGTTGTAACTTTTCCTCTTCTTACAGAAAATTTTTACATTATTAAAAACGGTACATCGGGTTCACAAACAGTACAAATAAAAGCTGTATCTGGTTCAGGAGCAACGGTTACTTTTGCAACTGATGACAAAGGATATAAACTTATTTATTTTGATGGTGTTGCAACTAACACAGGTTGTTTTGAAGCGACTGTAGGGGCAACTGGAGATGTAACTCTTACAGGAACACAAACTTTAACAAATAAAACTTTAACAGCACCTAAAATTGGAACTTCAATTTTAGATACTAACGGAAACGAATTATTACTTTTAACAGCTACAGGTTCAGCGGTTAATGAATTAACTTTAGCAAATGCTGCAACAGGCAATGGTCCAATTCTTTCAGCAACAGGTGAAACTAATGTTGATATAAATTTAAATCCTAAAGGAACAGGAACTCTCAAGTCAGGAACAGCTGCAGTTAAAATCGCAGGGAAAGAAACTATTTGGGTTCCAGCAGCAGCCATGTACGGACCAACTACTAACCCTGCAGATGCAGCACAAGTAGAAACAACAGCTACAAGACCAGATTTAAAAGTATTTGATTTTGATGCTAGTACAAAACAATATACACAATTTACAATAGCTATGCCTAAATCATGGAATGAAGGCACAATAACTTATCAAGCTTACTGGTCTCCAAGCACAACTAATACAGGTAATGCTATTTTTGGATTACAGGGTGTTGCATGTGCAGATAATGACACTATTGATGTTGCATATGGAACAGCAATAAATATTACAGATGCTGGTATTGGAACAGTTGAAGATCAACAAATTACAGGTGAAAGTAGTGCAGTGACAGTTGCGGGTTCTCCTGCAGCAGGTGAGCAAACATACTTTCAATTTTTTAGAGATGCGGCAGACGGTAGTGATACATTTACTGGTGAATGTAGAGTTCTAGGTATCAAATTATTCTTTACTACTGACGCGGCTAACGACGCATAAGGAATTTAGATATGAGAGACATTAAAAATAAACTTACATCAAGTAAGAACACAAAAAATATACAAAACAGAAAAGGTAAATCATTTGGTTATCAAGTCTTAGGATTTGGTGCTGGAGGAGCAGCAGACCCCCTTATATTGCAATTTTTAGTAATTGCTGGTGGCGGTGCTGGAGCTGGTGGAACTAACGACACTGCAGGTGGTGGCGGTGGTGGAGCTGGTGGATATATTAATTCTTTTGCCTCAGAAAATTCTGGAGCAACCTCTGCAACTGCAAGCACAGTCGAGATGGTACCCGGTGCAACGTACACTGTTACTGTTGGTGCAGGTGGTGCAGGTGGAAACTCTGGAGCAAGTAATGACAATACAGGCGGTCAGTCAAAAATCGTTGGATGCGGTGTTAGTATTATAGCAACTGGTGGGGGTCGAGGTGGAGCAAACAACTCAGCAGGATGTGCTGGTGGATCTGGAGGTGGCGGAGGCCATGGTACAGGTAGCACAGAAGCAGGAGCAGGTACGGCCGGTCAAGGAACAAATGGTGCAGGTGGTGGAGAAGGTGGCGGCGGCGGTGGAGCCGGTGTTACAGCAGGCACTAACAATGCAGGTGGTTGTGGTTTATCTTCTTCTATTACAGGTTCAGCTGTTGCTAGAGGCGGTGGTGGATCTCAAAAAGGTGGTTGTGGGTCACCCACACCTGGAACAGGTGGCGGCGGTAGAGGTTCAGGAAATGCGCAAAGTGCACAAGCAGGAACTGCTAATACTGGCGGTGGTGGCGGTGGAGCCGGCGGAAACGCTGACAGAACCGGCGCTGACGGTGGAAAAGGTGTTGTTATTTTAAGTGTTTGTTCAGCATTATATTCAGGAACTACAACAGGTAGTCCATCAGTTTCAGTAGTTGGTGATCAAAGAGTTATGGTATTTAACGGTTCAGGGAGTTACACCCCATAATGGCTTATTTTGCAAAATTAGATGAAAATAACAGGGTTATAAGAGTTGAGCCTGTTAGTAATAATGTTTTATTAGAGGAACAATTAGATGAAAATAATAATGTTATTTACGTTGGAGTTGAACAAGAATCAAGAGGAGTAGAATTTTTAAGAACTTTATATAAAGAACCTAATGCTGTTTGGAAACAAACTTCGTATAATACTGAAGGCGGTGTGCATAAATTAGGTGGAACTCCTTTTAGAAAAAACTACGCTGGATTTGGTTCAGTTTACGATGAAGCAAATGATGCTTTTCATAGAGAACACATGAAACTTAACGATGAAACTATTTATACTAATTGGGTTTTAAATCAAACTACATTTATGTGGGAGCCCCCTATTCCTTATCCGGAAACCTTTGATGATGGAAACCAAAGACAAGATGGAACACCTATTAGAGATCATTACGATTGGAATGATTCAACATCTACTTGGGAAAAACCTTAATTTAATTAGTTGACCTATTTAAAGTAAATGATATATTTCTGTGCAGAAATACAGAAATGATTAAAGTTATAGATAATATTATAGCAAAAAAAGAACAAGAAAAAATAAAAAATTTAATATTAGGTAAATATTTTCCTTGGTATTATCTTAATGATGTTTCTTTAAAAGATAACCCTGACGAAAGAAAACCAGGACTAGCACATCATTTTATATTTAATGGTCAACTAAGTGATTATTTTAAACACATTAACAACTTACTTATAAAAACAGCTAAAAAACTTAAATTAAAAGAAATAAATATTCTTCAATCTAGAGGTTTTTTACAGTTTCCTTTATCCAACAACATAGTTAAAGATAAATATATTGACTCACCACATTTAGATCTGGTTGAAAAACATTTAGTATTTCTGTATTATGTAAATAACAGTGACGGTGACACCATTGTTTATAAAGATAAAAATTTAAAAATAAAAAAACGAGTAAAACCTAAACAAGGACGTATGTTAATTTTTAGTGGTGATCATTGGCATAGTGGTAGTCAACCAACAAAAGACGTTCGTTGTATTATAAACTCTAACGTAAGAATATAATATGTTATTTCCTTCAATGTGCATTGACAATTTTTTTCAAAATCCTGATGAAGTTGTAAGGTATGCAAAACAATGTGAATATTATCCAAGTGAAACTGGTGCATGGCCGGGTAAAAGAACAAAACATTTTCATTTAATTTCACCCGAATTACATAGACATTTTGGAAGAAAAGTTCTAGCTACTCTATTTCCTAACAATTACGAAAACATAACTTATAATATGGGGAAGGTATGTTTTCAAAAAATATCCCCTGAATACATTAATAAAGGATGGATTCACGTAGACGGACCTGCAGATTTAACTGTTATAGTATATTTATCTAAACATAAAAAATGTGGTACTTCTATTTTTCAATATAAAGGCGCTTTTCCTACACCAACTGAAGAATTGATGCAGGTAAAGAAAAAGACATATAAAGAAAAATCGTTTGGACAAGAAACAGAAACACTTAAAAAAAATAATAATGATTTTGAAGAAGCTATATCTTTTAATTCTAGTTATAATAGAGCTATTTTTTTTGATGGCTCTCAATGGCATGGGGCAAAACAATTTGTTGAGAAAAATATAAAAGAAGATAGGCTTACTTTAATTGGTTTTTACTACGGAATCAATTCTACTAAATTTCATGTAACAGAAAATAATAGATTATGAAAACAAAACTATATCCTAAAAAATTAAATAGAGAAAATTATTTTGCGTCTCCTATCTGGACAGTTTATGAACCACAATTTGTTAAAGAATTAAATAAAGCTTCTGACCCATATATTAAAGCAACTAAAAAAAGATTGGCGAACGATATTAAAAAAAGAAATAAAACTTATGGAAATAAAGGAGACAAAGGATTTGTCTATCATTCAACTAGTTTAGCGGGAGACCCAAAATTTAATCAGCTATCAAGATATATAGTTGATACAGCAACTAATCTTTTAAAAGAAATGGGACATGATTTAAATAATCACGTTGTTTTCTTAACAGAGTTATGGGTACAGGAGTTTCCTAAAGATGGTTGTGGTCATCATTCAGCTCACTCACATTGGAACGGACATATTTCTGGTTTTTATTTTTTAAAATCAGGAGAGACAACAAGTAGACCAGTCTTTCATGATCCAAGACCAGGAAAAACAATGATAGGCCTACCTGAAATAAAAAAAGAAAACATAACTTATGCTTCTCCAGAAATTTCTTATGGTACTAAACCAGGCACTATGATTTTTTTTCCATCTTATTTAACTCATGAGTATCCACCTGATTTAGGTTATGATACTTTTAGGTTTATACATTGGAATTGTCAGGCTATCCCTAAAGAATCTATTAAAAGTTATATAAATGAATATTAAAAAATTAAAGTACAAAGTTATTGACAACTTTTTGTCTAAAAAACAACACGAGCAAATACTTAAAACATTTACTGGAGACCATTTTCCTTGGTACTTACAGCCAGACAATAGTACTACTAAAATTAAAACTACTAAAAATATGAAAAAAATTTATAAAAATATCCTTGAGGGGACCCAACTTACTCATTTGTTTTATGCTTATAAAGATCTAGGACAAGGAAAAAATAAAATAAACTCACCTTATTTTAAAATAGTTGAATCTTTTACTAAAATATTTCTTAAAAAATATAAGATTAAAACAATGAAAATATTTCGTTCTAAAGTAAATTTACAACTTAAACTATCAAATGGGAAAAAACATAATTATAATACCCCACACAAAGATTTTGAAAACCCTTATTTTGATCACAATGTTTTACTTTACTATGTTAATGACAGTGATGGGGATACTGTTTTTTTTAAAGGAACAAAAATAGTTAAAAAAGTCTCTCCTAAAGCAAATAGATTAATAGTGTTTGATGGTAATATTTTACATACAGGTAGTCACCCTAGTAAATCGTCTCAAAGAATAGTTATGAACACAGATTGTATTTGGTAAAATGTTATTAAAAAATAAAATAAAATTTGAAAAATCTTTTGATTTTAATACAATATCTCATATCTTAGATACAGGGCATTATCCTTCTTCTCATTCTAGTCAATGGCTGACTGATTATGCTTTAAACTCTGTGTTTCAAATTAAAAAAGTACATACTTATCCAATGCTTGAACATGTATTTAAATATTGTGAAAGTAATTTTAATAACACTAATGTACCTGCAGACTTAGATTTGTTTTACTGTATGCAATCTGGTGTAAAAAGTAATATTCACAGAGATACTTACGACGTATATATCTTAGGGGTTTTTGGTAGAACATTGTACAAAATAGAGAATAAAGAATATATGGTAGAACCAGGCAGTATTTTACATATACCAAAAGGACATTTACACGTAGCTATTGGTTTAGATCCTAGAATAATTATATCCTATGGCTTAGGTAGTGTTTGATATCTGATTTATAGTGTAATATACTTTCTTTTTTAAAAACAGGATTTTATATGTTACAAAAACTAGGGTTTTTACCAGGATTCAACAAACAAGTTACATCAACAGGAGCCGAGTCGCAATGGACCGGCGGTACTAATGTACGTTTTAGGTATGGTACGCCAGAAAAAATAGGTGGTTGGAATCAATTAGGTGATAGTAAACTTACTGGTGCAGCTAGAGGTTTACATCACATGGTTAATAAACAAGGTATTAAATATGCTGTTATTGGAACTAATAGAATTTTATATGCATATTCAGGAGAAGTTTTCTACGACATACATCCTTTAGTTAATCCATCCGGTACAGCTATTACAAGTGCATTTAGCACGGTTAACGGATCACCGACTGTTACTATTACATTTTCAACAACAACTTCTTTTCAAACAGGCGATATTATATTATTTGGTGATGTAAGTACCTTTAGTGCAATTACTAATTCCAATTTTAGTGCAGCAGATTTTGCTGATAAAAAATTTATGGTATCAAGTGTACCTAGTAATAATTCAATTACTATTACAATGCCTGGTAATGAAAGCGGGTCCGGTGCTACTACTTCTGGAGGTATTACTTTTTTTCAATATTATCACGTAGGTCCAGCAGAACAAGTTGGGGTTTTTGGTTACGGTATTTCACAGTGGGGTGGAACATCAACAGCTCCTCAAACAACTACATTAAATGGATCATTATCTGCTAACTCAGCGGGAACAGGTGGAACTGGAACTAGTATTGTTTTAACATCTGTATTAAATTTTCCAACGACAGGAACTAATTTTATACAAGTAGGTACTGAAGAAATTTCTTACACAGGGGTAAATACAGGAACAAATACTCTAACCGGAATAACTAGAAATGTTAGAGGAACAACGAATGCTTCCCATAGTACAGGAGCCACAGTTACAAATTATAGTGATTTTTCTGGTTGGGGTCAATCATCAGCTGACACAGATACTGTAGCTGAACCTGGTATGTGGTCATTAGATAATTTAGGTAGTACATTGATTGCTTTAATTTTTAATGGTGAATGTTTTGAATGGAATGCAGATGCAACTAATGCAACAGCAACAAGAGCAACTATTATATCTGGTGCACCTACAGCGTCTAGAGACATGTTAGTATCTACTCCGGATCGTCACTTAGTATTTTTTGGAACAGAAACAATAATAGGTGACAAGACTACACAAGACGATATGTTTATAAGATTTTCATCTCAAGAAAATATAAATGACTATCAACCTACAGCTGAGAATAGTGCTGGTACACAAAGACTGGCCGCTGGATCACGGATCATTGGTGCTAAACTTGGAAGAAATGCATTGTATGTATGGAGTGATACAGCTTTATTTACTATGAGATTTGTTGGAACTCCTTTTACATTTGCTTTTGAACAAGTTGGTACTAACTGTGGATTGATTGGTAAAAATGCAGCTGTTGAAGTTGATGGTGCTGCGTACTGGATGTCTGATAATGGTTTCTTTAGGTTTACCGGTAAACTAGAATCAATGGACTGTTTAGTAGAAGACTATGTTTATGACAATTTAAATACAACATCTAATCAAATGGTTTATGCAGGCATTAATAACTTGTTTGGTGAGGTTACGTGGTTTTATCCAGAAGCTGGATCAAATGTAAATACTCAGTCAGTTACTTATAGTTATTTAGATTCAACTTCTAAAAGACCTATATGGTTTGTAAATGCAAGTCCTTTATTTATTAGAACTTCATGGCAAGATTCTGCTGTGTTTGGTTTACCTCATGCAACTCAATATGATGCAGGAACAGATACATCTTTTGATGTAGTTGGTAATGCAGAAGGGATTTCATATTACTATGAACATGAAACAGGAGTTAACCAGGTAAGATTAGGTGTAACAACAGCTATTCCAGCTGATATTACTTCTGGTGACTATGATATTACACAAAAAGTTGTAAGAGGTGCTGCAACCAACCTAGGTGATCTTAGAGGTGATGGTGAAAACATTATGAGAGTTAGTAGAATTATACCAGATTTTATAGCACAACAAGGAAATGCTATAATACAATTAGATTTAAGAAATTATCCAAATGATGCTGCAGCTAGTTCATCACTTGGACCTTTTACTGTATCATCTTCAACCGATAAAGTAGACACACGTGCTAGAGGTAGAGCTATAGCTCTTACAATATCTAATACAGCTGTAGATACCAGTTGGAAATTAGGAACCTTTAGGTTAGATATACAAACTGGAGGAAGACGATAATGATAGATAAAAGAATGATGTATGCACAAGGTCAAAGAGTTAGATTCAGAGGTGGTGGAATGGATATGGGTAATGAATCCAACCAATCTCAAAGTGCTTCTATGGGAAATAGTACTTCTAATAATACTTCTAATAATACTTCTAATAATAATGATAATAGTAATGATGGACCTAGAGGTCCTCAAGAACTAGGTACTTCAACTAGAACAGTTAATAAAACTACAGCGCCAGAAGCTTATGAAATGATTGGTGGTGAAAAATTTAATGTAACACCAGACACAAGAGATGACAGAGAAAGAGCAAGGGTTAAAGCTGATATAATGAAAGCACCTATTCCAAATTTTACACCTAAAGGTATAGAATATTTTAAAAATAATGAATTAGTTAATACTTTTGCACCTAAAAAAAATCAATTTAATATGTTTAGTTTATTAGGTAATGCAGCTTTATTTGCAATCAACCCAGTGTTAGCTGCAAAATATAACAAAGCAAAAAGTATTTACAAAGGTGCAAAATTTGCAAAAGATCTTATCCAACCTTATACAACTAAAAATTTAAATAAACCGTTTGAAGTTATAGAAAGTTTGACTGAAAACATAGGGCTTAAAGATAAAAATGTTATAAAATCTTTTAAGGATTCTTTTACAAATAACCTAACTTCTAAAACTAAAACTAAACCTGTTATTAATACAAATACAGACAACGATAGTAGAGATGGAATAGCTTCATTAGAAAATGCAAATGCATTGCAAGATGAATATTCAATATTGTTTCAAAAATTGCAGACAGGAAATATCAGTGATGCAGAACGAACTAGATACACTATGTTAAAAAATATGTTAGGAATATAATGGCTAAAATTGTACAATCATTAACCAGAGCAAGTTCAGAATACGAAGAAGATGTAGCACAGTCTTTGGTAAGAGATTTAGATGCAGTGTTAGAGAAATTAAATACAACGTTTCAAGAAGAAATAAAACAGGAGATAGAAGCTAGAAGTTTCTTTTTAGATTAATGGCAGTAGTAAACCAATATAAATTTAAAGGTATAGATAATAATACAAGTGGTAGTGCACTTACACCATTAGGTGCTAGTATTCCTGCAGTTAATGAGACTATCGTTGTTAAATCTATACTTGTTACATCAGCTGGTACACCAAGTGTGACTGTAACAAACAATAGTATTACAGCTATTAAATCTGCAGCATTAACAGCTAATGTTACAACAGAATTATTAACCCAACCATTGATAATTGAAGGTGGTACATCTTTTACAGTACAATCAAGCACAACAGATTCGTTTGATGTAGCTATTAGTTATCTAAACATTAAGAAAGAGGTAACAACATAATGAATGATCAAGTAATAGAACTAACACCAGAAAAGATAATAACAAAAATTACGAACAAGAAAACAGGTGAGGTTTATGAGACTGAAGAAGCTTTAAAAGCTGCTAATATACCTGAAGAGGACGTGCAAAGAGACGTGACAGTTATTATGCCAGCTCTTGATTTGTTCGCAAAAACCAAGTAAAGTAGAAAAACCATGGGAATAGAAGATATACAAATTTCAGAAGAACTAGAGACTAACGCACCATCTATAAAGTATAGTGGTAATGAAGGTCCTAAATCTCCGCAACAAATGCAGGAGATGATGATGGCTCAAATAGAAGAAGAATACTCTAAGTATCTTGATGATATGATAGAACAAGGATTAGATCCTATGTCTTTCGAACAATTTTTAGATCAAGCAATGGCCGAAGGACAAATGTCTGGTGGCACTCCATTACCAAACGATCCTACAAAACCAGTTAATCCTTTTCAACCTAAACCTACAGGACCGGTATTACCTGACAGACAGATGGC
>Ga0208898_1001526_pt1 | contig 15139 bp, 29 predicted proteins | sample VirMetDEL_Mar_4_FD_184513 | JGI IMG/M metagenome (GOLD analysis project Ga0208898, IMG submission 184513) | Aqueous microbial communities from the Delaware River and Bay under freshwater to marine salinity gradient to study organic matter... | ecosystem: Environmental > Aquatic > Marine >...
TAGGCTGGATCTTCATATCCTTATAGTGATTACCACCAATCTGTTCTTCCTTAGCAGCCATTAGTGTAATTCCTTATCCTGTAGTTCATAAAAATATTCAGCCAGCACTTCATTCTCTTCTATAAAGTTCCCATATCTATAAAGCATATAACAAAGAGTGCCAATCATTCTTCTAGTATCTTCATCCATAGCATGGACATTATCCTCTATCCACTTCTCAGCTTCTTCTTCTGATACTGTGTCCATTTGATATCCTGCAAAATATATTTGCATTATAGCTGCGCCTCCATCTCTTTGTTCTCTTTCTTTAACTCTTTGATCTGTTCTTTTAGGTCTTCTCTATAAAATTTGACTGGCCTATTACAGTTAATAAGAAGCTGCTCACAGAAATCATCTCCATACATCTCTCTCATGTATTTAGAGTAATTCTCTCTAACAAGAGTTCTATGTTTCATTCCATACTGATTACAGCCAGCGCATTGAGGATGAATATTCTCTTCTAAAGTTTTGGTAGCTTTCTTCCCTCTTTCAATCCAGTGACCTCCCTGCATGTTCTTCCAGTGATACCACTTATTACAAGTAACACACTCTATAAATCCACTCTTATTGGCAGATAGAGCAGCCTTTAATCTGACCCTCTTTTGGAGAAGGACTGCAACTTCATCGACTAATGCGTTTAAACTTTTAATCTTCATAATTACTCGATAACAATGTCAGGTTCTGTTTCTGGTCTTGGGAGTTCATAGATTAAAGTAGAATGTCTCCCTCCCTCCTTTTTAAACACTATCATCTGCATTGCCTGGGTAGATCCATAGCCAGAAGATGAATGCCATCCATCAGGTGGAGGTAGAGCGGCAAACTTCTGAACTATACATCCATCTATCTCTTTAACATCTTGATGATGGTAATGACCTACAGCCCACATTCTTGATTTACTTCTTCCCCAGGCTTTAGGCATATCTCTTGCCATACATGAGACTAATCTTTCAGGGCGAATCTTGTCTCCATGATTTATGCCTATTAACCAATCTCCCCAGGCTAAGTAATGAAAATCACCATTAGTATCTAAGACTGTAACCCTCGGTTCATCCCTATAGTAAGCCTTTACTATCTCTTGAACACACACAGCTATATCAGGATTATGATTTCCCTTTGCTATTACGACAACTACTTTGGGAAACTTCTCTAACATTCTCGATACTGCATGGTTCATTGCTTGACCAGCCTTCCTAAGAACCCTAGAGAATCTCGTATCCGTATCTACAGGGGTTCCCTTAAAAGTCTTATTATGAGATGAGTTGCTATGCATATAGTCCCCAACGTCAACCAGGAGACCAATAGAACTATTAGGAGATCTATCAACAAGGTCATCAATAGCGTCCCTCATAAGCTCTGTAGCAATATCTGAGTCATAGTCTGAATGTTTGGTTTCATCAGCAGTAGCGTACATACCAAAATGTGAATCACCTATAAAGATCCCACTCATCAGGTTCTCTTCATAAGCTTTGATTGTGTTCCTTTCTGGCTTCTTTGGCGGAACGCTATCTGTTAGTACCTCTATGAAATCTTTAAGGGCCTGTTCGTAGGCTTCTTTCTCTTTATCTACCTTTACCCATTTTAGCTTCTCTTCTCCAGTTTCAGAGTCTATTAATGTAGAAGTTCCTCTTACATAATATCCTGAAGGTACAAGGTGGGAGTTGTCTCCTCCTTTTGTCCAGCCTTTCTCTGCTGCTCTTTTTTCAACAGAGCTTCTGGCTGTGGAGAATGGGCTTAACGGATGGTTTAATGCTTTGGCAGCTTTCCTCTTGCTCCCTTCATCAATCCATGCTTGAAGTAATTTTCTCTGTAACTGAGTAGGCTCTCCAAGCTCAAGTATTTTTGGATCTGGGGGATCACTCTTGTGCATATCTGTCTCCTAGATATCATTTGTTTCCTCCAATTAAACCTTGGGTAGTGGACATATGACGGGGAACAGTAAGTTCACAGAGATTTCTTTTCGTTCTCCATGAGTCTCCTTAAACTTATTACAATATGTCCTAGATGGGTTGTACTCATCCTTCTGGTAATAGGGACATTCCCTACAGTTCTCAACATATAAGATGTCAGATATCTTTCTCACTTCCATAAATCCAAACCTCGCCACTATTAATATCTGGCCCCTGTATTTTTGTGATTGCGTCATGCCACATCTGAAAAGCCTTATTATTAGCGCAAACTATTCTATATTCAGGCATAGATATCGTACAGGTATACATTGCTTTAGTTGTAAATACGGTATTTCGACACTTATCAGAACAATAGGATAGATTATTCTTTTGGTCACTCTTAACCCACTTTGGAGGCTCAAATAAAATCTCACAGTTTTGACACTTAATACTGTTTGTAGGACTGTTCTTCTTATTGTAGTACCAGAACTTACACCTGCAGGAATTAGAGCAGAAGCTTTTTATTTGCTTTGCTTTAAACTTCTCCTTACAGTATTTACAGACTGATGTAATCATTCAACTCTTGTGCAATGGTAATAACTTCTTATCTGATAATACTCATCATACAAACCAGGGAAACCATTATACTCCCTGCATTCTCTTTGGATCTTGGCATGAGCAAAAGTATAACCAATCATAAAAGCTACACTTGTAATAACTAAAATAATTACCCAAGCTAGATTATCAATCATTTTGCTTCTTCGATAGTTCAACATATTCTCCTTTGGCTTCTAATATTAAGCCAGCTCTTGAGCAGAACTCCTGCATCCAATCTAAGAAGAATGTCATCTCGCCAACAGTCCATTTAGCTGAAGAGGTAACTTCTGCTTTATGTTCCTGGTTTTCGGGGTTGACTATAAACCTGATTAAGAACTTCTGTTTTGTCTCTTTATAACATTGAAGCTTTAACCATCTATTCATTCCTTCATAATGAGCTTCATCGACTTCCTTTAATTTGAAGTTATCTTTCGTAGCTTCACGTATCCAGATAGCCTTTAAAGCTTTTTGAGGAAGGGAAGAGAGAGTAGCCTCTTCTACTCTCATCCCCTTGTTAGACCATGCTATATTGACAAAGCCAGTCTTATTGACCAACTCCTTGACAGTATTGAATATCCTTTTCAGATCATCAAGATTTAACGCTGTATCAACATTTGGCATATCTTGTCCCTGGTTGTCATTTGATCTGCAATCCTAAAGAAGGTGGAGAACAACATATCATTCTGCTGTAAAGTTCTGCAGTAATTCCCACTGTCCATATTTAGTGCTTTTGACACTTCAGCCTTGGTCATTCCGCTTTCTTTATGCAAACGCTTTAACATCTCCCCACAGTTCATCTGTTCCTCCTAGAATGGGATATCCATACTAAAGTCATCAGACTCCTGCTTCTTAGCCTCAACAGAATCCCCCAAAGAAAGAGACATGAATGCGTTTCCACTCTTGGACTTTTTGATCCAAGCTGCGAAGTACCTGTCAGTACCATCTACATTAAGTTTTCCAGTGTAGTCTGGATGCTTCTCGCTGTCCTTTCTGTCGTTCTTAAACAAGGCTCCACGGTTTGTATTATCATAATCGCTCATTACTTCCTCCTGTACTTTTCGTACTTTACGTTTACTGAATTAACTACTTCTTCGACTAACTCTTTTAACAAAGAGATATATTTCTCATCTCTCTCTACTCTGACTAACATAGAGATCATGTCAGGATGCCATGCGTAGAAATCACACCACTCCCTGCCTGTCACCCATAATTGACCCTGAACTTGTGGTTTGTAATTGCCAGGTAACCCAAGGTTATCCAGGTAATCAATCATCGTATGCCCTAGTGGGCATTTGATCTCAAGCAAACCATCCTCTACAAGCCCATCAGGGGACGCTCCTGCGTCAATATCATCAAGTAGGCATAGGCCTATCATGTCAACATTACGTCCAGTCTCGTGCATGTAAGAGAGTCTGGCATGGGGTTCCAACTCAGTCCCTCTTTCAATAGCATCAGAGGTAAACTTGAAAGCTGGTTCCAAAGTAAGCTTCTCACTCACCAGTTGATTTACATACCCCTCAAGTTGAGTAGACCTTTTACCACTAGCCGTTAAGATCTTTGAGAAATTGCTTGCTGTTGGAATCCCAAGTCTGGCATTCAGCCATTCCTCGGTTCCTTGGTCAAATTCAATTACCCTCATTGGTTACCCCTTTTCGATACTTAAAGTGCTGTTATAGTCGTTTTCTTTGCTAACCAATACCTTACCCCTAGTTATGGGTCTGTAGGGAAATAATGGGCATTTAGGGCTTGTACAGGCTGTTACTTGCTGCTTCCATGTTCCTAGTTGGTATGGATCGTAGATACATTCCTTGCACATATTATAAATAGCTTTACCTCTGGTCATCGAATCATCCCCCTCTCAGCGTCATCATCGACAGCCTGAAGCCCACACATGGCTTGCAAGGCATACCTTCTGGCATACGTGATGGTAGAACCAGAGGCTTGCGGATCAGGCTTCATCAATGGCATGACAAATTCCTCTTCGATCCATTCACCTGATTCGTGCATTATCCTGGTGGATACCCCCACTGACTTATCACCAGAGACCGGATGTTGAGAGAAAGCCAAGCCGTTTTTATTGAGAGCTTCCTTAATAGCCTCTATGACTGAATTTATGTCAGCGTATTTCGACTTGAAGAAAGGATTGCTTGATGATTTAGCAACTGTTTCCATGTCTATTTGAGCCTTAATGAAGGCTGGATTAAATTCTTTCAACGACTCTGACGATTTCATAGCTCCTCCTGCGTTAGCACTCGATGTGTGATTGATTCAGCCTCGTGATATCCGTTGGAATAATCAGAGTTGACCTGCCTTATATAGTCTGAAGATTGATCCAAAAGATAGGCTGCGTGGTCTTGGAAAGCAGTGGAGATGTGTGACTTCAAAGCCTTCATGTCAACAAAGGTTGGGTCTTCCCAAAACTTCACGACAAGTTGCTCAAACTCAGAACCGTCACCTGACATGTATAAAGCGTTATAAATGAAGTCTTCATCTTGATTTAAAAGATAGTTGACTAGCTCTTTAAGCTGCTCTGAAGTTGGCTCAGGCCAGTCCTTGATTCTTAGATATAAATGGTTTTTATCAATCCATCGTTCGATAGGATGTTTAATCATGATTACCTCTTTTGATATTGCCTGGTTGATTTGATCGCCAAAAAATTGACGCATCTGTTCTGTCACGTTCATAACAATCTCCTCTTTAGTTGTCATTGCAAACAGTAACACTGTCGTTTCTAACAGTCAAGTCATATTCGATCGACTTTCCTTTGTTTGCTGTGAACTGCAAACTATGATGCGAGTACAGGCCAATCGTGCCTTCCCAGGCACCATGCCTTTGCTTTGCGACAATCAGCTTTTGGTCAAAAGTATTGTTCATGTATTCCAATTGTTTATCGTCTAGGCTTGGGAGATGTTTCAAGTTCTCCCGCCTCTTGTCAGCCCAGCAGACAATCAAATTGTCAGCCAGATCCACGATTGCAGAGTTACCCTTCACATCAAACTTACTTGGCACGTACTCTTCCCCAGCCGAGTGAGGTTTTCTTACGTGAGAGACAAGGTGTATGTGAGTGCCTAGATGTTTTGCAGACCAAGCCAAATTATTGATGAAATCAGATTCACCTTCACGGTTCTCAACTCCTATCCCACATTTAGCCAGAGAGTCCAGGAAGATGTGATTGCACTTGAGTTCAGACCCAACGTAATTCACAAATCCTAAGACTTTTTCAGTAGCTATCGAGTCTAGTTGGTCATAAATCAGGATGTGTTCATCAGCAAAGTCAGTGAAGTCATCGACAAATCCCTTGGATGGCTTGCCATGAGCAATCCCACTGGCCTGAAGACACATTCTCCACAGAGTCTCTGCTGGTTTCATCTCAAGTGATGCTATGGCGATTCTTTTCCCTTGATGTGCAAGATCCAGAGCCACCATGCCAGTTGCCATCGACTTCCTATGTCCGTTCATACCAGCCCAAACGGTCACTTCTGATGGTCTGAGCCTGAAATATTCCTTCACTTTCCCCCAAGGAAGAGTATCACCTGTGACTTCCTCATCTCCCAGAGCCTTGGCAAGTAGCTCATCCCTCCACTTGCCTGCTGAGTGAATCTCTTGAGCCTCAAGCTCTCCCACTAACTTGATGTAGTCCCTGAGATCAATTTTGTCTGGGATCTTCATAGGATGCGCTCCTCAGTATTATTCTTTTTCTGATTCTTCTTCCAAGTCCTGAGCGCAGCCTTCCAGTCCTTGAGAGGACTGCCATCCTTTAGTTTCCAGCCTCTGACTGCGTAGTAGTCAATGAATCTTTCTGGATCAACATGAAAGTCTATTTGACTTGCATAATTTTCCACCTCCTCACGAGTAGGCTTGCTAATAATATTGGTCTTGGTCTTGGTCTTGGTAATGGTAGCATTGCCTTCGCATTGCGTTCGCATTGCGTTCGCATTATTCCATCGTGACTGAGCAGACTGTCTAGCCTTATGTGATTTATTAAGATATTTATCTATCTCCCTGTTTGCTCTTGAGTTTTCCCAGCCTTCTTTAAGGGTAAAGAATTCATTTAAGATGTTTTGGATCTCAACCTCATGTCCTTGAAGGCGAGTCAGCCTTGCCAGCTTGTCGATGTCATTGACCAGTGGAACCTCGTGCAGATAGTACAAATCAAGCAATCGCCTGTAGGTTATATCTTCAACCGGCGTGAGATGTGCAGTGTGCGACTGGTAGTCGCCAATGTGAAAGGGATAAAAGATCATTCCGCCTCCTTTTTGGCCTCTTTGAAGTGGATGGAGCGCGGGGAAAAGAGGGAAACCCCTTCAGCCAGTGGATCAGACTAGCCTAGCTCCATAATTAGTATAACAATTTTTTTTCACCATAACTACTTATGGAGAATACAATCGCTTGATTTTGGCTTGTTTTACTACCTCTTTTTGCTTTTCAGACAGCCTTTTGCCAGCCTTCAAGTCACTTTCTGCAAGCTTTAAAACCCATTCCTCAATCGTTTCCTGCTCTTTTTTCTTCACAGACCAGTGTGCTGAGTAGTTTTCAGAATCAGGGAACAAATCGCCCCACCTCAGCCCCAGGGAAGCCAGGATTTCATTTGCACCACAGCCAGCGTAGCAATGAATCAGGACTCTTGAGTCGTCACACTGTGTGATCCTGAGACTGGGCGATCTGTCGTTGTGCGCTGGGCAGATTCCAAGAAAGGTAGACTTTCCTGTTGATCTATAAAACTCAAGTCTATCCAATAGTTTTTGCGCTCGCATGAAATACCTCTTTTTTTGCGCCAAATAGGCCAAATTTAAAGCCCTAGAATCAATTTTATCAGGTATAGTAATACCTACCTATAGGGTAGAAATAAAATCAATTCTAGGGCGTTTTGTTAGCTTTACCCACTTTCCCCACGTGGTTAGTCAAAAAAGAACTCAGCCTCATAGTAGTCCGCTAAGTATTTTGCCCGACTGATTGCCTCATCCTCTGTCTCATATTGACCAACGACTTCTGGATGACCCGTTAATTCGTCAATAACGCCAGCATCCCAAACAAACCATTGGACGTTATCAAATCGCGTATGAATTGCTGCTACTTTGATTTGATGCAGCATAAAGAATTGAGGTTTACTGGCAATCATGCCGGCCTTGTTGGTGTCATTCTTAATCATTGTTTAGCCCTCTGTATTGGTTAGTGATAGCCCATCCTTGGGCGTTTATCCTTTGTGCTAGCGTTTCATGTGAAGCGTTAATTCAATATCTCCATCATCAGTTTCTATGATTAGGCTTCTCCAAGCGTGACCATCATGAGTGCGAACCACATCGCTTCTAATCTGCTTAACTTCATGCAAAGAAATCTCTTCAATATTGTTCATAATTGCGATTGAGCCTATCTCTCCTACTGTCTCTATTGCTTGAAAAGCCTTAGCAGATGAATCCCATTTACCAGTTAGATTAACTCTCATTGCGTTTACCCTCTTTTGGTTAGTTTCCCCACTTTCCCCACATTTTTCCCTGATTTCCCTAACATGTAGGCCAGCCATATTGGCCGTTTGATTGTTTATAAATTGTTTGCATTTCCTGACAGAGATTAACTGTAGCTTCTGCCTCTTGCGCGTCCCACTTTCCAGCCAGGGAAACCAGGCAGATTATCGTTAGGATCGCAAAAACGGGCAGTAGGTACACTATGCCTTCCGCTAAATAAACTGCCGCAAATTGCCGCCTTGTTTTTGATCTGTGCCTTGCCATTCTGATTTGCCTTTTCATGTTGCCCCCTACTTTACTGAATGAATTAGTCCGTCTTTTGCTGCTGCATCCTGTAATTCGTTTAAGTAGTTATAACACGCCACGCATAGGGTCCAGTATGCTACCGCTGTTGCGTGTTCGCCTATGTCTGAAAATGTCTGACCTGTATCTTCTAGCATTGTTTCGCCTTCGTCTGTGTTGCACTCAGCGCAGAGTCTAAGCGCCTTGTAGGTGTATATCACCCACTCGTGGCCGTCTACCGTCTGATGTATCAGATCCTCCATATCTTGGCCTTCATCGGCCTGAGATAGAATCTCGTCCACTATAGCTCGCGATTCTTGGTTCAGTATGTAGTCATTAATAACAAAGTCGCTCATTGTCTTTCCCTCTTAAGAATAAATAACGTCCGAATAAAATTCTTTTGCTTCTGGATTGAAACCTATATACGCAGCCGCTTCTATATGATCTGCGAATTGCATAGGCAGAACTGGGGACTTATGGTATCCGTATCTGTGAACTTCGCACAGATAACCATTATCAAAAACCAGGTAAACTCTTACAGTGTCACCGAAATAACCGTTTGGCCGTGTGGCCGAACCGATATATTGTGTTCTCATTTTCTTTCACCTCTTATTTGTTGCTGTCATTGTTGACAGTGATTGAGATTCTATAGAAGAAATCCTGTCTTGTATACTGTTCTTTTATACAGTAGCTGATGGTCGTGAATTGCTGTTTAATGGCTAGCGCATTGCTGTTTAATGGTTCCCACAAAAACACTCGCACCGTTTGGTCTGACCAATCTGGTCCTACCAATTTGGTCCTACCAATTATCGAGCGAGCGGTCGATGGAGCCAGGGTCGATTGAAGGGGGGGGAGGGGGAGCTGGGGTCAGTAATAATTATAGTAGCCCCCCAAACTTGCAAAAGAGCAATTTCAAACCAAAGCCAACTGGCTGATTTAGCTAAGGATATTTTAAAAAGTAATTTTTAGGCTGAAATACTAGGTTAGTGTTCACTAACATAAGAGTTGTAAGCTTTTACTTGCAATCACCCAAAATAACGTGATAGGGTTGCGAAAGGTGTTTCAGAGGTTGACCATAACTCAACTGAATGTCTGGCATAGACTTTAAAGGGTGCGGTAGAAATACGACAAACAAGCATCAGAAAATCCTGCGCTGTCCTACAGATGACAACAGGAACCTGGAGATCCTAGAGAATTGATGCGAGTTATAGCTGAGTAGTTAATCCAAGGAAGCTTGGCAGGGGTCATAATCACCATTGTGGTTATGTAAAATGAGTACCACACCATTAGGTGTTGTTAGCTGAGACAAGTAATAAGAATACTCAGACTAACACAGAGGTCTTTGATTTGGCTAGGTCAAGGTATCTCCAGGGGAAAATCTGTAAATATATCTACCATGTTAGTAAGCACTAACTTATGACAGATTCTAGCGATACATTTGATAACCTTGAGTTTGCTAAGGCTGAGAACATAGTCGAGCCAACTGTAAGAAGAAAGAAAAAGAAGAAAGTAGAGAAAATAAAGAATGCAGAATTAGTCGGCCCTAAAAGAGGAAGAGGAAGGCCCAAGAACCCCAATAGGTTGATGACCAGGGATCAGTGGGCAGAAGAGCAGAAGAAGAGAGCTGGCAGACCTAAAGGAATGCGTACTGCTGTTAAGAAGCTTGAAGAAAGGCTCTTATCGGCAAATAGAATAGACTTAGTCATAGACTCTATTGTTAGAGCTGCTACTGATGACGATCACAAGAATCAGGCAGCGGCTTGGAAGTTAATCATGGACAGGATGGCTCCCCTTAGTCATTATGAAAAGAATAAGGGTGGAGACAAACCAATTATCCAGATTAACGTATCTTCGATGGAATCTATAAACTCTGTAGAGCCTATAGAGACTATAGAGGCTATAGACGGCGAAACTGTAGATGAATGACCTGATTGACTTGTTAGTCTCTCACGAAGGGTTAACTCATAAGCCTTATCGGTGTACTTCGGGGAAGCTAACTATTGGAGTAGGAAGAAACCTCGATGACATGGGGTTATCTGATTCTGAGATCTACTTTATGTTAAAGAACGATATAAGCCGTGTTGATGAAGAATTAACCAATGCTTTTCGTTTCTATAAGAATTTAGACCAGGTTAGGAAGGATGCTCTAATTAATCTGGGTTTTAACTTGGGAATCACCAAGTTAAGAGATTTTAAACTAGCTATGCAGGCTTTAGAGCTTAAAGACTACTCAGAAGCCTCTATGGAGTTTTTAGACTCTCTCTGGGCTACTCAAGTAGGTGGAAGGGCTTTAGATATTGCCCACATGATTAAATACGGTGAGTATCCTAAGTAATGCCTGAAGAAAAACAGCCAGAATTTATAGATAGGATAAATAATCCTCAAAACTACCCGTTTATAAGAAATGATGACGGGAGCATATCAACGCACAGAATGGCTGCTGAGGTTGATGAAAACGGTAATTGGTATGCTTTTCCAACAATAGTCATGCTGCCAAGTGGAAAGTTATACCAATTTAATTCTAATGAACAAGCAATGAAGTATGCTCTCCGTACTGGAAATTTTCTTCCAATGAAAGATAAAGATTCTGCTATAAAGTATGCAGAGGGCGGCTACAAAACAAAAGACCTAATAAATTTTGGTAAAAAACATGAAAGGCGTTAATCATTATTTAAAGGATGGAGCCATTCATAAAGGTAAAACCCATAAACATCCTGATGGAACCCTAATGTCTGGGGCCAAGATGTCGAAAAGCTCTAAAAGGTTATTCCATTTTAACGAATTAACGAAAACTGCACAGAAAAAAGCCAGGAGTCAGTGGAATGTATAACTACGGAAAGAAGAAGAAGAAGAAAAAAGGTAAGTCCAGACTTTTCTGTTTTAAGTGAAGACACGCAAGATGCTTTATTTTTAATTAATCTTAGTGTTGCGCCAAATGTTCCATTTACTGATATTGCAAAGGGTAAAATCCCTCAAAAAGAGGCTTGGATTAAATATCATTGGGCGGGCTCGGAAGATGAAGCTGCATCAAAATCTAAGATGTGGGATATGCGAATGATTAAAAATAAAGCAAAACAAGCAAAAACTTTTATTGAATCATTATTTTAGAGAATACAATGTACAATGAATCGGCCTACTCTGTTGGCAAGAACTTAACCGCAGGAACAAGTAACACTCTGTTTACTGTCCCTACTGGCTACGAAGCTAGGGTGACTATGTTGTTCATAGCCAACGTCACAGGCTCTACCGCAGGATATTCAGCCGCATGGCATGACGGCTCTATTATTACCTTCCAATCCAACAAGTCTCTTGGTGATGGAGATTACGACCAGTTTGGTGGGGAAGGAATTTTCCTTGTGATGAGTGAGGGAGACTACTTAACTATCACCCCAAATGCAGGCTCTATTTTTACTGCAATCGTGTCATTCTTCTTGTTGAAGTTTGATGGAAAGAAGTTCGATCTAACTGTATGAATTTAGATATTTCTTTGCTTTCTTGGCAACAAGAAGTATGGAACGATCCTGTAAGGTTTAAGGTAGTTGCTGCTGGTAGAAGAACAGGTAAATCACGTTTAGCGGCCTATTTACTACTGGTAAATGCTTTACAGACTGATAAGGGACACGTTTTTTACGTTGCCCCTACTCAGGGACAGGCCAGAGACATTATGTGGAACCTTTTATTAGAGGTTGGGCATGATGTTATTGAGGGTTCTCACGTTAATAATATGCAAATCAGGCTTATTAACGGGATTACCATCTCATTAAAGGGTGCTGACAGACCAGAAACCATGCGTGGTGTGTCTCTCAAGTACCTCGTATTAGACGAATACGCAGACATGAAGCCTGATGTCTGGGAACTAATTTTAAGACCAGCTTTAGCTGACTTAAAAGGAAGTGCTTTATTTATCGGTACACCAATGGGTAGAAATCATTTTTATGAACTCTACAAACAGGCTGAGTTAGGTAGCGATACCGATTTTAAAGCATGGCATTATACAAGCTACGACAACAATCTCTTGGATAAAAATGAGATTGATCGAGCTAAGAAGTCTATGAGTTCTTATGCTTTTAGACAGGAGTTCATGGCCTCTTTTGAGGCTCGTGGATCTGAGATGTTCAAGGAGTCCTGGGTATCTTTTAGCTCAGAAGAGCCTGCTGGGGATTATTATATAGCTATTGACCTTGCTGGTTTTGAGGAGGTTGGGAAGAAAAACAAGACAAAACGACTAGATAATACCTCAATCTCTATAGTTAAAGTCCATGAAAATGGGTGGTGGGTAAAAGATATTATTGTTGGCAGATGGTCTTTAGACGAAACGGCAAGAAAGATATTCCAAGTCGTTAGAGATTATGAGCCAGTATCAGTTGGAATAGAAAAAGGCATTGCCAGACAAGCTGTTATGTCTCCTCTAACTGATCTGATGAAGAAGTATAATCGTTTCTTTAGAGTAGAAGAACTTACTCATGGAAACAAAAAGAAAACTGATCGTGTCATGTGGGCATTACAGGGAAGGTTTGAAAACGGTTTAATTCTGTTAAACAAGGGAGATTGGAATATTCAATTCATGGATGAGTTGTTTCAATTTCCAGACCCCTTAACCCATGACGATATGATTGATTCTTTAGCTTATATAGATCAATTAGCTAAAGTGGCATATTCATACGACTTTGAAGATGATACTTATGAAGTCTTTGATAGAGTAGCTGGGTACTAACTATGTTAGATAGAGAAGAGTTTACAATTCAAGAGTCTATCGAAAGCTGGGTCATAGAGAAGTGCGACTCCTGGCGAGATCACTTTGAAAATAACTACGAAAACAAATTCGATGAATACTATCGTCTTTGGAGGGGATTGTATTCTTACGAAGATAAGACTAGAGATTCTGAAAGATCTCAAATTATATCTCCAGCTCTACAACAAGCAGTTGAATCTTCTGTAGCTGAGATTGAAGAGGCTACTTTTGGTAGAGGTAACTTCTTTACTATTAGAGATGACCTTCAAGACCAGGAAACTCAAGACATTGTTTATCTGAGAAATCAACTTTATCGAGACTTTCAAAGAAACAAGATTAGGAAAGGCGTAGCTGAGTGTTTAATTAACGCTGCTGTCTTTGGTACTGGCGTTGCCGAGATAGTAATTGAGCAAGAAAAAGAAATGAAGCCAGCATCTCAGCCTGTTATGGAAGGTCAAATGCAGGCTGTTGGTGTTTTGATTGGTGACAGGACTGTATGCAAATTGCGTCCTGTTTTGCCTCAGAACTTTTTGATTGACCCTGTAGCTACTTCTATTGAGGATGCTATTGGTGTAGCTATTGATGAATATGTACCTTATCACTCTGTAGAGCTTCTTCAGGAGAAGGGCGTTTACAGAGATGTGCCTATTCAATTAGCTCCAGAAGACTCTGACTTAGACCCAGACCATGAGTTGACAGATCAGCCTGATGATAAGGTTAGGCTTACTAAATATTATGGTTTAGTTCCAAGAAATTTAATCGAACAAGAAGAAGAATTTGAAGACTCTTCTGAAGACAAGTCTTACTATGTAGAGGCAATTATTGTTATTGCTAATGGTGGAACTCTCCTAAAAGCAGAGAAAAACCCATACATGATGCAGGATAGACCTGTTGTGGCTTTCCCTTGGGATATTGTTCCAGGCAGATTCTGGGGAAGAGGGGTCTGTGAGAAAGGTTATAACTCTCAAAAGGCTCTTGATGCTGAATTAAGAGCAAGAATTGACGCGCTTGCCCTCACGGTTCATCCCATGATGGCAATGGACGCAACACGTTTACCCCGTGGCGCTAGACCCGAAGTTCGCCCTGGTAAAATCCTGTTGACTAATGGCGACCCTAGAGAGGTTCTTCAACCATTTAATTTTGGTCAAGTCTCTCAAATTACGTTCGCCCAAGCAGACGCCCTGCAAAAGATGGTTCAGACCGCAACCGGAGCCATTGATTCTGCTGGTATTCCAGGTTCTATCAACGGTGAGGCTACCGCTGCGGGGATTTCTATGTCCCTTGGAGCTATTATTAAGCGCCATAAGAGAACTTTAATTAACTTTCAGGAATCATTTTTGATACCTTTCGTAACAAAGGTAGCTCATCGTTATATGCAGTTTGAGCCAGAAATCTATCCTGTTAATGATTATAAGTTTGAAGTTACTTCTTCTCTAGGGATTATTGCCAGGGAGTATGAGGTTACTCAGTTAGTTCAGCTTCTTCAAACAATGTCTCCAGAGTCTCCTCTGTATTCTGCTTTGATTCAGTCAATCATTGACAATATGAATCTTGCTAACAGGGAGCAATTAATTCAAACGCTTCAACAAGCTGGTCAGCCTACTCCAGAGCAGCAGCAGGCTCAACAAGCTGTTCAACAGGCTCAGATGGCGTTTCAAGAGTCTCAAACTAATGCTCTTAATGGTCAGGCTGCAGAATCTCAAGCCAGAGCGCAGAAGATTGCAGCAGAGACTAAAGCTATTCCTGTTGAGCTTGAGAATGATCGTATTAAAGCAGTGTCTACTAATCTAAGGGTAGGCACTCAGGATGATAAAGAATTTGAAAGAAGGCTGAAAGCTACAGATAGGATGCTGGCAGAACGAAAGCTTAATCTTGAAACCGCCAAGGCGTTGAAATGATAACCAATAGAGAAATGCAAAACATCTTAGATCAAGTTAATTTGATTTTTTTAAGACTTGAGAAAAGATTAGAAGAAGTAGAAAAACAGTTAAAAGATTTCGATAAACCCACTAAATCGAGGAGGACGAAAGGTGGATCAGGAAACGGAAAAGCATTATGAAGCCTTGGTTGATATGTTTGCAACCGATGGCTGGAAAGTATTAATGGAAGAGTTTAAGAGTAACGCTCTTCAAATAAATTCT
>Ga0208898_1001527_pt1 | contig 15133 bp, 26 predicted proteins | sample VirMetDEL_Mar_4_FD_184513 | JGI IMG/M metagenome (GOLD analysis project Ga0208898, IMG submission 184513) | Aqueous microbial communities from the Delaware River and Bay under freshwater to marine salinity gradient to study organic matter... | ecosystem: Environmental > Aquatic > Marine >...
TAGCAGCTCAAACACCACCAACAGCAGACATGGGGGGTATGATTGGAAACAGGGATAATTTACGACCAGATGAAACTATGGTACGGGTTTTGTCTGGCGAGGCTGTATTAGATAGGGCTACAGTAAATCGTATTGGTGGCCAAGAGGGTTTACAACAGTTACAACAGGGTGGAACTATGGGTAACGTCGTAGTAGTCCAGCCTTTTAAACACTTCGATAGATTTATAAAGCAAAGTAATAGAACTGGTGTTATAAATAAATCTAAAAGAGTAGCGAGGTATTAAGATGGGAAATAATACTAGTCCAGATATATTACGTGGGTTTTTATTACCCCACGATATAGACCAAACAAATATAGATAATGCTAATAGTTCGTTTTCGCAAAGTGGAAACAGAGCAGGGGACCCAGTACCCCAGCAAATTTCTAAACTGATAGTAAGGGCTGTAGGGGAACAAACAGCAGGTAGCGATTTACAGATACGTACCCAAAGAGCAGGACATGCAGGTAAAGGGGGTCAGTTTGTTTGGGTAGATAATGCTGCTTCTTCTTCTGATTTTGGTAGACTATTACCATCCAATATTACTAACTACGATATCGCAGATTATAGCCCAAATACATCGTACTATTATAAGTACCCATCTATGTTAGGTTTAGATAATGGTACGTTATTAATTGCAGTGTTTAGTGATGAACCTACATTTTTAACACCTAGAATTACCCTTTATAGCAGGACAGAAGACGACGATATTTATAGTACTGTAACCATCGCAAATTTAGTAGACCCTATTTTAGGTATTAGTCTTCCAGAAACATACCCAGCTTTATGTAAATTACCAGATGGTAGTATTTTATGTATTTTTAATACTGTCTATGGTACAGCTGGAAGTCCAACAGCCAGAATAAATTTTAAGGCATATAGAAGTACAGATAATGGGGATACTTGGAATTTATACAGCAATAGACTTATAGATACGCAAATTTCAGCAGGGACAGGTAGCGGACAATATGAAGTAAAAGGAGTACAAATAGCAGCCCTAAACGGACAGGTTTTATTACTACTAGAAACTAGATTTGGCACTTCGGGGGCTGGGATATATCAGAATAGATTATTCCAATTTGCTTCTGTTGATTCTGGACAAACTTTTATTAGAGTTACTTCGGCTTATGATTTCGATTCTGGATACCATAGAGTACGATTAACGACTAGACAAAGCCAGTATTATGTATCTTATATCGCAGAAACATCTATAATACATAGCATGCAAATTCCACATGCTTTTTTTAGTATATCGCTAGCCAGAAATGCAGAAATATACAGCGAACTTAGCAATTTAGTTACTGTAGAGTCTAATTTAGATAATGAAGACATGGCAGGGGGTGAACTTGCAATAGTAGTAGATGAAGACGATATAGTATATGCTTATTTTAGAAGATGTAACTTAACAGGAGAAGAAAAATATATATCTAGAGTATCGAAAGATGGTACAAATTGGGAATATATGGCAAGTGGTACAAGTTATTGGTATCAAATTACCGATAGTTCTGGAACCATACAAAGACCTACAGAAATACAAGGTACAGCAGTAGCAGGACGTATAGCAATTGGGCATAATTTCGATACATCTATAAGTATTAAAGATACATTAAGTGTATTTTGGATGGGTGGATATTCCAGTTTAACGTACCCATTTATCGACGATTCGAAGGACAGATATAAAAAAATAACCTTTAATACGACATACATACCATATAACGAACCTAGTAGTATATCAGAATTTACGGCATCTGGTACTGGAGCAGATAGTATATCTATTGGTAGATTATACGTAAATACGACGTCGTCAACAGAACGATATTATACTAGTACATATTCTACTACGACTTTAGACCAGGGACTTATATGTAGATGCAGATTTGAAGCTGGTTTTGGTGGGTCTACTACCAGCGATGCTAGATATGTATCTATAGAGATAGGAGATGGGACAGACAGGTACGGTATAATATGTCGTATTAGTGCAGCATCTGTATATTTAATAGATATGCATAGTGGTACTAGTATTGCTGATACAAATATTGGTAATGGTATAAACGATGTTATTTTAGCAATATCTAATAACGATGGTAAATTATATTTATGTACAGAAACCCAGGGACATACAAAAAGTTACATAGAGGTAGGTAATTCTGGGGGTTTAACATCTGGGGGGACTGGTTTAACTGGTGGGTCTGCTTCTTTTGGGCATGGTACTTATGCAGGTACAGTACGTACATATTTTTATGAGTTTATGGTATCTAGCGATGGTTTAACAGGGTTACAGATGTCTTCTGATACCCCAGAACTAGCCAGCATGAATTACCCCCCTGCTGGGAAGTATGTTTATATTGCAGATGGTGTAAGGATTACAACCTTAAACGGACCAGCGATTTTAAACGATGAATACAATATAAAAACCAGATACGAGTATGGTATAGATAATGTTTTTTATGTCAATAGTCCGAGCTTAAAAAGTGGATGGAGAAGTATTACCGTTTCTGCTGGGACATCTATACCGACCCAGGAAATAATATTTAATGGTATTACAGATGCTTTGGGAAGCCCTTTTACAGGTAATGGAGTAATAGGTATACATCTTGCAGGTATAAACTTTAAACGAATACAAGTATACAGTAAAGAAGGGGCTGGAAGTTTTACACTAAGAGCAGATAAAAATACCAGTATAGAATTTTATTATGATGAAAGAGCAGGTACAATTATACCTAATTCTAGTAATGCTGCTATTGGTCCTTATATACAATTCAACGAATATGCAGGGGCTACATTACAATTAACTGATGGTAGCACTACCGTTTTTACTCGTATTGTAAGCAATACAGAAGGGACGTTATCGAATAGTAGTACCAAAAAACCAGTTTTTTACATTGAAAAAGGGGTTACAATACCTACAACAGGAACAAATACAGACAGAGAAGCCTTTATTATTCCAACATCCTGTACCCTAATAATGTATATGGATAATAATTTATCGTATGATGAATTACAATTAAGATTTGCCAGTCAAGCAACAGCAGAAAATTATATGGAATGTTCCCATATTAGTATTGGTGCAGTAGTTTTCCCTGGGCAGCAATATGGAAGGGGTAGAACCATCTCTATAGATTCTGGGACCATCTCAGAACAGCTATTAAATGGTACCAGATTTAGTAAAAATGTAAGGGATTCCCAAAGAACAATACGAGTATCTTGGGCAGACCCTATAGATATTACTACCATGTCCTCAGATGCTGTAGACCCTAATTACTGGACAGCTCTAACATCTAGTACAGATGCGATAGCAACAGATAAAGACGTACCTTTATTTATGTTGGGACTATTGCAACGTCTTAAAGGTACATATAGACCCCTAGTATATTTGCCATATATCGAAAGACTAGCCAGTACTGGAAGTGTACAGGCAGATATACTAGCACGTAAAAACGAACAGGTTTTAGCAGTTATAACCAGTGATGTAACTATAGAAAGCGTCTTAGGTAATGAAGAACAAGACGAAATATTTAGGGTATCGACAATAACTATAGAAGAGGTTTTATAATGTTTCCCAGAACCGAGTTATTAAGAGCGAAGCCAATATTTTTATTGGAAATACATTGGGGTACATATACTTATAGATTCGCTACCCAGCCTGTACATTTATTGGACGATGGGGTATATCTTCCCTTTACAGGACATCTAGATAATCCCCAATATGGGGAACGTAGCGAATTACTTGGGATAGATATAGAAGAAAAAAGCGTACCATTGGCTTTATATATTGCTGGGGTAAATATATCGCTACAAGAGATGTCTGGTAATACCATCGAGGGAAGCCAAGCAGAACTAAGTTACATACTAGAGGATATACATACAAATTACGAAGAACGTATAATACTAGCCCAGGGTTTTATATCCCAACCTGTTTATGGACATCCAGAACAGCCTATAGAATATGTAGAATGTAGTCTAGAGTCTAAGAATGTAATAAATAGTACTTCGCTTCTGAATTCCATAAACCCTAGATATACTGTAAACCCAGATGTAGATACAGACCCTAGCTTAAATTACGACCAATTAACAGAGGGAAAAATATTGGGAATTGCTTTGGGTAAATTTACGTTTATAGATGGGTATGAAATTTATACAATTCCTGCTTATTACTATGGCCGTACAGCATCTTTACAAAACTTGTTTGCTTTATACTGTCATTTATCTGTAAGTACCCAAGTAAAGGTAAGCGATGGGAAGGGAAATATTTTAATAGATTCGATACGTTTTAAGACCAAAAATTTAGAAAGCAGATTTTTTACTTATGCTTCTGTAGCAGACCCCAACCCCAATACACTAGTAGCCCCTTACGAAAACGAAGAGGTAGAATATTGGGCTTTTATACGAGAGGGTTTACCCAATCCTTTAGGACCTGGGGTATTAGAAGGGGCTGGGGATGTATGTATATGGGCTTTATCGTCTACTGGGATAAGTATAGATTTCGATGCATGGTACAATATACGAAATTATTTAAACGAGTATAAGATAGCAGGATATTTACAGGACCCAGATATAACAGGGCTGGAATGGTTACAGCAGGAAATATTACCATATCTTCCCATCGAGATAGTACAGGGTAATAGTGGACTATCCCCAAGGTTAAACCTTATTGCTTCTGCTGGGGTCGTAGTTCCCACAGAACATATTATAGCAGGTTCTGTATTTTATCGTACTGGTCCTGTATTACCCCTTACAGAACCCCAAGATATATGTAATGCAGTTAAAGTAAGATTTGCCTGGAAGGGTATTAGTCAAACATACTTTGGTATTATAGATATAGGACCAGAACAAGCAGCAGAACAGGTACTAAGTAACGAAGTTATAGACGAATATTGTATAATATCTCAGACAAAATACGGACTACGACGAAAAACGATAGAACTAAATTATGTTTATGATTATGCTACAGCTGCACGTATAGCCCAAGAATACATAAGATTTAACAGTATGCCTAGATTGGGGGTAACCTATAATGCTGTAGGTTACTTTGGATGGTTACAAGTAGGGGATATTATAGAACTTACAGATACAGATATAAATATACAACAGCAAAAAGCCCAGATAGTTAGTAAAAGATGGCTGGATACTCATTGGGAATTTGTGATAGAAATGGAGATTAACCATATTTCTAATAAAAAACTGTTATGATAAGACCAAATAGGAGCTATAAAAATGGGTACTCTTCCAGAAATTTTACAGCGATGTTTAGACCTTGGTTATGTAATTTTCGATGGTACAGCAGACTTCGACCTTAACATAATTGGGGAGCGATTTACAGACCAGCCAAATAAATTCGATGATGTTTTACATGTTTGCTATAAAATAAATGGTTTATGGCAATGGGAAAAATTTAAGTGTACGACCGACCCAGGTACATACCATCTATTAAACCCTGCAAAAATAGCAGGGACAGCAATACTAGCCCCCGGACAATATCGAAGAAGTCATGAACTAGGCTTACATCGAGGAAAATACGAAGCACTTGTACAACGTGGGTTAGTAAAAGTCTATCGAGATAGTAATAAAGATGGGTTAGTAAATGTACATCCAGAAACAGGGGAAATAGGATACTTTGGGATAAACATACATAAAGCAGGGGCTAATAGTAGCTATGTAGATAAATGGTCTGCTGGCTGTACAGTAATTGCTAACGAGGTACGTTACCAAAGATTTATAGACCTATGTAAAGCCCAAGTACAGGTTAATGGATGGTCCCATTTTACATATACATTAGTAGTAGGAGAGTAATATGGATATGTTTACAGATATATTACTAAATGCTGGTCCTATAGGGTTATTGGCTGCTTATATGATGTACTGGCTACAAAAACAAGAAGCCAAACATGATAATCTTACGTCCCAATACATAAAAAAAATAGAAGAACTACAGATAAAAGACGAACTTTCTAGGGATGCTACTCTACAGAAGTACGAAGACAGAGAAGATAAATTACGACAAAAATACGACGATGTTATAGCAAAATTGGACGAAGAACGTAAAAGCCAAGATAAACATACTTCGAAAAATTTAGAGAAGGCTGTAGAAAAACTAGAAAATCTAGGGGTTCGCTTCGATGATTTATCTACAAAAATAATAAACACCAACCAAAAATTAGTACTATTAGAACAACAAGTACAAAGAATGGATGGTGTTTTAGATGGTATAAAAACTACTTTAAGCAGACAATAATTATTTTATTCCTGCTAATTCATTAGCTCTAGCAATGGTATAACCATTACGCCAAAATAAATGCGATACAGCATCTTCGAAAGTATTATACTCTGCTGCTACAGGACCTATATGAGCATAGTAGTATTTATTACCATATACTCTACGATGTTCTACGATACCAAAAATTTTCCCTTTATAGGTTATTTTATGGTAGTTTTCTTTTATTTCTTCGACGATTATATTTTTATCCATGGTTATTACTCCTGGTCTATGGTTATAAGAGATAGTATACCAACCAATACAAGAACGATAAGAAATACCTTAAACTGTCCTGTATTAGCTAGATAATGAATTTTATAAGCAAATTCTGTAAAATTTGTTTGCATGTTGTTACTCCTTGATTATAATAGTAAGTACTTTAATACTATTCAAGTATTATTTACATGTCAATACGAAAAATAAAAAAAGGAGAAAAAAAAATGGATACAAGAACCTTACAAGATGTAGTTTATCAATGGCTAGAACTTAAAAAGTTATCATACCAGCAGTATATAGGTAATGTAAACCAATTCCTAGATATACTAGACGATAACGACCAAGAAAATATTAGACAATATTACCCAGGTAAAGATTTAGCTTTTTTCCGAGCTGTATTAGAAGAATTGGGGGAATTATGACAGAAGAAGAGAAGACAGAGATATTACTACAGATTCTGTATGATATTGGGGACTTGAAAAAGATTATACAAGAGAAAGACCCAGAACATGACAGCAAAGAAATAGTAAAATTACAAGCTCAGATAATTGATTTACTGCATAGATACATTTGTATTTACAGTATCCAAATAAAACAACAATAACAGGAGAAATACATGTTCGAGAATACAGAATACCCTAATTTTATGGTCTGGATAATTAGACGTAAAAATACACTATCGCAATTTGAATTATCAGAAGCAGTAAAGAAAAGCGAAGCCCTAATTAGTCTTTGGTGTAATGGCAAAAACATACCAAGATTAGATACTCTAGTACTACTTTGTAATCTATTCGCAGACGATACGATAACAGCAGAAGAGTTACTAACAGAAGCAGTACAAAAAATACGACTAGATATTATGCTAAAAAATGGGGTTTACGATGATTACATAAAGGGGGACCAATGAAATTTATAATTACATTACCTGGTAAACCATACCCCCAGCCAAGGGTACGACATGGTAAATTTGGTATTTATTACTCTAATGAACATCGAGATAAAGTTACAGCTACTTCTAAATTTTTACAGGCATGTGCAGATTTACAAAAATGGGAGAAGGCTACAGGACCAGTAAAAGTAACTATAGTAACTGTTACAAAGTGTCCATTAAAAATGAATAAACAAGTAGTATGTAAGGGTAAAAGATTATACAGACCTATCAGACCAGATATAGATAACTACGCAAAATATATATTAGATTGCTGTAGTAGGGCTGGTAATATTTGGGAAGATGATAGCCTAGTTACAGAACTTGTACAAAAGGACTTTTATGGCATACCAGAAGAAGATAGCTATACACAGGTAACGATAGAAAACATAGAAAAATATGGTGATTTATGACATTTATAGATTGGTTAAAAAAATATATTCCACCTGGACAGGAAAATAGAGTACTGGAAAAGGCAGGACTAGACCCAAAGAATATTACCAGATGGAAAAAAACAGGATGTAAACCCCGGGTAATGCCTATTATATATGTAAGTATGGCAATATCTCTAGAATTTGGACACGATTACAAACAAGTAGTAACAGAAGGCTTAAAGGCTGCTGCGAGGTTAACATGAAACAGTTTTTTAAAAAATATGTAACAGATAGAATACACGAACGTCTATTAGTATCTGGTCTTAAATATGGGGAGCTGTGGAAATATAAAGAAGGGGAGTATTTACCCAAGCCAGCAACATTATATAAAATTTGTTTTGTTGTAGCAGCAGAAAGTAAAATGGATGTAAACGACGTTTTATACGATGCAGTACAATGTATTACAGGAGATAAGGCATGATATACAACAGAGACCAAGTACTACAAAGTATGCTATTTGAGGACTTACAAGACCTAGATTTATTGGCTATAAATAAAGATAGGGAATGGATTTATTTAATTATAAATGGTTCGATAATTCCCAGCAAAAAAGAACTATTAGAACTGCTGGAAGAAATAGCAAGATTAAAAAACGACAATATACACAGATTAAAACTTAAATATAACTATTGGCTTTTAGTCTAGATGGGTACGAACTAGATACAGATTATTACGAAGCAGCAAAACAACGATTAGAAAAACACCAACAACAATTGAAACTATTTTAGGGGATATAGATGGAAAAAATAAAGTATTGGAGAAGCAGAAACATATTAGATACGAGAGGACAAAATATAGAAAGTACTGTACTGGACTTTTTTAAATTTGTTGGGGCTAGTCGCTTAAATGTACCCAGTAAAGATAAGGTACCTGTTTGGGCCCCTGTAACATATAGGGGAACTAGATGTACAGCCAATGTAGAAAATATTTATTTTATGGTCTTTGATATAGACGATGGTCTTGTATATTGGGATATCGAACCCCAGATAGTATACAGGAATATATATTACTGGCATCAAACATATAACCATACAGACGAACATTGGAAATTTCGGTTAATTTTTCCTTTAGAAAAACCTGTTAAAAAAGAAGATTGGTTAGATTATTGGGAAGCTGGCCAAAGATGGTTTTCAGAAGTTACAGGACATGAAGGTACAGATAAAGTTTGTAAAGATGCTGGGAGATGTTATTACGTAAAGGCATCGAAAACAGATAAAGAACCCTGGGGGGTATCTGCATGGGATAAACTTGTATATCTGAACTTAGACGATATCGTACAGGACATTAGAGAAGAGAAGAAATTTCAAGCAAAGATAAAAGACGATTTACGAAGAAGACAGCAGGAACTTTTACTAGACCTTCCCAAAGCAGACCAGGAAAGACTAGAGAAATATAAAAGATTGAATTCTAGAGAAGCCAGAACACGTAAAGCATACGAATTAGGGGCTGTAATAAAAGACGATATAGCACGTAAAATTAAATGCCCTAAATGTAATCGTAATACTGTATGGTTTGGATTGGACCCTGAACAAAAACAAAGTGCAGAATGTAACCATAAAAATAGTTGTGGATGGTTCGGCTTTGTAAACAATTTATAACAACAATAACAAAAAAATGACCTTAACAATTAACAACAATACACTATAATGAGGAAATTATGATTTTTCAAAAACTACGACAAACATTACCAGAAAACCAAGTACTTTTACTTTTACAACGTACAGCTCCTGTAAGGGATAAAAATACAGATGCTATAATAACTGCTGGTAGAGTACTCCCATCTGAGGAAAATATAAGAACCATCTTAAAATATGATTCTAGGATAGCAGACAGCATAGCCTATAATGTTTTCGCAGACCGGTTACTATATGAAGGGCAGGAAATAAACGACGAAATACTAACAGAACTACGATTCTGGTTAGCAGATGAATACAACATGCGCAATAAATATGGTAATTTGGTAGATGCTGGGACTCTGGAAACCGTTTTACATTGGTATGGAAGACAAAAAAAGATAGACCCTTTAGCAGACTATCTAAACGGCTTAAAATGGGATGGTATACCCAGATTGCATCTATTATTTCCCAAGTACTTCGACTCTGAAAATACAGAACTGATACAGGAAATTGGTGTAAAATGGGCTGTTTCCTGCGTAGCTAGGGGTTTAGTAGGGGGTGCTAAAGTAGATACAGTATTAGTACTGGTAGGTAAACAGGGTGTAAAAAAGTCTTCTGCTTTACGTACATTGGCTGGTCTAGATTGGTTTAGCGATTCCCATCTAGATATACGTAGTAAAGAAGCATACCAGTTAATACATAGTTCTGGGGTATGGATTTGGGAATTAGCAGAACTGCAAGCGATAAAAACCAGAGATGCAGAGAACGTAAAAATGTTTTTATCTTCCCAAAGGGATAGATATAGACCATCATACGGTAGACTCCCAGTTACCAAAGACAGAAGGGTAATATTTACCGCTACGACGAACGAAGTTAGTTTTTTGTCTGATGATGAAAACAGACGATTTTTACCCATCCAAGTAGGGAACGAAATAAAAATAGATGCTTTGCGAGAAGATAGGGACCAATTATGGGCAGAAGCTGTAGCATTATATAAAGATGGTAGTACATGGTGGTTAGACGATAAATATAACGATGACCTTAAAGAATACCAAACCAGTTTCCATATAGAAGACCCTTGGGAAGCAGCATGTAAAAAGGGATTAGAAGACCCACAGGACGAAGGGGTAACCATAGACGAAATTTTAAATATCTTAGAGTTACCCCAGCACCAAAGACATAAGGGTACAGTAATGCGAATTGCGAAGATATTACAGCGAATGGGATGCAATAAAAAACAGACCAGAATACCTAGAAATGGTGTAACTGGAAGATATTACGTATATTACAGGGATTAGATATGGGAAAATGTACAGTATTTGTAGATACTGAAACTACAGGACTACGACCAGAATACCACGAAATAATAGAAATTTATATAATAAAAGAAGACCCTAAAGGGAAGGTTATTGGGGAATGGCATTATAGAGTCATGCCAGAATATTTAGATAGGGCAGAACCTAAAGCCCTGGAAATGAACAAATTTACAGTAAAAAAATGGAAAGATGCCAGGCCCTTTACGTCGATAGCAGAAGAGGTAAAAGATATCGTACAGGGATGTATATGGATTGGCCATAACCCCCAATTTGATTACGACTTTTTACAAGATGCATTATTTAGGGCTGGGATTCCTGGCATTAGATGTAGTCTTATAGATACAAAAGTTTTAGCTCATGAGCACTTACTAGAATTGGGTAGTACTTCCTTCGATAATATCCGTAGTTATTTGGGATGGAAAACAGATGAAGCCCATACAGCGAAATTCGATACAGTACAATTACGAAGATTTTATTATTTAAGTCGTCGCATGTCGCTATTTACTAGGCTATACTTGTATACAAAATACAAGGTAAAAAGATGGATGATGTAAGAAAATACAAAGATGGTACAGGACTTGCAAAATTATATTTTAAAATCTTCCCATCTCGCAATAAACAAGTAAGCCAAGAAGATTTACAGTACTGGAAAGAAGCCAAAGCTTTATATATGGCCAGTGAAAATTGGGAACGTCTAAGGCAGGAAAGAATAACACTATCTAGAGGTATCTGCGAAGCCAGAACCAAAGACTGCGAAAAATATGCAAGCGATATACACCATATTAGTTACGTACATATTGGGGACGAAGCATTATGGGATTTAAGGGCTGTTTGTCGGTCCTGTCATAAAAAAGTATCTAGAGGGTAAAAAAATGGATAATTTTACAAAGTGGATACGTAGAGAACTGTTAGCTATGGGAACAATGACAGATACAGCGAAAAAAATGGGGACTACTCCACAGCAATTATGTAAATGGTACCAGGGAAGAAATAGACCAAACTTACAGAGCTTTAAAAAACTTTGTGAATGTATAGCAGATTATAAAGAAGTACCTGTAGAACAAATTTACATAGAAGCATTGGCCAATATTAAAGAGTAGATTATACTAGATGTACATTTGTTTCTCCAGAACAGTGTATTTGTTAATTGTTGTTTAAAGCCCCTAGATACGTACTGGGGGTTTTTTTTATATCCTGCTGTCATAACTGTCTTACAAAAGGCATAACCTTTTACTAGAGGTTATGACAGGTTTTATAACGACGATTACTATATATATTCTTTATTGTCTTAAAAGGCATAACCTAATTACAAAAAGTATAGAAAATAAAAAGTATATATATATTATATAGAAAATAGTTATGACGTTATGCCAGCAGGGTTTTTTATGGTAAACGATTCGAATATAACTAGATTCTTTACTGGCATAACCCATGGCAGAACCTATTATTTTTTTATTGGCCCTAAGTATGGCCAGAAGTTTTTTTTATTTTTTTTAAATAAATACTTGCTACTTTAATATTCTTAAAGTATATTAAGAAGGTAAGACGAACTTACCAAAAACAACAGGAAACAACATGACTAAAAAAGAACTTAAAGAACAATTACAAATCGCTAAAAATCTTTTAGTAAGACACGAAGAAAGACTACAAAATTTAAGCAAATATTTTTTTCATATTGATAATTACGCAGATGGTTTTGAACTAGGATACAGAAATACAATAGCAGGTAAAACCAAAGCAGGACGTAAATTAGCAAAAAAAGAAGCAGCTAAATTAGAAAAACAATTTATAAACTCTTTAGAAGCTACTTGGAAATTACCATTATTTATAGAAAAAGCAGAAAAAGAACTAGCACAATAATAACAACTAACTAACAAATAACCTGGGGGTATAACAGCCCCCAACTAACTACCCACAGGAGATAACAACATGACAAAAAACGAACTAGAAAATAAATTTAATGGGCTATGTGCAGCGATGTTAAATCTTTACGAACGTAACCCAAACAGCAAAGTAGCAAAAAGATTTATCGCAGCTTGTAAAACAGGAGAAGTAGAATTAGCAGTACAAATACTTCTAAATTTATGGAATGAAATACCAGAAGATGTAAGAGAAGAAGTATTAAATTATCATCTAGCCCAACAACAAAAATAACAAATAACTAACAAATAACCTGGGGGTATAACAGCCCCCAACTAACCAAAGGAAAAACAAAATGATAACAGAAGCATATAATAATTTCGAAGCAGCAGGTATAACTATACAAGATAAAGCCTATAATGGTGTAGTCTTTGGGGAACATCCAGCAGGATATACAACCTTAGATATTTACGTAAAGGGCAAATTAGTAAAATGGTTTTATCTTTCTAATTGGGAAGAAGCTTTAGAAGAATATAAAAATATTTTTTAAGATACAAAATAAATACAATTCCATTACGAAACATGAAGACCAGTATAATAACTGGTCTTTTTTTTACTTGGGGATAACCCTGGGGATAACTCATATAGCCTGTGGATAACCCTGTGGATAACTCAGATAGCCTGTGGATAACCCTGTGGATAACTCAGATAGCCTGTGGATAACTTACAATATTCTACGCAGAACATACATAGAATGTACAGGATATTGTATTATTTTCCTTCCTTCTTCCTTCTTCTTTCGATATCCCTAAGAGTACCTTCTACCCATCTGCGACCTTCTGAACCCCCCCATAAAGCCCAAGCAATAGCAGCCTTACTAGTCTTATCTCTCCTGGCTTGTTTTTCCCCTGGGGATTCTGCATGTCTGGCAAACCATGCACGCATTAATATTAGCTGTTTTTCGTCGACATCATCTCTAACTAATTTACGGGCTGTTTTCATACCAGTACCAAATACTTTTTTATTTCCTTCTTCTTTCATTGCTGCACGTTTAGACATTGGTAAAGATAGGTTATATTCTATTGCTTTGGCTGCTATATTGCGTATGTTCTGTGGTACTTTATATGTAGGCATATCTGTAACTCCTATGTTATACTATGCTATAATAACATAAAAGGATTATATATACATGCCAATACGAATAACTAATAGCCAGTCTAAGGTATCTGGGGAAATACTAGCATGTGATTACAGTACGTCTAGTAGTACTCAGACTATAGGAACTATATTTACACAGGTAGATACATTACAGATAGATTTCGAAGCAGATAGAACAGGAGATGTAAAAATAGTTTTTAATGGGTTTCTGGAAGGTACTGTATTAAATACTACAGGCTGTACTATTGATATGCGACTAACAAATAATTTAAATCAGTACATATCTGGTACTCAGATAACAGTACATAAGTTTATAGACCCCGATGGAAGTGCAACAGATGTAGACGGCATGTATATTACTGCTGTTTGGATTATGTCTGTAACAGATGGTACTACATATAGAATTAGACCACAGATAAAAAGAGGTAGTACAAGTAATACATACATAGTAAGATTGGGGGGTACATATAGCCCAGCAATGATTACAGCAATTGGGTTATAATGACAACAGAAGAAGATATATTACAAGATGGATTACGTTATTTTATATTATGTCTAGAGGAACAAGAACAAAAACCAAAGTATAAGACAGCAGAATACATAGTACATAAATATAATATAGGTCCATTTACCGCTCTAGAATATGTAAATAGAATACAAGTACGATATACATTTATGAGATAGATATGCCTAAAAGAACGAGAGAAGAGAACTGGGCTATACATAAGGCTACAGAAGAGTTTATACAGCAGGGATACCCAACAGCCCAAGCCCAAGCAATAGCCTTTAGAATGTATAGAGATGGAGAATTATTTATACCAGAACAGACAGTATCTAAGGAAACACAGCAGAAGCATGATAGTATTAGAACATCTAGAACTATCAACAGTATTTTTTTATTGTATCAACTAGCAAAGAAAACTTTTAAATAATAGGAGATAAACATGGCTACAGATAAACAGGGTGTATCGTTTTTTCCTCACGTCTTCGAACAAGCAACTACAGCAGACGAATGGGTAGAGGTTCTATTACCTTCCCAATGTAACGAAGTATGTATTATATCTTCCATACATCTAGCCCATATAGGTTTTAATGGGTGTACAGATGGTGGAACAGTTACAGAGTCTGTAGCCTTCGATGTTCCCACAGATACTATTTTTACTGTCAAACTGGGAAGAGGTAACAGCAGATATAGTAGTATATTCTTTAGTACGCATGGTGGGGATACTACCATAAAGGTTCTGCTAATAGAATAAATAGTAGCCTAGTATAGGGGCTGTGTGGTCAAAACGTAGACCCCCGTACTGGTCGCAC
>Ga0208898_1001531_pt1 | contig 15128 bp, 23 predicted proteins | sample VirMetDEL_Mar_4_FD_184513 | JGI IMG/M metagenome (GOLD analysis project Ga0208898, IMG submission 184513) | Aqueous microbial communities from the Delaware River and Bay under freshwater to marine salinity gradient to study organic matter... | ecosystem: Environmental > Aquatic > Marine >...
ATTGGTTAAAGGAACGACCAACCCATCGAACTGGAAGATCAAAAGAACCATCTGAAGTTTTTGTTAATAGAGCATACATTATTTTACATCCTGTGATTGCCCAATTAATTCCATATTTGTACCGTCTGAACGGAAAACGAACAAATCGATTGCGCTTGCTGTTGCTGTTAATGTTGGCGCAGTTCCACCGGGCCATTTAAATACACTATTCCAAGCCGAAACTGAGTAAGGTCCGCTTCCAACATTAATCCGTAGTGAATAATAAGAACCAGCAACCTGATTAGTAGGGGCCGAAAACGTAGTTACGTTACCAGTTAACGTAAGAGTGGCATCTTGCGCGGCATCGGTATCCCACGTTTGAGTTGCATTATACGTCAAAGCGCCAGTTAGCGGTCGTTGCTGCGCTGTAAAAGACTGCTTAACATCGGTTTTAGCAGTATCCGCATCATAAGCCTGAACATCAGAGCCAATAGCTACGCCCAAGTTTGTCCTGGCGGTAGCTGCATCAGACGCGCCCGTGCCACCGTCTGCAACTGCTAGGTCTGTAATTCCACTAATCGAGCCACCGGTAATGGAGACGCTGTTTGCTGCTTGAGTAGCGATAGTTCCAAGCCCGAGATTTGTGCGGGCAGTGGGCGCATCGCTAGCGCCCGTACCACCATCCGCAATGGCAAGATCGGTAATACTTGTAATACTACCACCGGTAATTGTAACACTATTAGCGGCCTGCACAGCCATGGTACCTAGACCAAGATTTGTGCGGGCGGTAGCGGCATCAGAAGCGCCCGTGCCACCATCTTCGACAGCTAGGTCCGTAATCCCTGCAACACTACCACCGGTAATTGCGGCGTTACTAGTAGTCATAGTGGAGAACGTACCTGCCCCAGCGCTAGACCCACCAATCGTCACACCGTCAATAGTGCCAGCATTAATATCAGCAGTCGTAAGTACGGCGCTGTTAATAGTAAATACGCCCGTGCTATCGGCAATGGAGCCAGACGCCGTACCATCCTTAGCCTTAATATTTGTAACTTCAAGGTTCGTGGTGTCGATAGTAGTAGCGCCCACGATATCAGTTTGGCAGGATTCTACGTTTGTACCATCACAAAATAAAAAGGCTGTAGAGCCATTGGCAACCGCTACACCCGTACCAGCAGAAGTTTTTAGCGTAACCTGCTGGCCTGATATATTTTTGAGTACGTATAGTTTTGAAGCTGCGGGGCAAATGATAGTGGCTGCACCAGAGGGGTTTCCTCCCCCGTCATCGTCCGCAACAAGGACAGCACAACGTGATTCAGAAGTAGTGCCATTTGCGCTTGTAAGCGTATGGCTATTCGCCGTCCACGAATTAATCGTGGCAAGACCAGCAACCGCCTCCTCGACCATCGCAGTGATGTTGTCGTTTACAACATCGCCCCAAGAGCCATCAAGCTCGCCTTGCACGGGCAGCGCCAGTTTAAGAATAGTTGTGTATTGAGTGGTCATATTTTACGCTCCACGCTTCCGCTACCATATATTAACTTATACAGATTTAAAGTACACTAACATTTTGCCAGTTGGGTGTTTGGTTTGTGTCTACTTCACCCCATATAAACACATCTCCTACATCTCCGGTGCAAGACACCCCCACGGGGTTGACTATAGCTGCGCTAGCGACTGTAACAACGCCAAGATAACCGGTTATATATAGCCCAGTTACCGGTACATAATTAGAGTTTTGTACAATAACTGTCCCCAACGAAACTGTAGCGGATAGCCCTGAAGGAAATACATTTGCATCACCTATTGTAATTACAGACCCGAGGCTGCTGGTAGCGCTAACCCCACTTACGGCTACATCAGAATCCGCAACTACCGTAACCGACCCGAGAGCGGAAGTAGCAGCTAAACCAGACGTAGAAACATCAACATCCGCAGAAACTACTACGGTACCAACCGCAGTTGTAGCTACTGCGCCGTCAACAGATACTACTAAGAGGTCGGTACCCCAAGCCGTCTGACCCCAAGTACCCGATCCCCAGCCAGAGTATAGTGTGGACGAGGGCACTTAAAATCTCTACTTAAGCGACGCGAATGATTGCGCTGCTAGAGTCCGCGGTCGGGAACTGGATCTGAAAATCACCCGCCGTGGAAGTCTTATCACCACCAAAATCAAGGACCGCCACCGCCGGATTACTACCACCAGACTTATAAATAAGCGCCCCACGCGCTGTAATCGTAGCAGTAGACCACGTACTATTAGAAAAACTAAGGTACGCGGTAGTACCCGAAGTAGTTGGGTTTGTCGAAATAGTGAGAGTGTTGCCCCCAGCAGAATACCCAGTGCCGCTAACCTCATTAGTGGCAGAATAAGCCGTGGTAGACGCATCTAACGTAGCAGACGACGTATACAATGCGATCTTAAAAGTCTGCGCGGTATCGCTGCTAAAATCCATTTCGCCGTCAAGGAGAGCCTTCTTGAACGACGTGCACATAGCCTGTGTAATTGCCATAACCTATCTCCTATGATACGGCTTGCCGGAATTGACCAGAACGGTAAGTATCTTCTCTTAATTTACCATCACCCAATATTTTCAACAAGTTTATTGATTGTAAATATAACTTTTCATACATCTGAACAACATCCTGCTCACCCTTTAAAAAGCGTATAGCCTCAATAAGAGCGCCATTTAATAGCGCGGAGTCAAACTCATCTCCTAACCAAGTCGTTCCAGCGGTAACAATAGACTCGGGGTAATACCCGTAATGCAACTCTGTTGTATAATTACTATCTGGCGTCGGGCCTACTATAAAACTACCGTCAGAAAAATACGCATAGTGAACCGGTAAACCACCCGGAGAAGAAGCGGGATATGCTTCCCGGATAAAATTAACATCTTTATTAATCAAATAGTTATAGTCCCCACTACCATCAATAACAGCCAAAGAATACGACCACAGAAAGTCCGTGGGCATACCGAGGTAACTGTTACCACTTGTAAATGTGCCGGTTACATTCCTACGAAGAGCGGGGATCTGCACAGAGTTATAAATCTTCTGCTCAGCCTGTTCGGTAAACATGGCTAGCTGGTCAGCCGTGAAAGACGTTTCACAGATGTCCTCGATATTAGTGGTTAACTCTGTGTAGTTCATGATTAAGCCATGGGGCCACGGGCCATAGTACCCTTAGTTGCCGCTCCGGTACCACGAATTTTCACACCAGAAGTTTTAACACCTTTCATGCTGCCTTTTGGGCCGTATACTTTAGGCATGTTAGTAGCTTTAACAGGTGAATTAGCCATTTTCTTCATAATAATTTCCTACTCCGTTGTAACAGTAACAGAACCTACAGAACCTATCCCCACCAAATTATTAGGTGTCAAACCAAAAATATCATTCATACCTACTGGGTTCCACCCAAATTGTATATCTCTACTTGATGCTAACTCTGCAGAATCAGGTCGGGGATCTCTAAGAGCCTGCGGATCATCAACTGGATACTCACCAAGATGTAATTGTGGGTGGTCAGGATTCCAACACTCAGGACACGCTTTAATATTACTATTTTGACCCTTTACAATAAGATCCTTAAGTTCCCGTAACTTATACTGAAACCCACAAACATCACATATTGCAAGGGCGTTTTTAGAGGACGCAAACCTATGCGACATCAGTACATCCTTACCACACGTGGGATAAACCGAACCGGAGCCTTCTCCCTATCTTCCCCGGCAGCCAAATTAAATTGCTCATCATAGTCAGCTTTTAGCATTTGGACGCGCCCTGCTAACTCCGGCACTTTCATAGCGATCTGGTAAGCCAACCCAGCAACAAGGCATGGGAGGAAGCGGAAGTTTATGTCTGGAGTCTCAACACCACGCCCAGCGTCCTGAACACGCCGCATACGCCAATAGACAAACGTATAGTCGTTGCTATCCGGCACAGGCCAGACGTTGATCTTGGGAGCGTCACGAAGCCGCTCTACCCAAACCTGAATCGGCCTACCAGTAGATAATTTGTTAGGTATAGAAGAATAGGTACTGACACTAATCCGGCTAATATTTAGATCAGATTGCGTAGTAGCGTTACCCGCATTGGTCCGAATTACCTGTTCTAGCAGGTCAATAGTGTCGGCGGGGAGGGTGTATTCACTTGTACCACTTACGAGGTTAACTGTGCCCTCATCGATAGTCCACATATTAATGCCACGGTTCTGCCACTCAATAGTAAGCAGGTTCATAGACCTACGTGCGGTACGTAAATCATAACCCGACCGCATCTCTCGGCCCGCACGTTCCCACGCCTCTTCAGCGATTTCCGTAAAGTCCATATCAAATGCGGTAGTGCCTGAAGTCGTCATTTGCGCTTCCAACCTTCACGAGCTTTAGCTTTTGCTTTGCTAGACAACTGCCCGTAGTGAAACAATTTTTTAGATACGTTTGACATACTTTTACCGGTCATAAGAGTACCATCAGGGTGCTTGTGTGTGCCACCTTTGTGTTCTTTACCGTCTACAAAATAATGTTTAACACCCTTCGCCATTATTCTGTCCTATATTTAGCCGTCTTTTTCGCAATCTTCTTGGGCTGCTTTACGAACTGTTTTCCGGCAGCAGTCCCACGACGCTTTGCTCGCGTGGTCGCTGCATACTCCTGTGGAGACAGAGACTTTATGGCGCTTTCCGGTAGATACCGCTCGCCCGTCTCGCTCGACTTCTTGCCTGACTTCGTCCGCCATTTTTGTTTGGTCCAATTCTTAAGGGACTGTTGGGGCTTTTTTAAGCCTCCGCTGCTATAATACTTACGCATCAGGACTTATAACCACCACCAGATTTCTTATACTGCTGAGCCAGCATCTGAGCCTTACGGGCACTCCATTGACCCGGATTACCGCCTTTACCACCGGCCTTGATGCTTTCAAAGAGCCGCTTACGCATACCGGGCTTAGTGTAGTTACCCGCTTCGTTTACACGGCTCTTTGACTTAACACTGCCGCCAGCTTTGTACATACTGTAGCCGCAGCCATCTTTCCGGTAGTACTTACGCATTACGCGCCCTTCATCGTAACCATTTTGGCCGGGCGCACGCCCTGCTTAGCCATACCACAACCACGGACCTTACCGCCCTTCTTGTAGCCCTCGATCTTACCTCCACCCATCTTCTTGACGGGCTTTTTACTCATTTTCTTTTTGGATTCTTGTTCTTTACCTTCAGCTTCAAACTGCTTATCCATCATACGCTGGTTCGGAATACCCATACGAATCTCGTCCTCGCGAGACATGGGTACACCTCGGGTTACTTCATCCCCAGGAACACCCCCAACACCACCAATAGTATCTTCCTCAACCATATTGCCTTCGGCGTAGCGCTTCATCATGCCGCCACCCATATAACCTTTAGACTTTTTCATAAATTCTTCTCCTACGGATTGGGGTACATTAACTTTTTTAGCAAACTTAGGGTTATTTGCTACTGCGGCCATAAAGCGCCGTTGTTTCTCAGATCCAACGGGCATTACCACTTCACCTTATCAGCCCAATAAGCCGCAGACATCTTACCACGCGCAATATTCTTAGCGTGACGAGCCTTAAAGGACTTACGCTTGTTCTTCATACGCTGAGATTCTCCGGCTTTAGGCTTACCAGCGGTACCAGATAACGTACCTACCTGCTTACCCTGCTGCCCAAACCGGATAACTTTCTCCGTACCACCCTCGCAAGCCTTAACAACGTGCGACTTTTTGGGGTGAGATGGGGTAGCACGCGGCCTATTACAGGCCATAGCGGCCTTATCAACCTTACCACCTGACTTGTAATAGCACCGCATTACTACTATCCCTCATACATCACCGTAACAGAAGAGACGTTAGTGAGCACCGCATACACATCGGTTTCACATAAGAACCCACTGTCAGGGATAATAACATCGTATACGTCTGCCACGCCCGCAGTAGCAATCTCAAGAACCGTAGTGCCAGATGCACCACCATTTTTGATAACAATGCTGCCCGGAGTAGCCGTGGCTAGGTAGGTCATAGCCTTAACCCGACCTCTAGCGCCTGTCACAGAGCCGGAAGCGGTAAGGGTGGTAGACCGTAAGTCATGAGCACCCATAACGCGCCTCCTTACGACAGGTTGTTGTTCTGGATGTAGACAACCGTAACAGTTGCGGCACCAGCGGCTCCATCAGAGTTCTGAGCAGTAAAGTCCGCAAGAACCTGAATGTCCGTGGAACCCACATCCGTAGCTTCGGTATCCAAAGTTCCCCGCGTAGTACCAGTAGACTTAACACTGGTAGACGGTACAAAAGCGTCAGCATCTGCGGAGGTGCCCACAGAAACCGTCGCGGTACCGGTGTCATTGTTAGCCGTGGTCACATTAAGGATTACATCAATGATCTGAGAATTAGCGGGTACCGTGGCACAGACCTGATCGTTGGCCGTAGCGCCAATGATATCAATCACCGCGCTCTGCGCCATGACAACATATCCGACGTTGGCAACATTAGTACCAACAGTAGAACCCGTCGTATCTTTGATAGTGCCAGCCTTAATAGGGCCGGAAAACGTCGTGTTAGCCATGTATATCTCCTGTCTTGGCTAGTGTCAGCTACACAATGTAGCTGTCAGAAGTAAGTTATTATACAAAATAAAAAGGGGGGCATCAAGTGCCCCCCTTAATATAGCAGGTAAGTTGTTACGCCCCCTGCGAGCCGAAAATCCCGAGGGGATCCGACACGCCGAAGCTATAACGCTCACGAGCCTTGTAGCGGCTGTTGCCCGTATCGAAGTCAGCATCCATAGAGGTCTGCATCGGGGTACGAACAAAGTGCTTCAGGCCGTTCGGAACGTCGGTCATAAGGAACCAAGCGTCCGTGTCCGTCAGGTAGTGGTTAACCGTGTAACCCTCGGGGATCGAACCGTTGTTACGCAGCGCGTTAACGTCGTTATCCGCCGTGCCCACACGGCCTTCGGTCTCAAGAAGGCGAGTCGCAACAAACATCAGGTTCGGGGGAACCACCAGCTTGCGCGGCTTAGCCGCAATCAGAAGACCACGCTCGTCCGTCCAACCAGCAATCTGAATAACAGCGGCCTCAAGCGAAGTTTCGTTAAGGTCGGCCTGTACAGAAGGCGTGTTGGAGTTCGTGCCACCCGAAACAAGCGGGTGAGCCGTCGAGCAAAGTACCTGACCATCACCATAGGTAACGCCAGAGCCGCTGAACGCATTGTTCAGAACCGACGCGGCCTTAACCTGCTTGGTGTACGCCATAGCACGAGCGAGAGCCTTCGTATAACGAGACGACAAAGAGTCGTACAGGTTATCTTCGATAGCTTCCTCAGTAACCGAGAAACCCATCGCGATGGTTTCGTGCGTATAGCGGGCAGTCCAGGTCTCCTGGGCGTTGTCATAAGAGATGGCGGAACCTTCGTCTTTGACAGGCGCGGCGGAGAAACCAGACAGCTTGGTCTCTTCTTCAAAGGAACGATCCGAGCTTTCCGTCTCGAAAATCTCCTTATGCTCCTCACCGTACTTAGCGTACTCAAGACCAAACAAAGCGTTGAGGCCGGGAAGGAGTTCCTTCAGTAATTGGGCGCGAGAAATAGCCATTTTACTTTACTCCTTACACGCCAGTGGTGTTGCTAAACTGATGGCCCGCGTTCCACTTAACGAGAGCTTCAGTATAACCGCCAGACGAGTTCTTGGTCTCTTCAACGAGGTCTACGATCCGGAACGGAAGCGTATTAGTCGTAGCAGAGGTATCCGAAATCGCGCACTTAGAATTGCCGGTAATCGTGCTGCCGGTGTTATCTACACCAGCGACGTTAGCGCCAATATCCGTGATTGCGAGATCGCCAATCGTCGTACCGGACGAAACGACAGCAACCTTGAACAGCACATCCGTGGCGTCAACGACGTAAGCCTGAATGTCACTAGCAACAGTGCTAGCAGGATAATACTGCTTAAAGGTTTTCTGCTCAGTGCTTGGGTCCGTATAAGAACAGCCCACAAAAACGCCAATCGGCGTCATAGCAGCGTCAAACGTATCACGCTCAACGGTGCCACCGGTAACGAGTTTAACAGCGTCTCCATTAAAGATGCTCGTAGCATAACCGCTTGCAATGCTGTAGTGACGAGTAACACCTACAAAGGGAGTGCCGCTTAACAGCTTTACCGGGATAAGTCCATAAGGACTATCGATGGTAGGATAAGCCATAATTAGCTCCAATGTTTAAGGTTAGGTTCCATTTCCGAAAGTAACCTTCGTTTTCCGCTCATTAAACAACGGCATACGAGGGTCATTTTCACGCATCAGGTTGTTATCAACTGACCGCATCTGAGCTTTTGCCTGTTCATTGTAATAAGCATTACGCTCTTCAACGAGTTCAATCGGAGCTTTACAAAGCATCAAACCACCAATCACAACATTATCTTTGAAGCGCTCTTGCTCCACAGTAACGACTGTAATCTCTGGATGATCTGAGGCTTTTACAGGCTCCCAACCTTCGCGAAGTCTTGAGGAAACATTAGTGGCATCAACTTCACCGTGCGTAGCGACTCTAATCCAGTGATACTTATAGCCCGGCTCGGGATCTGGGGAAGGAAGAACTTCGGGACGCTGCCAAGCTCGTTTACGGGTATTTTTCTCACGATTATCATGCTCGCGATCAATTCTATTGTTAGCCATTGCTATTCCTCATTTGTATTGCAACCTGTTTGGCGTATTCATCAAGAGGTACTCCAAGACGTTTCGCAAGGTTTACCTGTGTTTGCGTTAGTACCACCTTTTTAGGTGCTGTGCTCCGCGTAGCGGGTGCAACCACATTAGCCTGACGTTTTGGTTTCCTCTTCTCGTCATCTTCAACAGCGGCATCCGATATATCATCGAAATTATCTGGGAAGACTTGTCGCATACGAGTATCTAAAGCCTCGTAGTATTCATCACTCCTCGGGTCTACACCCGATTTAACGAGCTTATTATGCAGCCCCAGCGCAAAGCTCGTCATTTCGTCGTCTGTACCAAACCACGTATTAGACTTAGCCCAATCCGCAGCCCGTTCATCAACTTGTACTGGGGCGTAACTATCAGTATCTCCTTTAGAGTCTACATCTGGACTACTTTCTTGTAAAGGGGATAACTTAATATTATTTAACCTATCTGCTTTTATTTTAGCATTGGTTAAACTTTCTTGTGCTTCTAGTACAGCATCGGAATCGCCAGACTCATACGCATCCTTATACGCTTTTTTTGCCTGCGTGAGTTCTGCCTCTATTGTATGTTTAGCTTGGTCAAGAAGTGCCGTCTGACTTTTACCAACAGTGTTTTTGAGATTACGGTTTTCCGCAACCAACTGTTGGGTATATCGTTCTAACTCCTGACGCTCACGTAAAGCGGCCTCTTTAGCACGGCGTTCATCATGATAGCCTTTACTAAAGTGCTTGATACGTTTTTTAACCTTTTCAGAGTATTCTTCTAACTCTTCGTCGGTTAAATCATCCGGCGGATCAGACGCTTTACGGCCTCGATCAGCTTTTGGAGTATCATCCACAACCTCGATTTCCATTTCTTCATTATAGCTATCGCGCTGTGGACTATGCTCTTCACGTTCTGCACTAGATTTTGCATTCTTAGAACTCTCCAAAGGCTTTGCACTGGACGGCGCCACCTCGATTTCAACATCACCCGTATCCAAACTATCAGGTTCAGGTAATGAATATTCAACTTTCTGGAAAGGCATATATAATCTCCCTACACCGTCATAATACCACTAGGATCAGGAATAACGGCCTCAATAGAATCATCATTCATAAGACGAAACTCTTTACCGTTAACCTTAAAACGTGTGCCCGTATTCATACGAAACATCACGTAATCTCCTAATTTACACCATGGTCCTTCGGGAAAACGCTCTTTATCCCTATATGCGCCTTCCCCCATATCAATTACGATACCCATAATTGACATGATGTATTCACGGTGTTTTTCATTGTCGGTTTTAAGTAGAGAACTATTCTTATAATGGTCCTCAATATCAGGTAATGCAACTAATACGTGATACCCGACAGGTTTAGGGAGTTGGGATTCCCACGTTTCGTCAGAAATCCCGTTCATATTAACAACTTTACTAATCATCGCTGTCTTCCATGTGACTTCGCAAGAGGTCTTCCATGTGTGAGAGTGCGGTATCGAGACCCCGAATTACACCACACAATTCTCTATACTCAGCGTAGTCTTTGGAACTACCACCGGATAGAAACTCCACTGCAGAGGAGCGTTGCTCCTCGATACGTTTTTTAAGCACGTCAAAGACGGTTGCTGCCATATGCGGTCTATGCACCTCTGTTTGGCGGGGTTACGCTCTTGAAAATTTCAAGATCGAGCTTATCCGTCTCGACCTTTTGTTTAACTTTAGCTTGAGCGGCATCTACCATGATAGAAGCCTTCTCCAACTCAAGTTTTTTAGCTTCAAGTATAGCGTCAATTTTATCAGCGTCCATCTTACGCTGCTGCTCAGCCATACGTATCTGAACATCAGCCGCATCTTTCTGAGCCTTGCGCTGAATTTCAGCCTGTTTAATAGCCGTTTCCTGCCTACGTAACTGCAATACTGGATCTTCCGCTTGCTGCTGGGCCTGCTGTTGTGCGGCTTGCTGCTGATGCGCTTGCGTGAGTTGCTTACCAGCATCAGCCACAAGCCGAGCAAGATCGACCTCAATGTCTTTAGGAAGCTCTTCACCCGGCGGAGGTAGTGGCGCACCTAAACGCTCCTCAATTTGCTTGCGGTAACTAAACCCGAGGTGTTCAGCAATATGAGCTTGTAACGAAGCCATAATCTGTTGCGCCTGCGGGTTTTGACCAATCATCTGCGCGATCATCGGATCTTGCATAAAAGCTGTGTGCGTTGCGATATGCGCGTCATGGTCTTGGTAAATAAACGCACGCATCGGCTTACCAATAAGTGCGTCCATATTCTCACTAACCGGATCTTTCGGTTTGAGGTCTTCTTTCGTCGGGACAAGTTTATCTGCGTTCTTAACCCCAAGAACCTCAATCATCTGCCTGTGTAGTGCTGGCAGGTCATAGATCTGCGGTGCAGACTGGGCCATCTGAAGGACAGCCTGATACTGCACAACCCGCTGCGCCATCGTCGAACTATTCGGGTCGCTAACAGGGATTACGTCTACGAGTGCGTAGTCAGCTTGTCGGGCACTGACTTCCCCTCTAAGGGGTTCGTAGCCGTACTCAGCAGGGGCGTACTCGGCCATGATCGCTTTGAGGAGCTTAAACTCCTGCTTCATGGCATAGTGTACGCGAGCCTGCACCGCAGCCATTGGCTTGAGGGTACGTTCAAGCAACGCAAGTGTCGTGCCCACCGGGGCGTTAGCCGACATATCAGAGATGTTCATATCACTGATAGCGCCAAGCCTACGGCCCTCTGCCGTAATGGTGTTAAGAAGCGTTAAAAGCGTCTGTGATGGCTCCTTGTACGGGAGCATCATAATATTATCCCGAACGCTACCGGACGGCACATCTACATCTCGGAACTCACCCGGTTCAATAGGTGTATCGTCGCCCTTAATACGTAGGCCACGAGATTTGAGACCACCCGGAAGGTTGGACAAAGTACCTGCATCGACCAACTGCCGAATAATCGACGTACCAGCCCGTGCATAACCACCAATAATATGGATTAAACCAAGGCCATAGAACCCGAATCCCGGCACATAGACGTAATGCACGAAGTGCTGCCGCTTAAGCATAAGCGGATCATCCGGGTTCCAGTTACGTCGAATAGCTAAAACAGAACCAGTGCCACGCTCAATAGTAACAACGTACGGGCGAGCAATATCATCTTCAGAATCATCTAGCCCATCGATAACCATATCGACGTGAATTTCATAAATACTATAACGCTCATCATCAGTGACGGAATAGCCGCCCTCTTCTGCTTTACGCTCCTCAATATCAGTATGGAAAGATTTAGGGTCACCTAACTCGATATCCCTATAAAAACCACTTACCTGTAGCTTACGAAGTTCATTCTTAGTCTTACGCATAATATGCGTAACACGTTCAGCGCTTTCTATATGAGAGGCTCCATAGGGTACAATAACGTCTTCAGCCGGAACATAGATCGCTACCTGCCGCATAATGTTTGGGTCGTAGTAAACTTTCTTAAACGCGGACCCGGCCAAACCAAGGCTGTAAAGCAGACGTTCATGCTCCGGGCGGTACTCAACCATCCGCTCCGTAAGCTCATAGTTCATATCCGCCTTCACACGTTCGGCGGCTTCCATTTTATCTTTGTTTTCTTCCCCAAGGATCTTTACTCGGACTGGACCAGCGGCGGGAAACGTCTCACTCATGGTCTCCGCTTGAAACCGAATAGCGGCTTCGGCAAGAACCGTAGAGAACACACCACACGCGCCGTCCCACGGATCAGTGCGCTCTTCGTACTTGAAGCCTAGAACGTCCAGACCCTTAACAAAGGTATCCGCCCAATCTTTGCGGCTATCAATATCTGTATCTACATACCCGACAAGATCATCAGAAATACTATCTAAAATTTTATCGTCTAACGACTCAGCTAAATTAGCATCAAAAGAGGTAGGCCCAATGCCTTCTCCAGGAACAAGCGTGATCTCGACACTACCGTCGTCAAGCACCACCATATCTGGGTTGACGATTTCAATTTCAAACTTACCAACATCCTCCTCGACATCTTCATCAATGCCTTCGGGTGCGGCGTATAATCCTTTTTCAATCGCCATTATCTATCCTCTAGTAGTATCCACCTCGACGCTGCTTGAAATACTGTGTGGGGTCCAGCTCATCAGAGGGTAAACGAATAAAACCACCCTGTCTGAATCTCATAAGGGCCATAACAGTAGAATCAACCAAGTCATCATGACTCATAAATGGAAATCCGGCAATCTCTTCTATAACTTCTTCTGCCCAACGTGTCTGAGGCATCCATACCATACCAGACGCCACTATGTCTGCTACAGAATTAAGTCGTGCCAATTTATCGCCTGAGCCTCTATGTGGTGTATACTCCTGTACAGGAAGGCCCATACGTCGCATTTCCTGGTAGATAGCCGTACCTGCGCTTTTCTTTTCAACAATAAACGCGTCTGGGTTCCACTCCGAATATTCACGCATGGATAGTTCTTTAAGTTCGGGGAACTCTAATCTTTCTTTTATAGAATTTAACAATATTATGTTATGATTACCATCACTTTCGTTAAGAAAAATCCCCCACGTCGTAAGAGCGGTAAAGTCAGCACGATTGTGTTTTTCGGCTGCGGCATCGAGGGACATTATAATATATTCACATAACGGGGGGCGCTCGTGTTCCCACCGCGACCACCATTCACGTTTAACAATAGATGCTTCTTCTGCTGTCGGTTGTTGTTGATACTGTGCGTTCCACTGAAAGACTGGCATAGATGCCTTGGTACGAAGGAGGGCATCCATATCAAAAAACTCAGGCCATAGAGGCTTCTGAACTATATTCCCAGTATCTTTATTCTCTACATCCAAGATAGCGGGAAACTCAACTACCTCGTACTGGTCGGCTTTATCGTTCTGCCCCATGTCTCGGGTAACTCGCCCGGTGAGATCGTCCATATGCCATCGGGTTTGAATAATCGCCACCCTACCCCCTGGCATGAGTCGGGTTCGAGCGCCGAATGTGAACCACTCATAGGCTTTGGCAAACACTTCAAAATTTCCGTTAATGACATCCTGTTCGGAATGGGGATCGTCCACGAGTAAGAGGTCAGCGCCACGACCAGCCAGAGCAGAACCAATACCACACGCGTAATATTCGCCACCCGAATTAGTGTTCCATCGGCCAGCAGACTTAGAATCAGACGCTAACTGTACCGTAGGAAATATAGCACGGTACGTGTCTGTATTTATAAGGTTTCTTACTTTCCTACCAAAATCCACAGCGAGATCTGTAGTATGCGACACCATCATGACCTTTTTAGTTGGGTTTCTTCCAAGAAACCATGCAGGAAACATGATGGAAACCAACTGTGATTTACCATGGCGTGGTGGAATATTTACGCATATACGGTCTTTTTCACCCTGCTCAATACCCATAAGCATATCTGCAAGCATACGATGGTGCTTACCGACAATATAATCAGGCTGCATATGCTTACAGAACTCAATTAAATCCTTATATGCTACCTCTTTTTGCTGTCGAGCGGATAATTCATCGACTAAACGGTCAATTTCGGCCACTTCTTCTGGCGAAAACGCGTCCAAATTAGCAAGCATGTGCTCAATTTCGGATTCTGTAAAGTCAAGCGATGTCATTACAATCTACGCATTAGATAAAACACGGTCATTCTACCGTTCCAAGCTCATTATCTATGTCAACAACCTCATTATCGATAATAACTACGTTATCATCTTCAGGATTTACGAGTTTTGCCAACTTAGACCGGAGTTTTAGACGTAAATCATCTGTAGATTGGTGGGTTACAGTTACTTCCGATTTTTCTGCGAACAATCCAACGTCCGAAATCTTACCCAAAAGCTCCAAAGCACGAATACGCACTCTTGGATCTGGATTATCCGTCTCCAAAATCAATTTATTAGTAACCATATGGCGGATTTGAGCCGCGTTCTCAGCTACTAACTGTCCAAACTCAGTTAAAATATTATTGGTAAGCACCAAAGAAGCAGGAGTAAGTGTTGCTGCTTTCTTTAAAGTGACCTTTCTAGAGGTATATTCAGGATTTTCGGCATAAGCGTGCGTTAACTTAGCGGCTACTTCCTCATCCTCTTTAGTCGGCTCAAGTGACAACCCACTATCGACCAACTCCTGCGCCGTATTTGCAGCAGCCTCGATATACTCTTTCAAGTCGTCGTACGACACGTCAGAGTCTATAGGTATACCGACTTCGGGTTCTACACGTAAAACCATTATACTTTTCGCAGGTGCTAACCGTTACTCTATTATAACATACAAAATATATTACACAAGGAGGTATGGGACTCCTATAGGGGGGTTGGACAGGTTGGACAGGTTGGACAGGTTGGACCCCATTTTGTGTAAAGTCTCTATAGAAATTTTTATGGGGGAATTTACACAAAATGGGGTTAAAGCTGTCCAACCTGTCCAACCTGTCCAAC